>MKWU01007298.1_pt1 | contig 10676 bp, 9 predicted proteins | sample 809101 | NCBI WGS metagenome assembly MKWU01 (sample SAMN05860141, study PRJNA318959) | sponge metagenome | host: Aplysina aerophoba | place: Slovenia: Piran, Adriatic Sea, Gulf of Piran | collected 2013-05-07
TCGTCGGTGCAGACCCTGGCGTCGGCGATGACCCGGTCCTCGACGAAGCTCTGGAGCGTCCAGCCGTCCGTGCCCTCCACCACGGCCGCGCTCACCTTGTTGGTCCGCCGGTCCTTCGCGCCGGCGAAGCGGCCCCTTCATCGCCTCGCGCCTGGACTTCGGCAGGTTCTTGCGCTTGCCGCCCATATACGTCTCGTCGGCCTCGACCGGACCGATGAACGGATCGCCGGCCTCCTTCCACGCCTCGCGAATGCGGTGTGCGAGATACCACGCGGACTTCTGGCCGATGCCCAGGTCGCGATGCAGCTTCATCGACGAAACCCCCTTGGGGTTCGTCGCCACCAGGCAGATCGCGGCGAGCCATGTTCGATAGCCGAGCGGCGAGCCCTGCATCACCGTCCCGGTCTTGAGCGAGAACATGCGCCGCTTCGGGCAGTCGCGGCACCGATGCGTCATCGTCGGATGCGCGATGCCGCGCTGGACATTGCGAGAGCCGCAGTGCGGACAGGACGGCCCGTCCGGCCAGGGCTCCGCCGCGAACCACGCCGCGGCCGCTTCGTCGGTCGGAAACATCCGGAACAGCCGGTCCAGCGGCAGACCCTTGCGATGTGACTTCCCGGGCCCCTTGCTCATGGACCGCCTCCCGTCCTGTTACTCTATTGCAAATGACGGGATCACGACACGAAAGCCGGAATTGTTACTCTAGTCTATAAGCCCCCGAATATGCGGTCGTCTCCAGCTCCTTTGTATGTATTTGTCATAAAATAGAACAAGAGAATTATAAGTTTATCGTGTCTCCTTCGGCCGTCGACGGACGGGCGAGACGGAAATCGGACTTTCTCGCCCCGACTACCGGTCCGCGCCCCACATCATGTAGCCGAACGCCGCGCCGAAGCGGCCGAACATCCCGAGCCTCCCGATGTCGGCGCCGGCGACCAGCGGCACCTCCCGGGTCGTGATCCCGGGAGCGGCGATCACCAGACTGGCGATACGCGTTCCCTTCTCGATGGGCGCCGGAACCGGGCCTTCGTAGACCGCCTTCACCACGAGGCCGCCGCGCGACTCGCGCGGCAGGGTGATCGTGATGTCGGCCTCGGTGACCAGCGCGACGGTGTCCTGCTCGCCGAGCCACACATCCGCATGCTCGACCACGGCGCCGCCCGGGAACAGCGTGTAGTTCCTGAAGGACTCATAGGCCCAGTCGAGCAGGCGGCGCGCCTCCCGAGCGCGTTGCCTCGAGCCCGGAAGGCCGGTGAGCACCATCACGATGCGCCGGCCGTCGCGAACCGCCGAGGCCGCCAGGGAGTGGCCGGCGGCTTGCGTGTAGCCGGTCTTCAGACCGTCCGCCCCGGAATCACGGTACAGCAGGGGGTTGCGGTTGCGCTGCCTGATCCCGCTGAAGCGAAACGACTTCTCCGCGAAATAGGGGTAGTACTCGGGAAACTCCTCGATGATGCGCCGGCACAGCGTGGCGATGTCGCGCGGGCTCATCATGTGGCCGTCGGCCGGCCATCCCGTCGCATTGACGAAACGGCTGTCGGCGAGCCCGATCTCCCGCGCTTTGCGGTTCATCGCTTCGGCGAAGGCGGCTTCCGTGCCCGACAGGCCCTCCGCCACGACGATGGAGGCGTCGTTGCCCGACTGCACGACGATCCCGCGCAGCAGGTCCTCGACCCGGACCCGCTTGCCGACCTCGACGAAGGTCTTCGATCCGCCCATCCGCCAGGCCTTGCGGCTGACGAGGAACTCCTCGTCGAGCGACAGCCGGCCGGACTTGAGCCGCTCGAAGAGCATGTAGAGCGTCATCAGCTTGCTCAGCGACGCCGGCGCCGACGGCGTTGCGCCGTCCTTGTCGAGCAGCACCGCTCCGGTCTCGAGGTCGACGATGTAGGCCTGTCGTGCCGATGTCTCCATGCCGCGCGATGTCGCGGCCGCGAGGCACATCGCGGCGAGCGCCGCGACGACGGTCGAGGCCGGCCGGATCGCCCGTGCGGTCGCGCTCATCCCGGCCCTCCCGGCACCTGCCGCGGGTGCCCGCACCGGCAGCGCGGGCAACCGAACGCGCCGGGCATTTTCCGGAACCCGACCCCGCATCCGCCCTGGCCGAATCCCGGCATGCTAGAATCGGCGGCGCCAAATGAGCGCGAAGCCGCGCCGACGGCCGGGCGCATCGTCGTAGACCTCCGCCTTGAGCCGCGGGTCCGGCCAGTCGCCGATGTCGACGCCCAGGCTTCGCCGGACGGTATCGCCGCCGGATTGGCGCGTCAGCCCGGCATAGGGCCGCACCGTGCGGAACAGGGTTCCGCCCCAGAGGCCGTACCCGACCTCGCCCCGGACCGCGTCGGCGGAGGGAGGGCCATCGGCGGGCGACACGAGGCCGGTGTCGAGATCCAGCCCGAAGCCGCGACCGAAGATGTCGGGCGCGAAGCGGATACCGGCGCCGAGCCGCCACGATTCCCGCTCGCGATCGCCGAGATCGAACGAGGCCCCGGCTCTCCCCGTCACGCTGAGGCGCGGATGGAGAAGTCCCGCGAAGGACACCGAGCCCCGCGTCTCCAGCCGGGCGCCCTCGGGCCCGTCTCCCGTCAACTGCTTCCAGGCCATGGACAGAGAGGGTGCGCCGCGAACCGGCGCGCTCCATGCCAGACCCGCGCGATAGTCGCGGCCGCGCAGCGTGGGCAGCGCGGACGAAATCCGGTCGCCGCCCTCGACCTCGAAGGCAAACGACTCGAAACCGGCTTCAGCCTGAAGCTCTCCCGACAATACGCTGGCGACGGGTACCGAAGCGCCCAGGGCATAGGCGCGGAGCCGCACGTCGGAGCCGGACCAGGACGGGAAGCCCAGCTCGTCGCGGTGCCGGAGATCGCCGGCTCCGGCGCCCAGCGCCGTCCACAGCTTTGCGCCCGACGGCACGTGCCATGCGGCGAAGGGGTGGACGGAGAAGATCTCGGTATCGTGCTCCCCGGCCCGATAACCCGATCTGGAGAGGCCCGGCGCGGCCCGGTAGCGCAGATCGGTGCGGGTGAAGGCGGCGACCAGGCCCGCCTGCCAGGACCCGGCGCCGAAGTCGACGCCGCCGCTCACAGACCGGCTGGACCCGGTGTAGTCGAAACCCGCGCTCCGGCCGGCCAGCGAAGCGAAATCGACCGAGGGCGAGACCGCGACGCCGTTCCGCGTTCCGGGCGACCAGCCGCGCACGCGGTCCCGGACCGCGTCGTGGGCGACCTCGACGGCGCGGCGCGCGTGAACCGGCGCGAGCGCGGCGTGGACGGGGTTGGAGACGCTGCGCGGAGCGGAGCGCGGCGCCGGCGCGGTGGTGTCGGGACAGCGGTATTCATCATTCTGATCCCGGTACGCGTCGTCGCGGACGCGAAGCTGGATGTGAATGAAGTGATCGGGCTTGACAGGGGGGGTGGCCTCGGGGTCCGCGGGACAAGAAGCGGAAGGCCCGGGATTGTACTGGATATCCAGGCAGAGAACGTCGTCGGCATTCTTCGCGTCGAGTTTCTCCCACTCGACTTTGTCTTTGGAGCCGACCAGATAGCGGTACGTGTTGGGCGTGCCGACAATCGGATCCGCGGACGGGTGGGTGTAGGTGAGTCGGCGCGTCTCCCGGTCGAAGTGCAGGAAGTGGATCTCGGAGACGTCAACCCGTTCGGGAAAATCAATCAGTTTGTAAACGTCTCGGTCGGGTTCTCCGCCCTGCGCATGAGGCAATATCGCGACCGGTGCAAAAGCTCCAGGGGAGCGTAATACGCAGGGCCCTCCGGGCGCGACCGTGCGGGTTCTAAATCGCCAGCTTCCCCGCTCGAGCGGATCTACCTTGACCTCGACGGCCCGCGAGACCGAGGCCGCGGGCTGGGCGCTGTCCGTTACCGTGTAGGTACAGGAATCCTGGAACGTGGCATCCGGCGTGCCGGCGAACCTGCGGGTTGCGGGTGCGAATCCCATCCCGGACGGCAATGCACCGCCGGCGCAGGTGAACGAGTAGGTGTATGAGTCGGTGTTGGGCGCGACGCCCCCCGTGGCGGCCGGGAACGGAACTGAACGGTAGACGCCGATCATGAGCGCCGGAACGGTAACTGAAGGTAGGTCGAGGGCCGCCGGAGACCCGACGGCGAGACGCAGCCCCCAGGACACGGTCCGCGGCTCCAGGAGACCGCCGGAATCGCTGACCCGGTAGGCGCAGAAGAACGTCCGGCCCTGCTCGGACGCGGGGGCCGAGCCGGCGAGGACCCCCTGGTCGGCGAACAGCGTCACCCAGTCCGGACAGCCGTCGATGGCCGACTCGTAGGGCGCGACCCCGCCCGAGACGCGAAACGGCAGCCGGTGCTCGACGGCCTGCCCCGCGGGAAAGTCGAGCGTGAGCGCCTCGCCGGTTTCCGTGTCCTCGCGCTCCCCCGGCAGCTCGATGAAGAGATCGCCCTCGCCGCCGCAGGCGGCGAGCGCGAGTACGAGGCAAGCTGGAATGGCGGACCTGAAGCGTCTCATGGCTGCGAACCGCTGGAGGTGATGTCAGGCGGGGCGACGCCAGGGGTGAGGAGGGTTGTGTGCGCGCCAGTGACGCGGATCGGCCGAGCCGCGCCCTCTCCCGGTTTCGGGCCCGGAGGCGTCGCCGCCGCCTTCGCCGCCGCGGGCGGCGAATAGCCGCCGGTGCCAAGGGAAGGGAGGATTTCCGGTCGGTCCTTCGAACACGCTGTCGAAATCGAAGCTCGACATCGATCTTCCGGATGCCGTCTGCGGCTTCCTTCGCGACACGCCGGGCTGCTCGGAGACAGTCACCCCAAAGCATCGTCGGGTCATCCGAAATCCTTCTTTATACATTGCATTACACGATAGTATACTCATCTCAGTTTGACATCATAGATGAAGTCGATGTCGCCCACCGACTCAAGACCGAAAGAATTGCGGGGCGGAACCAACCGGCGGATCGCGGCCATCGTCGGGCGGCCTCGGCATCGTCCCAGAAGCACCAGCAGGCGTCGTTTCCGGGGCATTCGGCCTCGGCCCGATTGAAGCATGCACTCCCGACCAGAGCCAAGATGCGGTTCAGGCAATCTCCGGGGCATCCTCGTCCCGACCTCATTGAAGCGGCACGACCGGGCTCCGAAGCAACGGCCGCCGCCTGGAGCAAGCGTTCACACGCGTGAAGTCCCGCGCCGGTGGGACGGTTTCCCGATACCCGCTGGAGGCGGCCCTCGAACCTCTGCGGCGCGGGGCCCGCTCGGCTGTTGATCGGCGTGGAATATTGACCCCCGATATGGAGTGGGCCCCTGGGGTCGGACAGCTTCATGCGGCGGTTTTGACCGGGGTGCGGGACTGCTCCTCCTCGAAGCGGATTGGGCTGAGATATCCGAGTGCTGAGTGCAGGCGCCTGTCGTTGTAGCTGTCGATGAAGCGCGGCAGGTGCTCGGCAACGTCGTCTGCGCTCTCGAAAGCCATGGGATAGACGCCTTCGACCTTCAGCGTCTTCATGAAGCTCTCCATCATCGCGTTGTCGTAGGGATTGCCGCGGCGTCCCATCGAGCCCACCAGGCCGTGTTCGTTGGGCAACGCCCGGCAGGCCTGGGCGGCGTATTGCGAGCCTCTATCCGAGTGATGGATGCAGCCGGGCAACGGGTTGCGGTCCTCGATCGCCGTCGCCAGCGCTGCAAGGGTCAGCCTGGCATCGATACGCCGGCCCAGCGCGTAGCCCACGATGCGCCGCGACCACGCGTCCATGATCGCCGCCAGGCAGACAAAGCCGCCAAGGATCGCGATGTAGGTCAGGTCGGCGACCCAGAGCTGGTTCGGGCCGTCGACCTCGCGGTCCCTGGAGCGATCGGGGAAGACGGGCTCGTCGTGGTCGCTGTCCGCAGTGGCGACAAAGCGGCGTCTGCGCGGCGGATGCAGGGCATGCTCGCGCATCAGGCGCTTGATCTTCTTGTGGTTCACGACCCAGCCGCGATGTCTCAGCGCCGCCTGCATGCGACGCCAGCCGTAGGCTTCGAACTCGTCCTTGATCGCATGCATGGCCTCGACCAGGGCGGTGTCGTCGGCCGTGCCCTTGGGCTCGTGGTAGCAAGCAGACCGCGCGATCCCCATCAGTCGGCATCCTTCGGCGACGGAGACGCCTTCGGGCCGGTGATGACGGACATGGGCGCGCTTCTCGGCTGTCGTCCTTGCCGCTGAGCCCCTTTTAGTAACTCGAGCTCCGGGGCCTGCTTGCCGACAAGGCGTTCCAGCGCCGCGATCCGGGCCGTGCAGCGTCTCGCCGGCGAGGTGCTCCTGAACGACCTGGCGCTTGAAGGCGATGCTGTGGGTGCGATGGGTTCGGTGCTTGGCCATGGGCGTCGATCCTTCGAATGCCCGACCCACCGGTCAAATCATTTCAAGACAACTGTCCGACCCCAGGGGCCCACTCCCATAGGGCGTCAAACTTCAAAGCCGATTGACACGATATCTCCCGGCGCGGCGAAGAGACAATCCAATCGCCGAGCATCGAGCGATTGCGGGGCGAGATGGGCAGGCTGAGTTTAGGGTGCCGGCAAACGGGCCGGCGGACCTCAGTGAAGCGCGAAGATGTCATCGGCGAGCCCGGGATAGCGGTCACCTGCCTTGAAAGGTGTAGACCACCTCCCTCTTGACCGCCAACGCTGCCGCGGTCGGTTGCCCGGGGTTCTCCAGCAGTTGGATGCGGGCCTTCCCGAGAGGCGGCAGCAGGGAGGGACGAACGACAGCCTTCAGATCCGCAGGTATCGTCCCTTCGGTCATTACAGTGATCGCCGCGCCTGCGCTCACGGCGTCGCGGATAATCTCCTCGCTGGCGCTACTCAGGGCGATGCGCCAGGCAAGGTTGCGCCTCTTTAGCGCGGCGAGCCCGGTCTCCCGAAGCGAGCAGCCCTCCGGGAGACAAGCCACCGCTAGCGGCGTAGACTCATTGAATACGAAATCCGGTGAGGCCACCCATTGGAGCCGCGGACGGGACAGCAGCGTGGCCGGGCGCAACTCCTGGATCGAGGTGACGATGGCAAGGTCGAGCTTGCCCAGGCGTGTCTGTTCCGCGAGCACGCGACAGGATTGGCAGACGATATCAAGCTCGATTGCAGTGTATCCCTCATGCATGTGCTGGCGCAGCCGGGACAACAACTCGGTTCCGTGATTTTCGCCGACCCCCAGCCGTACCCGCCCGGAGACCCGCCGGGCTGTGGCCCGGTTGAATAGACGATCATGCATGTCAACGAGCGAACGCGCGTGGGGGAGCAGATCCTGGCCGGCCGAGGAGACCTTCACGTTGTAACGGCCGCGGTCGAACAGCTTTTGTCCGAGCTGGTCTTCCAGCGTCTGTATCCGTACGGACATCGTGCCCTGGGAACAGCCCAAGAGTTCGGCGGCCGTGGAGAAGCTCTTCTCCGTGGCGACTACAAGGAATGACCGCAGGAGCTTGGTATCAATATCGACCATGAGAGATATTTGAATATGACAAATGTGGTTGTTGGTCAATTCCCGCCTATTCGCCCCAGACGACTCGGCGAGCGCGCACCGCAGTACTGCCAGAGAGTCCCGGAACGATAGTGGAGCGCGCGCTTCCCGGCTGTCTCTCGAATCCCGGGCCGGGCGCGGCTTGCAGTGAGCCCGTGGCGCCGTCGGTTCTCTGGAGGACGGCCGTCCACGGCTGCGCGGCCGCCGCCGCTCGGCTGAGCGCTCCTTCTGTCGCTGCTCGGCCTCCTTTCTCCGATCACTGCCGGCCACTGCTGCACGGGGATCTGGCTGGCGATCAGGATGGACTTGCGTTGGTGGCGCGCCTCGTCGATCTCCAGCAGGTCGCGGCGACCGTCGACGGCCCGCCGGGACATCCTTCGGTCTCGAGTCGTGGTCATCGTCCGATCCGCCGAATGGTCTTGCGACACTCCGGGCCCCCGAACCGATTCCCGTTTGCCGAGCCGATTGAGCGACACGCGTTTCTGACCGACTCCGCTACCATCCTGGACTCGGGAAAGAAAATGCCGGATTGGGGAAAATCCATGCCGGCAGGGAATGGGACCGGTACGACGCGACGCCACGTTGATCCGCGCCCAGGATGCAGCGCGGGTCCCCCCTGTGGACCACAGAGACAAGTTGACGCTGTGCCAGTGGTACATTTTGCGCCGCCGCACCGGTAGATATTCCAGCTGCGGTTACAGGTGCGGGAGCGCCGCCATCCGAAGCTCTACTGGGTCGATCCTGGCCTGGTTCGTGCGGTGAATATGGCGGCCGAGTAGGAGGGGTCGTTACCGAGCAATGGCATTTCCTGAATGATTGGACGGCGTTTCCTTGAGGAGTCGCGCTTCTTCGAGGCGGACGGTTGCGGCGTTGGCCCTCGCTCGTCCGGGTCACGCTGTGGCGCGCCTCCTTCTGATCCACTTGTTGATCGGCTTCATCGATCTTCTCGGATAGAGCCGTCCCGGTCGCAACCGGCTGCGCACCGCGAGGGCCCGCTGCGCCATCCTTGTCACGGTTTCGGCCAGGACCGCGGCGCGCACCAGCACCAGCTCCTCCAGGTTCGCCGCCATGATTGCCAGCGCGTTCTTGAAGTTCACCGTCACTCTCTCCGCACCGGTCTCGCGCCTGTCCTCCAGCAGGCCGTCGCCGCGGTTCGAGAGCAGGCGCGTCATGGCGATCAGGTTGAAGTGGGCGTACAGCTCCTGGCGGATGCCCCGCTCGGCGCGGGATCGGGTCCCGAGCCGTGGTGTAGGAGCCTGGCGGCGATCGCGGTATCCGGCGGTTAGGGCCTGGACGCTCAGGCTGCCACGGCGGGCAGCTTGACGGTTAGATCGTCGCTCGCGGGAGCGATCGATTGCAGCGTCATGTATCTCATTGCGACGGCCCATTCGTCGTTCTGCTCGAGGAGGATCGCGCCGACGAGGCGTGTGATGGCGCCCTCGTTGGGGAAGATGCCGACGACGTTGGTGCGTCGTTTGATCTCGGCATGGAGCCGTTCGATCGGGTTGGTAACCGGTATGAAGATGCCGGTGCCGCCGTTCGCGGCCTGATTCTTCGGAGTTCGGCCTATGGTGCGACCATCCGGGACAGAGGCACCGGGAGCACGAAGGTGCGGGCAGGCCGATCTATTCGATGAGCTGCGAGCTCGTGTCAGTAGCTGGCCGCCTCTGCGGCTCGCCCGGTTGCGCCGAGAGCGCGGATCCGTAGGTGTCGTGTTGCCCGCCGCTCCCGCCACGCAAACGACAGGAGGCGCGAATGATGCCTGTCATCGGCATCGACCTCCACCGGACCTTCGGGGAGGTGGTGATCCGGGAGAACGGGGCCTTACGGCACGCGGGCCGGATCGACATGACCCGGACGGGGTTGGAGGGCTGCGGATCAGCAAGATCGGCCGCAGCCATGCCCGGGCGATACTGGTCGAGGCCGCCTGGGCGGCGGCCAAGACACCGGGGCCGCTGCACGCCTTCTTCGTGCGCATCCGCGCCCGCCGCGGCCACCCGGTCGCCGCCGTGGCCGTCGCGCGCAAGCGGGCCGTGCTGTGCTGGCACATGCTCAGCAAGGAAGAGGACTATCTCTGGGCACGCCCGGCGCTGGTCGCCAACCAGCTGCGCGCCATGGAGCTGCAGGCCGGACGGCCTCAGCAGAAGGGCAAGCGCCGCGGGCCCGCCTACGCCTGCAACGTCAAGGCCCTGCGCGAACAGGAGATACAACTCGCCCGGCAGGCCGAGCTGAGCTACGAGCGCTTCGTCGCCGCGTGGCGCCCGCGACCGCCCAGGCAGCGGGTGCGCGGACGCCTCAAGCCGGCAAGGCCCGAATGAGACAGCCCGGCGGCGCTTCCTGCCGTGGCGCCGCTCTTCGCCACGAGGTCGTCCGCGCACCCGGTATCCTGCCACGCCATCGAAGAAGGCGCTTGTCCATCTCATCCGTCGAGTGCAGCTTCTGGCGGTGCTCCCTGGGGAAGGTCATGCAGGCGAGGACGTCGTGCTCTGCATCGTCCATGAGGGTGGCGAGCCTGGGCGCCTTGGGCCTGAGCTGGCCGGCGACCAGGCGCCACTGGGCGCTTGCGGCCCCGGCGTCCTCCTGGGCGAAGGCGGTGGCGACGAAGGCGGAGACCACGCGCCGGCCCTGCCGTCCGGCATGGGCGAGCAGGTTGCGCATGAAGTGCACGCGGCAGCGCTGGGTGGTTGCGCTGAGAATCCGGGTAACGGCCGCCTTCAGCCCCTTGCCCTTCGCCGCGCCGGCCGCTTTCCCGGTCATCATCGATCTCCTCGATCATGACGGCGCGCCGCCGGGCCGATCCGGCAACGGACCGTCGAAGGGATCGATGCTAAACGGGGATCATCGGCGGACCGGCGCGAACTCGCACTCGGGCAAGCCAGCCAAAACGCCGGGCGTCAGCGAGAGAAACACGAACTTCGGGCGGTCAACCGCGCGAAGCGCCTTCGTTCATTCGCGGTCAAATCCGCCAGGAATTTGCACTCTGGCGAGCCCGCTCAATCCTTAAGATTGAACTGACGGGTGATCGTGTCCCAGCCGGTGGTGTAAGAGCCTGGCGTCCGTTGCGGTATCCGGCGGGTCGGGCCGGGGCCGCTCAGGCTGCCACGGCGGGCAGCTTGACGGCGAGATTGTCGCTCACGGGGGCGATGGATTCCAGCGTCATGTATCTCCTTGAGACGGCCCATTCGTCGTTCTGTTCGAGCAGCACGGCGCCGACC
>MKWU01007299.1_pt1 | contig 10675 bp, 11 predicted proteins | sample 809101 | NCBI WGS metagenome assembly MKWU01 (sample SAMN05860141, study PRJNA318959) | sponge metagenome | host: Aplysina aerophoba | place: Slovenia: Piran, Adriatic Sea, Gulf of Piran | collected 2013-05-07
ACGTCCGATCAGGCACGGAGAACACCGTGGGCATTGTGGGGCTGGGCAAGGCCGCCGAACTGGCCGCCGAAGAACGGGAACGCGAATTCCGGAATCTGTCCGAGATGCGCGACGCCCTGGAAGCGCGGATCCGGTTCGAGATCGACGGCGTGCGGATAAACGGGCATCCGGAACGGCGCCTGCCCGGTACGTTGAACGTGTCCTTTCCCGGCGCGGAAGGCGAATCGCTGATCATGAGCCTGGATCTCGCGGGAATTGCCGTATCCACCGGATCGGCCTGCACATCGGGAGCCATCGAACCGTCCCACGTGTTGCTGGCGCTGGGCCGGGACCCGCGCACCGCCCTCGGTTCGGTCCGGTTCAGCTTCGGGCGCGACAATACCATGGAGGACGTGGACTGCGTCATGAGCAGGCTGCCCGGCATCGTATCCCGCCTTCGAGAAGTTTCGGCCGCGCAGGTACCCGGTTAAGGCATGTCTCATGTACTCATCCACCGTGATGGATCACTTTCGCTCGCCCCGCAACGTGGGTGACCTGCCGGACGCGGACGGGGTGGGCAACGCGGGCAACCCGATCAGCGGGAACACCATCGCGTTGTACCTGAGGATCGCGGACGGGACCGTCACGGACGCAAAGTTCAGGACCTTCGGTTGCGCCGCTTCTATTGCGGCAAGCAGCATGGTCACCGAATGGTTGATCGGCAGGACGACCGAAGAGGCCGCAGCCATCGAAAACAAAACGATCGCAGATGCCCTGGGCGGACTTCCGCCGACCAAGATGCATTGTTCCGCAATGGCCGCGGACGGCGTGCGGACGGCAATCGAAGATTACCGGAGCCGTCAGGACGCGAACCCGAAAGACGAGTATGAAGCCGGCAAACGCCAATCCTGCTGATCCCGGCGGATTCGACACCGCATCAACCTTCGACCCGTCCGTCAATCGGCTGCCGCCGAAAGGGTCGACGGTCGTGGTGGCCATGAGCGGCGGCGTGGACAGTTCCGTGGCGGCCGCGATGCTCAAGGAAGCCGGCTGCGAGGTCATCGGCGTCACCATGCACCTGTGGGACTACGACAGCGTGGGCGGCAATGCGCGGTTCGAGCACGGCTGCTGCACGGTCGAGGACCGGAACGACGCGCGGGTTGTGGCCGGCAGGCTCGGCATCCCGTACTACGTGGTGGACTTCCGCGAGGAGTTCGAACGGGGCGTCATATCCAATTTCGTGTCCGAGTACATGCAGGGGCGCACGCCCAATCCCTGCGTGGCCTGCAACAGCAAGGTCAAGTTCGGCGTACTGCTCGACCGGGCCGCGGAACTCGGCGCCGATTACGTGGCGACCGGACACTATGCCCGGGTGGCGATCGATGAAGTCACGGGCCGATACCTACTGAAGCAAGGCCTGGACGGAAACAAGGACCAGTCCTATGCCCTGTGGGAGATGACCCAGGATGAGCTCGCGCGGAGCGTCTTTCCCGTCGGTATGCTGACGAAGGCGCAGACGCGGCAGATCGCCGAAAGCCTCGCACCGAGGGTGTCCGGCAAAAAGGACAGTTACGAGATTTGCTTCATCCAGGACAGGGGCCACGAGAGGTTTCTCAAGGAGTGGACTGCGAAACACCCCGTGACTATGGACGAAGGGCTGCTGGAAATCGAAGATCCCATACGGCCGGGACCGATCGTGGACACGAACGGCAGCATCCTGGGTGAACACCGGGGACATCCGCTCTACACGATCGGACAGCGGAAGGGACTTGGCCTGGCTGCGGGACATCCGGTGTACGTGGTCGACATCCAGCCCGATACGAATACGATCGTGGTGGGTGAGGACGAGGACCTCCGCAGCGACCGGCTCATCGCGGACGGGGTCAACTGGCAGTCCACCGTTACTCCGGTGAGCGAGGTACGCGGCCAGGCCAAGATCCGGTACCGGCAGGAAGCAACGCCCGCGGTCATCACGGCCTGTGAGCCCGGTGTCGCGCAGGTCGATTTCGAATATCCTCAGCGAGCGGTTACTCCGGGGCAGTCCGTCGTGTTCTACGACGGCGAGACGGTCCTGGGAGGCGGAATCATACGCGAATGAGGTTGTTATGCCCGTCGACAAGGCGCCACATCGCGATTCCGGCCGTCTTCGATCCTGGTGCCTTGGATTGGCCTGCGTAGTGCTTTTGTCGCTGCCGGGCCTCGGAGCCGGCGCTGAACAGTCCGTGAGAAACGACATGGGCGTTCGTGTTACTTTCGAGTCCGCCGACTCCTCCTTCGTGGAACACGTGCTGGCCGTCGTGCGCGAGGCGTCGCCTCATCTGCTCGCCACACTGGGCCTGCCCGCCGCCGATACCATTCACGTCCATATCGCCCCCACGCAGGAAGCCTTCCTGACCTACACACCCGGCGCCATACCCGATTGGGGCGCGGGTTACGCCGTTCCGCACCGAAGGCTCATGGTACTCAAGTCCCCCAGGATTACCGGTACGTATGACGGTTCAGAAGAACTGGTAGTGCACGAGCTGGCCCACGTGATGTTGCACAGCGCGCTTCGCGGCGCGGACATTCCCCGCTGGCTGGACGAGGGATTCGCGATGCACATGGCGCGGGACTGGGGATTCTGGGACCGGGCGTCCCTGGTCGTCGCCGTCGTATCCGGAAACCTGGTCTCTCTGGGCGCGATCCAGGGCGTGAACAAGTTCCCCGAACACCGGGCTCAACTGGCCTACCAGGAAAGCGCGCTCGCCGTGCAGTACATACTCCGGCGATACGGTGAAGCGGGACTGCACACCCTGTTCGACAGCCTGAGGCGGACCGGCTCCATCGACCAGGCCTGTTTCGACGCCTTCGGAATGAGTATCGTGGGTTTCGAGCGCGACTGGCTGGCGTTTATGGAACGCAATTACGGCTGGCGCATGTTGCTCGGTGAAAGCCTGACCCTTGTCGTCGCACCTCTGTTCGGCGTCCTTTGTCTTCTCGCGTTCATTCAGATCCGAAGACGGAGGAAGGCAACGCTGCGCCGCTGGGCGCGCGAAGAGGTGAACGACTGGCGCACGGACGAAGACGACTGGCGAAGGAAGAATGAAGAGTGGGTCATGTCCAGGGAGCGGGATGATTGATCGCTACCCTCCGCCGGAACCTTGCAGCCACTGAACAGGACAGTGATATCGAACGGTGTGATCGTGCGCAAATGAGAGTCCGTTTCGAATGAAACTGTCGCACCTGGTCGAATACGCGGGACTCCGGCTGTTGATGTCGCTGACAAGGCGGCTTTCTCCTGTCCGGGCAACGCGGGTGGGCGATATCCTCGGAGACCTGGTCTTTCACGTGACCGGCATACGGAAGAAGCTGGTCATGGAACACCTGGTCCGTATCTACGGCGAAACCGGGGATGACAGCAAGCGCCAGGCCACGGCCCGGTCAATTTACCGCCAATTGGGGCGGACGGCCGTGGAACACGCCCGCTTGCTCGCGGGGAGGACGCCGGATCTGCGGGACCGGATTGCGATCTCGGGAGAGGAGCACGTCGCACGTGCCCGCCAGGGAGGGCGCGGGGTCATTCTGGTCACCGGCCATTTCGGTTATTGGGAGTTGCTTGGCGCGACGGTCGCCTTTCTCGGCTATCCCATTTCTGTCGTCGCGAAGAAGCTGCATAATCCCGCCGTCGACCGCCTGGTGCACGAGGGACGCGAGCGACTGGGCATGGCGGTGACCCCGATGGATTCCGCGCCGTCCGCTATATTCAGGGCGCTGCGGCGAAACGAATGTGTCGGGCTGCTCGCGGACCAGGACGCGGGCGCCGGCGGCGTGTTCGTCGAGTTTCTGGGGTCAGGGGCGTCCACCTACCAGGGACCGGCGCTCTTCGCGCTGCGCACGGGCGCCCCCATCGTGCCATGTTTCATCATACGATCCGGCCCGGAATGCCACCGGGTCTGTTTCGAAACCCCGATCGAAGCGATAGCGACCGGTGATGAACCGGCCGATATCGTACGGACTACCCAGGCGTACACGGACGTGCTGGCCCGGTACATCCTGGATTATCCCGATCACTGGTTCTGGGTACACCGGCGGTGGAAGACCCCGGCGCCCGCGGATTCAAATCACGTACAGTAAAGGAGACCTGTTACATGCCACGCCATCCCCTCGTTGCTATTACCGCCGTTTTGCTGTTTGGAATCTCAACGGCCTGCGGAAACGGTGGAGAACAATCCGATCCGCGGTCGCCGCAACCGCCGTCCGATCCCCCACCACCGGCGACGATTCCCGCCGTCGCTGAGAGTCCGGACGTCCCCGCGCAGGTGAATGCCCAGGAGAATACGACGTCGGGCGAAACCGCGGGCGTCGCCTGGACCGTGCCCTCGCGCTGGGAGCCGCAACCTCCCCGGATGATGCGCGTGGCGACCTATCTGATTCCGATGGCCGAGGGGGACGACGAACCCGGTGAATGCGCCGTGTTCTTTTTCGGCCAGGGGCAGGGAGGCAGCGTTGACCTGAACCTGCAGCGATGGCGGGACCAGTTCGAGACGGAATCCGGTGGACCGTCCTCACCGGCCGAGCGGAAGTCGAACATAAACGATCTGGGCGTGACCACGGTGTCCCTGGCGGGTACGTACCTCGCCTCCATGGGCCCCATGTTCCAGTCCGGCACCGTGAAAAAACCGGGCTACAAAATGCTCGGCGCCATCATCGAAGCGCCGGAAGGCAACGTATTCCTCAAACTCACCGGACCGGAAAAGACCGTCCTGGGCGCGGAAGGCGAGTTCCAGGCGTTATTGAATTCGCTCAGGAAGTAATCGCGCGCCTTTGAGTCCGCGTTTCGACCAGGGATCCCAACGGGTTGAGCATTCTCGTCATACAAACCGCATTCGTGGGCGACCTCGTGCTGTCCACCTCTTTGATCGAAGCGGCCAGGACCCGGCTGGGCGCCGGCCGCGTCGGAGCCGTAGTGCGGCCCGAAACGGCGAATCTGCTTCGGAACAATCCCCACGTCGACGACATCGTCATTTACGACAAGAAAGGCCTGCAAAAAGGACCCCTCGAACTGCTTCGCCTCGCCCGCGGGTTGCGTGACGCTGCCTTCGACGCGGCGTTGATCCCCCACCGGTCATTCCGTAGCGCGCTGCTGGCTTACTTGGCCGGCGTACCCGTCCGGGTGGGATTCGATCGGAGCGCGGGCAGGATGCTCCTTACGGACCGGGTCAGCTACCGGGCCGTCCACGAAGTCGAGCGTAACCTCTCTCTTCTCGCTTCATGGGAGGTGGATACGAACGGGATACACCCCGCCCTTTACCCGGATGACCACGACAGGAAACGGGTGGATTCGCTGATGCGGGATTCGGGTATTGCACCGACCGAACAGATTTGCGGCGTAAGTCCCGGTTCGGTCTGGGCGACCAAGCGATGGCTGCCTGGCCGTTTCGCGGAGTTGATCCGCCGTCTCGCCGAGGTATACGGGTACCGTTCCGTGCTATTCGGCAGTTCCGAGGACCGGCCGCTCTGCGCCGAAATCTCCGCAGAGTCCGGCGTCGATCCGTTAAACGCGGCCGGACAGCTGACCCTGCTGCAATCGGCAGCGCTCGCCGCCCGTTGCTCCGCCGTGGTATCGAACGACACTGGAATGGGCCACGTGGCCGCCGCGATGAACACACCGGTCGTAGCCGTCTTCGGACCGACGGTACCCGCATTCGGCTTTGTCCCGTTCGGACACGGGCACCGGGTCGTCGAAACGCCACTGGACTGCCGGCCGTGCAGTCCTCATGGCGGAGATCGCTGTCCCATCGGGACCCACGACTGCATGCGCGGCATCACCGCGGAGCAAGTGGTCGAAGCCGTAGCCGTTCATCTCGGGAAACCTGTGCCCCCTGTCATGGACTGATTCGGAAAACACATGCGTATTGGCATCATCGGCCTCATCAACCACGACACCATCTTCATGGCCGGCGGCCGTCGGATTCAGGACCTCGGCGGCATATTGTACAACACCACCGTAATGGCCGACCTCGTCGGAGACGGCGACCGTGTTTATCCCATCAGCCGCATCGGCGCGGAATGCTACGACGCCATGCGCGCCATCCTGGACTCACGACCCGCCGCGAGCACCCGGGGAGTCGCCCTTTCCCGTAAAGGCACCAGCCGAAACCGGATCCGGTACGACGGGGCCCTGGAGAAAGTCGAGCAGTTGACCAACCACGTCGGACCCATTCCCCTCGAACAGATCGAACCTTTCCTGGATCTCGACGCCCTGCTGGTGAATTTCATCGTAGGCGACGATATCAGCCTGAAGAACATGGAGACGATACGGGGCAGCGCCTCCGGGTTGCTTTACCTCGATGTGCACAACCTCTGTCTGGGTATCGACGCGGAGGGTTACCGGCGAAGACGGGCGCCCGCGGACTGGCGGCGATGGATCGAGATGTTCGACGTCGTTCAGATGAACGAAGTAGAGGCTCGTCTGCTGGCGGGCGCGGGTAATGAAGCGGCGACTGCGTCAAGGGGGCCGCTTGAGGCGGAGGATGATTTCATAGCCTTCGGACGGTCGATTACCACACTTGGTCCCTCCGTATGCACAGTCACCCGGGGGGCTCTCGGTCCCGTCACGGTCTATCGCGAGGACAATTCGGTCAAATCCGTCGTCATTCCGTCGGTACCGGTCACAGAAATGGTCGATACGACCGGCTGCGGGGACGCCTTTGCCGCCGGCTTCGTAACCGAGTACCTGGCTTCGAAGGACCCCGCCCGGGCAACCCGTCTCGCGAACCGGGTCGCAAGCGTGAACTGCACCGTGGCGGGACTGCCGGAGAGGGGAACGTTCGACGATGTCCGTATCTGAGGAGATATCGTTCAGGCGGCGTGGAGGACCGTGGCCGGATTTGACTCCCTATTCTTCCACGACAATGAAGCTGGCTGCTTCAGACACGCTATTGCCGGCATGGCGGTCCACGAACGTCACCGTGAGCACATACACTCCCGGCGTAAGGTTGGTGGTGTCCATCGCCGTGAATTCGGCTTCCTCGCTCGACAGACCTTCGCCTTCGAAGGTCAGCAGGACCGTCTGCATGTCCTTCAACTGACGGGACGGTCGGAAAGGCCGGGCGGGCGTGCCCTCGGGTACGATCTCGTATTGCGTCTCGTAGGAGGTCCTGGCCGATTCGTCAAGATCCAGATTGTATACCTCGTAATATACGTACACGAGTTGTCCGCGCCTGAACACGCGCAGGGGATGGGGCACGATGGCCAGCCCATTTCGTACGAAGGGTCCTGTCCGGTCGGTCCGTGTGATACCTGTGGAAAGCTTCAGATCACTGATCATCAGCGCGCCGCCCCGGTAATCGCGTACATTCACCTGTTTCTTGTAGACCCCGACCCGTTGGGAAGCTTCGTCCCGCATGTCCACCCACGTCGTGAACTGGCCCTGAGGCGCCCTTACGTCGATAGCAAGCGTGTAGGTGGATACCCGCGACTGAGCGGAACTGAGTCTGCGTTTGGGCCGCTCGATGGGACCGAAGCGGAATTTCTGGTTGAAAACCGGACTGGATTTGAAGTCCCGTAGCGTAACCTGGTTCTTTAAGAAAGTCTCCGATCCCTTTCCGTCGCCCACGTCTCCGAACTGCCAGACAGGAATGCTGTAGGTCAGCTCCATTTCCGTCTTCATCCCGTCTCCACGGAAGGTGACGACATCGAAGGCATAGTCCAGGGGGTCGCCACCGAAATCGTGTTTGTATTCCTCGGGGCTGCGATCGATCAACGTGACGGCAACCTTCTTCGGGTGAAGCGTTTCTTCCCTGCGCATCTCTCCCACGACCGCGATGGCCGTGGAATTCTCGTCGATCTCCAGCGTCCGGTGGGGATAGTCGAACCGGCCCCCACCCGTAGGGTCTACGAAGAACAGTTCCATATCGTGCGCCACGTAGACCCAGCTTTCCGCCCGGTATGAAGAACCCATTCCCCTTCTTTGCATGACGGCGGTTTCATAGTTGACCTGGTCGGTCTCCTTTAAACCGTCGTTATCCGCGTCCAGGTTGCTCGCCGTCAGAAGGGATCCCGAGCCGAAACCCACGCGATGCTTCGTGTCTTGATCCAGCGTTACGGCCACCCGCCCCGGGTCGACTTTCAACCGGTAGCCAAACTGCCAGTTCCGTTCGCGTATCTCGCCCACCGCCGGATTCCCTGACGGCGAATACAAATCGCGGGGGTCCTCATTTGCACGGTACAGAAACCTCTGCCGGTCGTCGGGCTGACCGTAGCGGACGTGTATCTCGCCCCGGCGGTCGTAAGGGAACTGCGAATTGGAAAAGTGGATCCTGGCGTACATCACCCGCTTGTAATGTTCGACCAGACGTTCGTTTTCGAGGGTGGCGGGGTTCGAGTCACGGGAATTCCAGAATTCCGTCCAGAGTTCTTCTCGTTCCTCGCCTTCAGCCAGTCGCCATGCCTGAAGTTCCTCGGGAGGAGCCACGTGGACCAGATCCCTGTAAACAGCCTGCTCCTCGACGTCCAGCGTTTTTATGTGGGCCTCCAGCGATCGTTGCAGTAAATCGTACTGTTTCTTCGTACTCATGGACAACGCTTCAAACTGCGTCAGCATGGTCTGGATCAGATCCGGCGCTATGCCCACTATCTCTTCTGCCATCTTTCTGAGCTGTTCAGCGCCTCGTTCGTAATATTCGAACCGGTGGCAGACACTCGCGAACCGCTGAAGCGCCTCGGGATGTTCCGGATTAACCTTGTACTGCAAAAGATACGCCGTAAGCGCCTTGATGTAGTCGTCGTACCGGTCTCTGACCTGCTTTCCCTGGTCCGAAAGTCTTAATTGCTCGTAGCAACGCCCAAGCTGAAAGTGGGCGTCAGGATGCAGGGGATCCAGTTCCACGGCTTTCTGGAAATAGCTGCGGCCGTCCTGATGACTGCCGATGAGCCAACCCTCGTCACTCTGGTTCATGTACGTCATCCCCATGTCATACTGATACTTCGCGTTTCCCGGATCCAGTCTTATCGCCTCGCGCATCGCCTTCCTTGCATCGAGTCTTCGATGCGGCAAACGCATGTACACGAGTCCCAGACCCATGTGTCCCGGCGCCCAGTACCTGTCTTTCCGCACCACCCACCGGAACGCCTTGAACGCCTCGTCGTCCCGGTCCAGGGCGTACAAGGTCATGCCGAGCCAGTATTGGGCGGCGACCGATCTCCTGTTTTGTTTTACTGCCTGGCGCAGGAAAGGAAGGGCTTCGGCGTACCGATCCAGTGTGTATAGGCGTTTGCCTTCTTCAAGGGGAGACAGATTCGGAGGCGGTGTGTCCGGCGCCATAGATCGAGCCTGTGGCGGAACACACAAAATTGCCATGGACAGGACACCGGCCAGGATGAGGCGATTGCCAGAAACGCGCGAATTTACATTAAAAGGGTTCAGCATGCTCTGCCCTCCTGAACTCGCCGCCATGCAACAGGAACTGCCATCTCGAAATACCAGGACATTTATGAGTTATACCATGCACACGGGTCAAGGGTTCCACGCACACGTGGCGAGGGCTTCCCGCAAAACCGGTTTATCAACCCCGGGGTCTCGCGCATTTTACTTTTTCGGACATGAACCCGTCTACCTGTCTACCCGGTAACCATAGCCCACGACGATCCAGGCTTTGACGGACTCGCCTCTCAGCTTGGCGGGACGATACCAGGAGGTGTACATCTTCTCGAGAAGCAGAGCGTCGATTTCATCGTAGCCGGTTGACTCTACTATCTTCGCTTCAATGACCTCGCCCACCTCATTGATCAGCAACTCGAACTTTACGAGGCTGTCTTTGATATGACGTAGATTGCCGGGAATTTCTTTCCTGGATATGCTTATGTCGACGCGTCGCGGAATCGGTGGTGTATCGTAGCGCAATTTGTAGGACGAATCGTCACCCATACCGCCTTCGCCGGCGCCCCCGGCGCCGACCTCGCCGATCAACTCGGCCACTGCGCCCTCGCCACCAGAACCAGCACCACGTCCTTCACCGGAGCCAGCGCCACGTCCTTCACCGGAACCAGCGCCACGTCCTTCACCGGAGCCAGCGCCACGTCCTTCACCGGAGCCAACGCCACGTCCACTTCCAGCACCAACGCCACTTCCGCTACCAGGGCCAACGCCGCTACCACTTCCGCTACCGGTACCAACGCCGCTTCCACTTCCGCTACCGGTACCAACGCCGCTTCCACTTCCGCTACCGGAGGCGGCGCCACCGACTGACTCGTCTCTATCGCCTGTGCCACGTCCACCCGAACCGCCTTCAGCGCTTAATCCAGCCATGCCGCCAGCATCACGTCCTCCACCGGAGCCAGTCTCACCGTCGCCCCCGGAACCGCCCGCGTCGAGGCCCCCGGAACCGCCCGCGTCGAGGTCTCTGGAATCGCCCGCGCCGAGGCCTCTGGAATCGCCCGCGCCGGCCGACCCGGCCACTCCGCCTTCGCCGCGGCCACTGGAGCCGTCTTCGCGTACCGACTCACCCAAACTGCCTCCGGCCATCGGGCCATCCCCTCCCAAAGACATTGGCGTCGCGATCGAATGGGTTCCGGACAGACCCGTCGCTGCCACAGGCGACGGGATGGCAAAAGTCGTGACCGGATGGGTTCCGGACAGACCCGTCGCTGCCACAGGCGATGGGATGGCAAAGGTCGTGACCGGATGGGTTCCGGACAGACCCGTCGCTGCCACAGG
>MKWU01007300.1_pt1 | contig 10675 bp, 12 predicted proteins | sample 809101 | NCBI WGS metagenome assembly MKWU01 (sample SAMN05860141, study PRJNA318959) | sponge metagenome | host: Aplysina aerophoba | place: Slovenia: Piran, Adriatic Sea, Gulf of Piran | collected 2013-05-07
AAACACAATACAAACTGACTATGTATCTGAGAAGATTAACCTGGTATACCTGTCAGGTGCTATTCCTGTGTACTGGGGCCCTCCGGAGATCTACTCCTGGGTGCCCGGGAACCATTCCTTCATTGATGCCAGTGCGTTCAGTGGCCCCAAGGAGCTGGCTGCTTACCTGAAGAAGGTCGATGAAGATGATGAACTCTTTAGGCATCACACCACAAACTTTGATGTGGAGAAAAGTTGGAAGAGAATAGATGATTTATGTGTGGAGCGAAAGGAGCCGTACATGTGTCAAGTGTGTAAAATAGCGTATGAGAAGAAAGCACGGGCCCTACTGTAACCTTCATTTGCTACTGTCAAGTTTGGTATACTGTAATTTACAAGTGTTGTCGTACATATGTAGGATCATGATTGGTTTTAAAGTTACTGCAGTAATATTGGTGTACAACAGTAATTAGTTTAGATTTTCACAGTGATCAGTAAATTAGTAGTGTATGGGTGGGATTTATGGGTACATCTATGCTGTGCATTACATTGAGCAGCTATTTTTATGGACACTCTACAAGATCTTGTGCGTTTAAATGCTACATAGCCTTGCACGCCAGCCCCTACCTTCAGTGTAAGTAAATGTAAGCGTGGAACACAACACACATGTAGGGCTAAAATCTCAACCTATATAAGGTTTATTATTGCGGCGAGTGAAGCGAAGCCCTCTTCTGGGTGGTATGAAAACTGGAAGTTTGGGTGGTTGGGTCGTACGTCACGTCCATACCATATTGATGGTATGTACGTTGTGCATATACCTATCCTGGTCCATACGTCTTCATTGGAGTGCACCTTAAACTCAGCAAATAGACACGGGTGCCTGACAAGGAGTTCGTTTCATCGCGGCCTACACAAGGCCACCCTCCGGGTAGGTACGCAGAGTGCTGTATCCTTCATGGTTAGGTTCTACAGCTAGCAATCACGAATCATGAAGTTGGGCCTGTCTAACATGCTCCACCTATATAGGACTGGGTTGGACAGTGGCCTCCTTGTGACAGAAGGGGGTGCATGAGTGAGGAATTCTAAAGCGCACACATGGACAGAAAGAGAAAGGCTGCAGCAGATGAAGGCACAGTCAAGGCACAAAGGTCTCTTCTGCGTCAGCACAGGGACAGAGAGAGAAGGGCTTTGGAGAGAGTATTATATGTGACCGTATTTGCGAAAAGGGCCCATTTCGGGGCAATGTAAACGTGTGGGTACGGGAGAAAACGGGCAAAATCGACATTTTACGCGATCGCGGCTTATTGCATCATCAGGACCTATGGTGCATCCCTACCTTCTGGCCAAGTGAAACCTGTACTACTTTCCTGCGTCTCAAACGAGCGGACCGAACAGTTTCACTCCGCGGTTAAGTTGTTCGTGTCCGGACGGATTATACCGGAAATGGAACACGGACTGTATACGGAAACGTATACGGAGATATCGGGGACGCGCCATTAAGTGTATTCATTGCACCTCGAAAACGGAAGCAGCTAGTGCGTTGTAAAGAGGAAGAAGAGCACTTTCAGATCATATGCATAACGCAACATCGCTGGTTGCTCCGAAGTGGGCCCTTTTCGCAAATACTGCCACATATGACTTTGAGTCACTTCACTTTCTTTTGTGCGTGCATCCCAGTTGCATGTATAAATTAGATATGTCAAGAATTATAATTTTCTACTATAGATTATTTGCACTGTATTAATATAATAATATGTCATGCAACAGTATTAATATACCAACACAAAAGCATGCTACATACAGTCATGTGTATGGTGCAAGCCCGTTTAGTCCATGCTCTCCATTCAATTAGTGTTAAAGGTCAGCAGTAAAAGAGAAACACATGCAATACACATACATGCACACTGGCCGTACAGCTCTAGCTACGCACCTTATACTTCACTATAATTATAACACTTACTGTGCTTCGAACTGTTACACAACAGAAGCTGATATCAAAAAACATACACTGTGTTTACAATGTCTACTGCTACACAGTCATCACATGCAGTCCTATATAGTGAGGGGTATGATGCATTGGTGCATGATGGGGTCTATCTGAAGTCAGCAGAGCTGCCACTCCCAAACACATCTTCAGCTTCAGGACCCACTGGTCCCTATAGGGTGGTATGCACACACAGCAGCACGTAGACAGTGCATGCAAAAGGCAACCACTGCGTGCTACACACAGGTACACTCAACACGTTTCTGCACACGGGGCACTAGTATGCATACACAGGCATGCATGCACAGCAAAGTATAAAAATACACAGTAGATATACGGATGCATGCAAATGGACAGATACGTGCACGCAAATGTACAGATATGTACTGCAAAATAAATGTTTTTTTTTTATAAAAAAAGATTAGTTTATAGGCTAAAAGGACAAGACCATTCATTGCATACACTGCCTTGCCTCTGGATCTTCTGTGTCTTGCTCAAGCTTGATATAAGCAAGGAGAGACGTGAATCTGTGCAAGGTTGATAACAGGAACTGTAAGGCAACAAGCACACCATACATTAAAAGGCCTAAGTTGCTAGGTACATAGATCATTCATGCGTATTCTTAGTCTGCACTATATAGCTTAGACTTTCAATCTGCATATTTCGGCAGCTTTCAGCTGAATTCATTGTAGAGGAAATGTGATAGTGGACAAGATGACTGAACAGAAACGTAGTGAAGAGCAATTTGACAGGTTTAACGTAAAGAAGAACCACCACTAACTGTTAACCATCAAATTATTTTCGTTAAAGAAACTGCTATGTAGCTACAAACAGGATACCGTATGGACCTTAATTTTCGTGGTACTAAACTTTCGCAGATTGAGAATTTCACGTTTTCGCATTTTTATTTTTGCGGATGCACGTCCCACAATATTGAATATATAGACTATATATCTGTACTAATATGTGCTTCGCATATAAGCCATACGAAGCCTGTCCAGGCTGCACGAGGAGTCTGAGAAGCTAAAGCAAAGCAATGACGCTGTTCAGCGCTATTCTGCTATGCGTACTTATCCCTCATTGTATAATCCTTCGTATTCGGCCCATTCCAACTTCCTCTGTAAGGTCTGCGTAGAAACCCACCACGAGTAAGTGTTAATCGTTGTTTACAGTTATGAAGACGTGCGAAAGTTGTTGTTTCTAAGATTGATCAAAGGATGTTTGAAGTTGCGAGTCGGAATTAGTCACTACAGAGGCGATTCGACACTATGCCACACTGGTATTCACTACGCCCTAAAACGACTATTACTTCATGTAGCGATCACGAAATATAAAATAATACCAAACCCTAACCCTAATACTAATACTAAAATGACTGTTAACACTATAACCGAACAAATGTAATACTGTACCATAGTAGTAGCAAAACATATACTGGAACATGAAGTACTAGGCCCTAAAACACGGTAGCCATTATGTAGAATTACGACGTCAGTGTACATCAAAATGGACATTATTCGCTGCCCAGTAAGCGCTGGTCTAAATTTTTGCGGGCCTAAACTGGATGGCTGCCGAACCGCGAAAATGGCAAAACTTTAGTACCACAAAAATTAAGGTCCATACGGTACATATGTACATACTTCAGGTGTGATGTGATTTTAGCAAAGATGAGATGTGATGCGATTTTAGCAAAGATTAAGATTACCAGTGATTAGCTCAACATACATAATGAAAGTTATATATATATTATGCAATCACGAAAATGGCGGGGTTCCAGCTGTGTTAGGTGAAAAGCGTCTCTTGAGTAACAGCCTGCAAGCATCATGAAGCCGCAAAAAAATAAGCAAGATCCTAAGTTAGTAAAAAGGAATGATTGTTACCGATTTGGAACGTGGAATGTGAGAACACTGACAGGGAAGGAGCTTGAGCTGATTGGAGAAATGAAGAGGTACAGGTTGGATGTGCTAGGAGTAAGTGAGGGGAAGATCAGAGGAAATGGAACGAAATCAGTGGAAGGTGTGACTTGTGTATACTCTGGGGTGCAGGAGGGAAGAGCTAAGGCTGGTGTAGCTATCTACGTGACGGAAGAAATTGGCAGTGTACATTAAGGAGTGGAAATCTATTAGTGAGAGAATGGTGTTAGTGAAGCTGAGGATAAGAGAGGAATGGTTGTGCTGTGCTTTGTCCAAGTGGAGGATACGGAGGATATTTCGGTTGAGGAGAAGGAATAGTTATTCAGTACGCTATGGGAGACAGTGTCGGGGCTACAACGTAAAGATAGGGTGATTATTCTGGGAGATTTCAATGCTAGAGTGGGGAATAGAAGAGGAGAATCGAGAGAGGTGATTGGAAGGTGTGGAGAAGAGACATGCAATGATAATGGAAGCAGGCTACTAGAGTTCTGTGCCTCGAATGGTATGATCGTATCAAATACATGGTACAGTGGAACCTGTCTAAGACGGTCACTGTGTAAAGCAGCCACCTCTCTTAAACAGCCAGCCTCCCTGGCCCCAGATACCACTAAAGTATTGGAATCTATCTCTGTAGAGTAGCCACCTCTCTATAATGGTCAGTTAGAACTGGCCCACAGGCGGTTGTCTTAGCCTGGTTTCACTGTGCCAGCATAAAGAAATCCACCAGTTTACATGGGAGTGCTGTGGCAGAGGGCTCAAATCAATTATTGATTACTTCCTGGTAAAAAGAGGAAAGAGAAGTATGAGGAGAGAGAAGTATGGGTAGAAACACAAAGGTTGCGAGAGGAGCAGAAATTAGTAGTGACCACTACTTAGTGCTATTGGTGATGAAATGATTTAGGAGGGAGGCAAGACAGAAAGGCCCAGTAGTGCAGAAAAACTCGAAGTGGAATGTAAAGAAGTCATGGGAGAGGAAATGTAGAAAGGAGTTTGAGAGGAAGATCACACAGAATTCTATGGCAAATATGCACTCTCTGGGGAGCTCAGTGGAATTGGCTTGGGAAGAACTAAAAGGGGCTGTGGTAGAAGTGGCTACTGAAGTGTGTAGAGTGAGTAGAAGGAAGAAAGGTTTCAAAAGAACAAAGTGGTGGAATGAAGAAGTACAAACAGCGGTAGTTGCAAAGAAAGTGGCATACAGAAAGATGCTGGAAGTAGAAACGGATAAATTTAGGAAGAGATATGTAGAAGTGAAGAGAGAGGCCAAGAGGGTAGTGAGGAGAGCTAAGAATGAAGAGTGGAATGACCTTGGAAGAGAGCTGGAAGCAGACGCTCAGGGGGGTCAGAAGAGATTTTGGTCTAGATTGAGAAGCCTGGGAGGTAGGGGGAAGTTGAAGTATTCAGTAGGGTGAAGGATGAGGATGGATTGATAGTAGGTGCGGGGGAGCTGGTAGTGGATAGATGGAAGAGATACTTTACTGGCTTGTATGCAGGAGAAGGAGAGGAGGTGGAGAGCATTTGGGTGAGGGAAGGTTCAGGAGAAGAGATTGAGGAGATTGAGATGGAGGAAATGGTAAGAGAGCTGAGAAAGATGAAGAATGGGAAAAGCCCGAGTTGTTGAAGGCAGGAGGATTGAGTCTAATGAAGTGGATGCAGATGGTGTTCAATCTGGTGATGAAGTGTGGTTAAGGCCTCAAGGGATTAGAGAAGGGCAGTCGTCATTCCCATCTACAAGAAGGGGTGCAGACTGACGTGCAGCAATTACAGAGGAATAAGTCTGTTAAGCGTGGCCGGGAATGGTTTGGTAAGGTTTTGAACACTAGGTTGAGAGAGAGACCAGAGGGAAACGTTATGGAGGAGCAAGGTGGGTTTAGAGCAAAGAGAAGCTGTGTAGATCAAGTGTTCACCTTGAGACAAGTAATGGAGAAGGTACATGAAAAGAGAAGAGAGATATTTGTGGCATTTATTGATTTGGAGAAAGCGTATGATAGAGTGAATAGGGTGAAGATTGGGAGGAATTGAGACGGGCACTAAGTGTAACATTGACCTGCCATTCAGTGGGCATGCTGAGAGAGGTTGTTGCTTATTGACAGAAACAAGATGGCTGCTACTTATGGACCTGTGCAATGTCAGTGCTGGATCGTGTTTACCAGTGTGTTGAGTGTGAGAAGAGTGAGAGAATCTCGTGTGTGAGCAGATATTAGGTGTACCTGCCAATGTGCGCTCTGTGCTTATCGCTAAGCAAACTGTAAGCTCATGCCTTTGTGCTGACATCTGTTACAATGCATTCCTGCTTGTCAGTGGTGGGTCATGGCTAACGGAAAGCAGGTCAGTGGGAAATGTCTCTGTTGGGAAAGAGTCCTATGAGTGACTTGATTTTATGCAGCAGCGTCATATTAAAGGGTAAGAGCACTAGCAAGCATGGAGAACGTCCAGAGCATAACAATCTGGGATATATGTGGCAAAGACGTTTAAACGTACAAACTTTCCAAAATGGGGATAAATTGTGAAATAGCAACAACTTTGTCAGACGCAAAGTACGTAGTACACAGGTACAGATTCCATTTAACTAATGAGATAGCTATAAGACAGGCTTTTGAAGGCTGTCAACTTGATACTACAAATTGGTGTGCTTTACTAGATATTAAGAGCAAGCCTAGGTTAATTAATTATTGTGTGGGCAGAACGGGGAGAATCCTCAGCAGGTGTGGTCAAGGCAGCTTCCTCAAGGTTTACTGAGACAAACAACGACTCCCTGTCGATAACGGTAGTAGTGCTTGGTACTATTGCCAAGAGTATTACATACGTATGACACTTTTGTATGCTGTTAGACTACTGCTAGACTGCCATGCAAATTTTTAGCTCTGTACCAATCTCACGACAAACACATAACAGACAATACATGCATACAAGTTAGAATGTGTGTGGTCACATTCCCAGTGGATGCCACAACAGGACTTACTTGGAGGATATCTCTTCTGAGCTTGTTGAACTGACGGATGATCGAATCCTGAGAACAAAAAAGATACAGTCATGTAAATTGTAGTGGACAGTGCCAAAACAGCCATTGGTGCAGACGAATTACGTTGATATTATGTAAAGTTATACATATGTATCTAAAAGCAGCTAAGGAATAAATGCAATGAGTACATCTTCAAAGTGAATGAACAACTGAAGCCTTTGATTGGCACAACAAAATGGTGGCAGTCACATGTGCATAAGGAAGAGAGTGAACATGGCAATCCATTCATGAAAAATCAAATGCACAGTTAGAAGAAGATTGAAGATCAAAAACATGGTGACATATACAGAGCAGGCACACAATCAGACCCTTGGCAATGGCCTGGCACTGAACACAAGACACTGATATACCATGCTCTGCTATGGGTAACTGTATACAATGATAAGAAGGTGTTTGGACCGTTACCTTTCAAACTTTTGTAGAGAAGCTTCAAACTTTGCTCTGCATGGGAGAAGGTAAGACAACACAATGCATAGTGCAGCATAGCCCACAGCATGACTGGTCTGATACACCAAGTGCAGACCACATTACCACACAAGAGGATTTTTGTATAGGTCTGTGTGCAAATTACATGCGTACTTCTTCAGTCTAGACTGATGGTAACAGTTGTAGTTTGCATTGACAAGAAGATATGACACGCTTTATGCAGAGTAATAAAATTACCTGAGCTCCCCTACTGCAAAAGGCAGGTTTGATGAACAAGTAGTCCAGATAGTTATACAAACAGAAGATAAACAACACAGCACTAACATACGTGCAAGCTTATGTTTGGGCTCAATTTTTTATGTGCACCAGTGTACTGCTCAATATAGTCTACTGCTTCGTGAGCCTCCTCGCCACTGCTGTTGCTGGCTCACCCTGCAGAGTGCTCCTCTTCAGAGGTGTAGATGCGCCTGCTGAACCACATGTCTGACATTTGTCGTTGTGGCTCTGACTGAGGGTGGATCATGGGGCGGTAGTAGCCACCACTGCCATTAGGGACAGAGGAGGAGTGGGCTGGGGGTGAGTGCCGCTGGAAGGGCCATGGGGTGGACGTTATGGGGTTGGGAATGTCAGATGTGGGCGATGCCGAGCTGGTACGGTTGTAGGGCAAAGGCCTCAGAGCATATGTGGACTCTGAGGTCTGCTTCCCCTGCAGCAGGCAGATAGAAAAAAAGGGCTGATACAAAACTGAAATGGACACAAGATGCATGAAAGCACAATCTATGATATAATGTAAAATACACAGCAATTAATCTGTTCTGGAGGCAAGGTGTTTCCAGTTTGAAGGCTACACACAAAGAAGCACTTAAGTGCCACAACGTACAGTAAGTAACTACAGAGGCTGCTGGTGCACATTAACCACTTGCATCAACCATAATGGGTGTCCATGAACACTGCACTGGGCTAAGTATCTATTGATAGCACTCACCTTAATCATCATCCACAGCTCTTTCTGCCTCTTCTCTTGCATCTGAAGATTAAGAGGCGTCACAGTAAAAGTGATACATTTACAGTCTACCATGATCTAGACAGCTACTACCACATTGAGACCACATGCATGAACCACCTCCATCGTGACTTATCCACCGCATTCACTCATCCTTTCATAACCCCATCTGTGTACCTCCTCCACCCACCGCCCAACTTGCTCTGTCATGTACTACATGTACCTCATTCACTTCCTTGCTGTAGTCCCTCAGCTCATTGCTAACACCCCTCAGTCTGGTGACAGCCCGCAGCAGCTCAAATAAGTCAGAGTAGAAATTCCTACACAACAGAAGGAGAACACTCTAGAGAGCCAACATCACATTACACTCCGTATATACAAGCACAATGTACATGGCCACAACCACACGTCTGCACGCGTGCATGCACGTCTGCACACTAATGAACATGCATGCACACACACAGCCACATGCACACACATGGGCTGACTATACCCATATGGATCCATGGGTGTCCATGAACACAGTGACTGGCTGATGAGCACCATGGCTACTCACAGACATTGGTGACCAACTATCTTATAGGATGTCATGCATTAAAGACCACTGCAGGACGGCTATCTACATAACTGCAAAACGCTAAGGGTACCAAGTGGGCACATTAGTGTGGCTTTGGAGGTGAAAGGCATGCAATGGAATGCAGAGCAGATCATGGGTTTCGCACATATAGTCTCTAACTCGAGAGTAAATCATTAATTATGAGAGGACATACAGGATCAATCACTGGCACTTGTAGTGCAGTGTACGTTTGTGACCCTGCCACACCATCTCAGTAAATAATCTTGAAGAGGCCTGAGTGGCTAGGCTAGATAGATCATTGATGCTCAGTTCTAGGTTCAGACTAGCCAGGAAACTTTGAGTAGAAACATTTCGGCAGCTTACAATTGCCTTCTTCAGTGTGTAAGTTACAATCACTCGAAACTGGCTAAATACAGTGAGATGACAGAATGACACAAGAAGATGTTTGATGTGCTGCTAAGCAGGACTTCCATTCTATGCTGCAACAATCGTCGGGTTGTGAACCTGTCCCCAAAACGCTTGACAGCTTACAGCTGCCTTCTTTAGTGTGTAAGATACAATCACTCGAAACTGACTAAATGAGGACATCCTGGTAGTGCCAGCAGATAAGGGCAAGGCACAGAGTAATGAATGGTCTAGCGCATGCTAAGAGATGAAAGCACGTACCGGGCATGCATTAGAGAGAGATCCAACAACATCTCTGGAGAACAAGATGAATGTTGCAGCTTAAGAAATGCAACGAGTCCCCCATGAAGTGTGCTCACGACTGAGAAGCTCGAGTGGCAGAGTTTAGCTACTCTACGGATTGTTGAAGGTCCACAAACCTGATGTTGCCTTGCGGCCCATTGTTTCCGATGGATGAGTTGTCCAAGTGTTTGGCACGGTTGCTGGTACCGGTGATTTGCCTAACCAGTTCCCATGTCAGGAACTTTCGAGCATTTGTGAAGTTAATGAGATCACAAACTGTTGAAGGATGAAACTCTGGTATCCTTTGTATGCTTTTATTGTTTACTTGTGTATATATTCCTACAGACCTGGCCATCCAAGTTGCATGGCGTAGACTGGAGAGGGATTCCTCCCTCCCTGAACAAACCAGTATCACAGAGGATTACATCATGTCTGCTGTCCATGTGCTTGGATGCGACCTTCTGGTCATTCAGAGGAAAAGTGTACCAGCAGGTGCAGGGTACTGCAATGGGATCCCCAGCTTCAGTGGTGGTCACGAACCTCATGATGGAAGACATTGAAGAGAGAGCCCTATCCACCTTCCACTCAACTCCCTGCTTTTGGAAGCGTTACGTTGATGACACATGTACTGCACTCCACCCGGACCTGACCGAGGCCTACCATGATCATCTCAACAGTACTGAACCGTGTGTGCAGTTTACAGTGTAGAAAGAGTCAGATTGAAGGTTGGCTTTCTTGGATGTCTAAATTGCTAGGAGTAAGGATGGCACTATCAGCACCTCAGTATCCTGGAAAGCCATTCACACAAACCAGTACTTGTCCTTTGACTCCCATCACCCACTGGCACACAAAGTGGCAGCGGTAAAGACACTGATGACCAGAGCAGATGCCCTTTCATCCTCAGGTGTGGAACAGGAACAAGAAGAGAAGGAGACAACAACTGCATTGAAAGAGAATGGCTACCCTTCAGGCTTCATCTACAGGCGTTCCTGCCCAGGCAGGCAGACAGAGGCCACCAACAGATGACCAGAGAGAGACCTAAGACCTCCCTAACTTTACAATACATTCAGAAGCCAGCCATCAGGCG
>MKWU01007301.1_pt1 | contig 10675 bp, 5 predicted proteins | sample 809101 | NCBI WGS metagenome assembly MKWU01 (sample SAMN05860141, study PRJNA318959) | sponge metagenome | host: Aplysina aerophoba | place: Slovenia: Piran, Adriatic Sea, Gulf of Piran | collected 2013-05-07
CTTGGGAAGGACGCGCCATTCCCTGCGCGGCGCGCCTTGCGCGCAACCGCTTCCCGACCCGCTGAACATGGCAATATCAGGTTGAAAGAGTACTAAAGCCGATGAGTGAAGAGATACTCATTAACGTCAGTCCCCATGAAACGCGTGTGGCCGTGGTTGAAAACGGCGTGTTGCAGGACGTACACATTGAACGAACGCGCAAACGCGGCCTGGTGGGCAACATAATCAAGGGGCGCGTATACCGGGTATTGCCGGGCATGCAGTCCGCATTCATCGATATCGGCCTTGAACGCACCGGCTTTTTACACGTGTCGGACCTGGCCGAAACCGTCGAGGAACTGGAATCCGAGTCCGTTGCCGGTGCGCTTGCGCAAAATTCAATCGACACCTTGTTAACCGAGGGCCAGGAGTTACTGGTGCAGGTGGTGAAAGACCCCATCGGCGCCAAGGGCGCCCGCCTCACCACCCGTATTTCCATCCCGTCGCGCTACCTGGTATTCATCCCCAGCCATACCATCATCGGCGTGTCGCAGAGGATAGAGGATGAAGCGGAACGGGAACGCCTGCGCCAGGTAATCTCCCAGTACCGGTACGACGACCAGTCATTGGCGCTTGGCGCCGGCGGCGGCGCTGCCGTGCTGCATACCATCAAGCCGGAAACGCCCAAGGGGGGGTTCATAGTAAGGACTGCCGCCGAGGGGGTGGACGAGGAGGATCTGTACCGGGATCTGGACTTCCTGCTGAAACTCTGGGGCTCGATATCCATCCGCGCAAAAAACACTTATGCGCCCGCATTGATCCACGAAGACCTGCCTCTCGCCATACGCACCATGCGCGATTTGACCCACGGCGAGGTTGAAAAGATACGCATTGACTCCAAGGAAACCTACAAGCGGGTCATGGAGTTCAGTAAACATTTCATCCCGGATTTCCTGGGCAGGGTCGAATACTACTCCGGCGAACGCCCCATACTGGATTTATATTCCATCGAGGATGAAATGCAGAAATCACTGGACCACAAGGTCCAGTTGAAATCCGGCGGTCACCTGGTCATCGACCAGACCGAGGCGATGACGACCATCGATGTCAATACCGGCGCGTTCGTGGGGCACAGAAACCTGGAAGAAACCATTTACAAGACCAACCTGGAAGCCGCCCACGCCATAGCCAAGCAGTTACGCCTGCGTAACCTCGGCGGTATCATTATCATAGACTTCATCGACATGCAGGAACCGGAACATGCCCGCCAGGTACTCCGCACACTGGAGAAACGCGTCGAAAAAGATCATTCCAAAGTCACCATCAGTGAATTCACGTCACTGGGGCTGGTGCAACTCACGCGCAAGAGAACCCGGGAAAGTCTTGAACAAATCCTGTGCGAGCCTTGTCCAACATGTAACGGTAAGGGCTCCATGAAAACCCCGGAAACCGTGTGCTACGAAATATTCCGGGAAATCCTGCGCGAGGTGCGGCAATTTGACGGTAACAAGCTGCTGGTGATCGCCGCGCAGACCATCGTCGACATGCTGATGGACGAAGAGTCCGCCAGCATCGCGGAACTGGAAGAATTTATCGGCAGGCCCATTACCTTTCAGGTTGAACCACTTTACATCAGGGAACAATATGACATCGTGTTGTTGTAGGCGTCATTTCAATGCCAGGTAGAATCAACGAGCGGCTTTATCACGCTATTCTTTATCTCATCGCCGCGTTAGTCCTGCTGGCGGCAGTAGCGATTACCGGCATCCGCCTGGCCCTGCCCGACGTCGGCCGCTACAAGAGCGCGGTCGAGACCTGGGCCACAGAGGAAATGGAAAACAGCGTTATCGTTGATTCCATCAGCGCCGAGTGGCAGGGGTGGATCCCCAGCCTGTCGCTGCGCGGCGTCCACCTGCGCAACCGGGACGGCACCGAAAACATCATCAGTTTCGATACCGCAACGGTGGAAATCTCTCCCCTGATGTCATTGTGGAAGCTGCAACCGGTGCCGCGGCGCATCGTCATTTCAGGCCTGCAGGTGTCTGTCTCGCGCCTGGCCGACGGCGCGCTGCTGGTCGAGGGAATCGGCGACGCGCATGGCGGACAGCAAAATGAATTCGCCGAATGGCTGTTCGGACAGGACCGGATAGAGGTTCAGGACACCGCTATCATCTGGGTCGATCATAAACTCGGCCAGGACCCCATCCATCTCACGGGCGTCAGGCTGGCTATCCAGACCGACGGCGCCAGGTCCCAGGTAACGGGAGAACTCATGCTGCCGGGGAAATACGGTGAGAACATGCGGTTTGCCCTGGACGCGACCGGCGCAATCTGGACATCTGACTGGTCCGGGGAAATCTACGCAGCAGCCACGCAGGTCAACCCGGACAGCTGGTACCGGGAATACCGGCCGCGGCAGATCACGCCTGCCGGGGGCAGTGCGGACCTGGAACTCTGGAGCACCTGGGACAGGGCAAAACCGGTCGGACTGCAGGGGCACGTAACATACCGTGATTTCGTCGTGTTATCCGCTGCTGAGACCCTCAACGTTGCAGAAGTATCAGGACGCTTCAGGGGTGAAAAACTGCCGGGCAAGGACTGGCATTTATCCCTGAACCTGGAACGCCTGGAAACGGAAAACGGCGCATGGCCGGCCACAAACCTTGAGTTTGTCGTGCCGGTGAAGCCGGGGCAGCGTTTTGCACTGGGTTTTGATTACCTGGACCTGGCCGACCTCATGCCGCTTGCGGCAGGCATGGAATTCATTCCCGGCCCGGCCCGCAAACTGCTTGACAGGGCGTCAATCCGCGCCGAGTTGCTCGACGGCCTGGTTGTTTATGACGGACATCCCGACAGCACGGCGCCACTGTCATACGATTTTGAATTCAGGAAACTGGACGCCGACCTGGGCCCGGATCGTCCCGGGGCCGGTAACCTGTCAGGCCGGTTGCGCGGCTCGAGCATTGCGGCTCACCTGACCCTGGAAGGGACCAGCGGCCGATTCGACATACCGGAGATGTACAGCAACCAGCTCCGCTTTGACCGCATCGGCGGTACGCTGTCCTGGGCGCGGACGATACCCGGCTGGGAACTGCGTACAGACTATTTTTACATGGAAAACGATGACATGTCCCTGGCGCTCAGGGGAGGCTTCGAACTGGACGAGGCACAGCCGTCGCCCTACCTGGACCTCGTTGCCGAACTGCGCAGCAAGCGGTTGGAAAATATGTACCGCTATATGCCGTACACACCAAAATTCAGGATCAGGGAGTGGATGGAGCGGACCCTGCACGCGGGATACGCGGATTCAGCCATCGCCGTGTTGCGCGGTTATGCCCATGAGTACCCGTTCAGGAACAACAACGGCCAGTTGCGGGGTGTGGTAAACCTGTCCCGGTGCATTGTCGAGTATTCGCCTCACTGGCCCATTGTCGATAATGTTGACGCCGAGATCCTGTTTGACAACGAAGTAATGACGGCAAATATCCTGCGCGGCAGCGTATTCGACGCGCAGCTCACCCGCGCTGCCGGCGTCATCCATGACCTGACCAAACGGCCGAAGATCGTGCATCTCGATGGCAACGTGAAAGGGGTGGAAAAGGACCTGGAGATATTTATCTCGCAAAGCCCGCTGGCCCGGGACAAGATACTCAAATACGCCAACCAGTCACTTGTAGCAGGCAACTTTGACATGGACCTGGACATGGTTATCCCGATAAGGGCGCCGCAACTGCAAATGGCCATGGCGGGAAAGCTCAACCTCGATCAGGCGAGGCTGGTCTCGGGAGACAGCAACGTGGAGCTTGAACAGGTCAACGGCGCGGTAAGTTTTACCCGGGATTCCGTTTTCGGACGCGACCTGGTTGCCATCTTTGCGGGCCAGCCGGTAACCCTGGGCATGTCCGGCTCCAAAAACAGCCCCCACAAGCCGCCTGCTTTCACCATAACAGGGCATTCAACCGACGAGTTCATCGTCAAACAAATCGCGCAGCGTTTCCCCGGCGCAGCAGGTTTTGCGGCAGGACTGGGAAAGAGGATGTCCGGTGAGACCGGCTGGCAGGCCCGGTTCAGCTTTGAACAGTCCCCCGAGGGACTGGACCAGAAGCTTGTCATTTCATCGGATTTGTACGGGCTGGCATTGGACCTGCCCAGACCGCTGTGGAAATCGACCTACGACAGGAGAGTCCTGACCGTCAGTAAAAACCTGCTGGATAAGACACCGACCGAGATGAAATACGAGGGAGGCTTCCACGCAAAGCTTCATCCCGGGCAGGATAAGGCGCTTGAGCAGCTGGACATCTTCCTCGGCAGCGCCCTGCTGACCAGGCCTGCAGGGCCAGGGGTGAACGTGACGGGTTACATGGATAAACTACTGGTGGGTGAATGGCGTGATACGTTCGCCCCGTTCACTCCAGGACAGGGGCGTGCTCTCGCGCCTGCGGCCGCAAAGCCTGTCTCTGCCGGCGCCAGGCAGAGAGGTGCTGCCGGTTTCCTGGGCTCGGCAGATTTCAACATAGACCTTGAAACCGGCCGCTTGGAAATATTCAGCCGGTCGTTCCCGGACACCAGCCTGCAGGCGAGCAGGGTCAAGGGAGACTGGCGCGTTGCCGTACAGGGAGAAACCCTGGAGGGAGAATTCTTTCTGCCGCGGGTTCGCTCCACGGAAAACAGGGTTGAGGTCAACCTGGATAAACTGGTCCTCAGTGAAGTCGACGACGATGAAGCCGCCGGCAAGGCGGACCCGGGAACCCTGCCTCCTCTGCGCGCTGCAATAGCCGACCTGACCTACGGGGATTACCGGCTCGGCAGCATGCAGATCACAGCCTCGCCCAGCGCCAACGGGCTGTCGTTTGAAGAAATCCGGTTTGAGAAGCCGGAAATGACCATTACGGGAAGCGGTATCTGGGAAAAACCCTTCAACAGGAACAGGTCAAACTTCACCATCAACCTGAAAGCCGACAAGCTCCACAAGATGCTGGAAACCTTCGGCTATGACGCGGCCGCCATAAAAGCCGGCAAAACAAGAATTTCCATCGACGCCGGCTGGGACGGGTCGCCGGGGGAGTTCTCGCTGGATAAAATGGCCGGCACCTTCGAAATAAGGGTGAAGAAGGGGCAGCTCCTGGAGGTGTCTCCGGCGGCAGGGAGACTGTTCGGGTTACTGAGTATCCAGACCCTGCCGAGGCGATTGACGCTGGACTTTACCGACCTGTTCGGCAAGGGCCTGGCGTTCGACAAGATTACCGGAAACTTCAACATCGCCAGCGGTAACGCCTATACCAACGACCTGCACCTGACCGGGCCCAGCGCCGACGTGCTGATCAGCGGCAGGACCGGGCTGAGCGACCAGGATTACGACCAACTGGTAACCGTTACCCCCCAGATCGCCGACAACCTGCCCCTGGCCAGCGCCCTGTTGGGACCGGTCGGCATCGGTGTCGGCGCGGTGCTGTACCTGGCCGGCAACATGTTCGAGTCGATTAACGACAATATCGACAAAATGCTGCGCTACCAGTACACGATCACCGGCAACTGGCACAACCCGAAAATAGAAAAAGTGAAAGATCCCGCCGAGGACAAGCAGGTAAGCGCCCGTCCCGCGCCGCAACCGGCACACCCCTGACGGCCACAGAGCACACAGGGAACGCAGAGTTAATCAAGTATCTTTGTAATCCGTGATCTCTGTGTCCTCTGTGGCTTAATATGTCCACCATGGCTCATTCTGAAAAAATCATCGTCGGCGTATCCGGGGGAGTAGACTCATCGGTGGCTGCGATATTACTGCTGGAACAGGGTTACGAGGTGGAAGCCCTGTTCATGAAGAACTGGGACGAAAGCGATGAAGCGGGCGCCTGTATCTGGGAAGCCGACGTGGAAGATGCCCTGGCGGTATGCGAAAAACTCGGGATCAGGCTGAATACCGTCGACCTGTCGCAGGCATACTGGCACAAGGTGTTCCGGCAGTTCCTGGACGAATACAGCCGCGGACGCACCCCCAACCCGGACATCCTGTGCAACCAGGAGATCAAGTTCCGCGCGTTTCTCGACCATGCAGCATCCCTGGACGCCGCCAGGATCGCCACGGGACATTATGCGGATATCCGCCTGCATGAAGGCAGACACCTGCTGTACAAGGGCGCCGACCTGAACAAGGACCAGAGTTATTTCCTGTGCCGGCTGACCCAGGAACAACTGGGGCAAAGCCTGTTCCCGCTGGGCGCCCTGAAAAAACCCGAGGTGCGCGCCAGGGCAAAAAAACACGGGCTGGCCACCCATGACAAAAAGGACAGCACCGGGATCTGTTTTATCGGAGAACGCCCGTTCCGCGACTTTCTCAGCCACTATCTCCCGGTCCGGACCGGCCCCATCCGCACCACCGAAGGCAGGGACATAGGTGAACACGCCGGGGTCCACTTCTATACCCTGGGCCAACGCCGGGGACTGGGCATCGGCGGGGTCAAAGGCTACCCGGAAAAGCCCTGGTACGTGGTGGCCAAGGAGGTCGGCGATAATGTGCTCACGGTGGCCCAGGGTCATGACCATCCGGCCCTGTTCAGCGCCGGCCTGGTTGCCTCAAACCTGCACTGGATAGCAGGCGCCCCGGACCTCCCCCTTGCATGCAGCGTAAAAACACGCTACCGCCAGAGCGATCAACCCTGTACAATTGCGCTTGCCGGCGGTGACCGGGTCAGGGTGAATTTCATGCGCCCGCAAAGAGCCGTCACCCCGGGCCAGTACGCGGTCTTCTACGACCGCAACCTGTGCCTGGGCGGCGGCGTTATCGAAACAACGCTTAACGCGTATCCTGAGCAGGTAACACTCGATTCAGATACCCAAACCGATAAAGAAGAGGAAATATGATGCTTAAAGCACACAAATTATGGCTTTTATTCTTGACTCCCGGTGTTTTGACAGCCTGTGAGCGCGCCATGCAGGACACGAATGATGAAGCAGTCCTGCCCGAGGCCGCCGCACCTGTCGACAAGTCCAACCCGGACTGGAAACAGCAACTCAGTATCCCTGAAGTCATGGACTTCAAAGCGGGAGAGAAATACTACTGGGACATGGAAACCAACATGGGAAACATGAGCTTCCTGCTGTTCCATGAACAAACCCCCATGCATGCAAGCAGCACCATATACCTCACCGAACTGGGTTTCTATGACGAGGTGGTGTTCCACCGGGTCATCCCCGGCTTCATGGCCCAGGGCGGCGACCCCACGGGCACCGGCCGGGGCGGCCCCGGTTACCGTTACGAGGGCGAGTTCCCCGCGGGGCTGTCCCATGACCGCCCCGGCCTGTTGAGCATGGCCAATGCCGGGCCCGGCACGGACGGGAGCCAGTTTTTTATCACCTTTGTTCCTACGCAATACCTCGACGGCAAGCATACGATCTTCGGCGAACTTGTCGACGGCACGGAGACACTGAAAGCCCTTGAGGAACGCGGCAGCAACAGCGGTCAAACGACTGGGGAACTGGTGATCAACAAGGCAACCATCCGGCGCGAGACCGTACGCTGAAATATTTGGGGTCAGAGCAATTGCTCTGACCCCAAATATTCGGCGACCACTGCACACGCAAAACAGAATAACTACTGAAAACCACTATAAGGAGTTGTTCATTGACTGATACAAATACAAACCTGGAAGTTAACGGTAGAAAATACCGGATCCATTCATTGCAGGCGCTGGCCGGCAGGCATGACGTCAGCCGCCTGCCCTATTCCCTGAAAATCCTGCTGGAGAACCTGTTACGCCACGAAGACGGGGTCAACATCACCCGGGAGGATATCGCGGCGCTGGCGGACTGGAGCCCTGACGCCGGATCGGGACGGGAAATCGCCTTCACGCCTGCCCGGGTATTGATGCAGGACTTTACCGGCGTCCCGGCCGTGGTGGACCTCGCCGCCATGCGCGACGCGATGCAGTCCCTGGGCGGCGATCCGGAAAAGATCAACCCCTTGTCGCCGGCCGAACTCGTCATCGACCATTCGGTCATGGTGGACGTGTTCGGCACGCCCGACGCGGCGCAGCGCAACGCGGCCATCGAGTTCAAGCGCAACCGGGAACGGTATGAATTCCTGCGCTGGGGCCAGCAGGCATTCTCCAATTTCAAGGTAGTGCCGCCGGATACCGGCATCGTGCACCAGGTCAACCTGGAATACCTGGCCAGGACGGTGTTCACCAGGGAGGTTGAAGGCGCGCTTGAAGCTTATCCGGATACCGTGGTCGGCACCGATTCCCATACTACGATGATCAACGGCCTGGGCGTGCTCGGCTGGGGCGTGGGCGGCATCGAGGCGGAAGCGGCGATGCTGGGGCAACCCATCACCATGCTGATCCCCGAAGTGGTCGGTTTCAAACTCGACGGCGCCCTGCCGGAAGGCGCCACGGCCACGGACCTGGTCCTGACCGTGGTTGAAATGCTCAGGGCACACGGGGTGGTGGGCAAGTTTGTCGAATTCTACGGTGACGGCCTGGATAACCTGTCCCTGGCCGACCGGGCGACCATAGCCAACATGGCCCCGGAATACGGCGCAACCTGCGGTATATTCCCCATTGACCGGGAAACCGTCAATTACCTGCGCCTGTCGGGCCGGGACGATGAACAGGTCGAACTGGTGGAGGCTTACGCAAAGGCGCAGGGGATGTGGCGCGAGGCAGGCATGCCCGAAGCGCACTATTCCGCCACCCTGGGCCTGGATATCGGCACGGTAACGCCGAGCCTGGCCGGGCCGAAACGGCCCCAGGACCGGATCCCCCTGGATGATGCCGGAAACAGCTTCCGCCGGCACCTCGCCGAGGCTACCAGCGACCGGGTGAACGGCGGGACCGCGCGGGTGGAAACGCCGCAGGGTGAAAACTACGAACTGGCCGACGGCGCGGTGGTGATTGCGGCCATCACGTCGTGCACGAATACCTCAAACCCCTCGGTGATGATCGGCGCCGGACTGGTGGCGAAAAAGGCAAGGGAGCGGGGACTGGCCGTCAAACCCTGGGTCAAGACCAGCCTGGCGCCGGGTTCCCTGGTGGTACGCGACTACCTGGACCGGGCCGGGTTGAGTGCGCACCTCAACGGACTGGGTTTCAATATCGTCGGCTACGGTTGCACCACCTGTATCGGCAACTCGGGGCCGTTGCCCGAGGAAGTCAGCCGCGGGATCCGTGAGGGCGACCTGGTCGCGACCTCGGTGCTGTCCGGCAACCGCAATTTCGAGGGCCGGGTACACGCCGAGGTCAAAATGAACTTCCTGGCCTCGCCGCCGCTGGTGGTGGCCTACGCCATCGCCGGCACCATGGATATCGACCTGCAGCGTGAACCCTTGGGCCGGGATAGCGGCGGCAACGACGTCTACCTGAAGGATATCTGGCCCAGCGGGGCGGAGATCAGCGCCGCCATCACTGGTGCCGTCGATTCGGACATGTTCCGCCAATCGTACCGGCAGGCCTTTACCGGTGACGCCAACTGGACCGGCATCAACGTTTCCGGGAGCAGCAGGTACCAATGGCGCAACGACTCCACGTATGTACAGAACCCGCCCTATTTCACCGGCATGAGCGCAAAACCCGGCGCAATCGAGCCCATACAGGGCGCCCGGGTGCTGGTCAAGCTGGGCGACAGCATCACCACCGACCATATCTCCCCTGCCGGCGCCATCAAGGCCGATACGCCGGCGGGCGTTTACCTGATCGACAAAGGGGTACAGCCCGCGGATTTCAACTCGTACGGCTCCCGGCGCGGCAACCACGAGGTCATGATGCGCGGCACCTTTGCCAACATCCGCCTGAGAAATCAACTGGCCCCGGGAACCGAAGGGGGCTGGACCAGGCACCTGCCTTCCGCTGAGCAGATGCCGGTTTACGACGCGGCGATGCAGTACAAGGAGGAAGCAGTACCCTTGATCGTCCTGGCAGGCAGCGAGTACGGCACCGGTTCCTCGCGGGACTGGGCGGCCAAGGGCACCAGGCTGCTCGGGGTGCGGGCAGTCATCGCCGTCAGTTTTGAACGCATCCACCGCTCCAACCTGGTGGGCATGGGGGTACTGCCCCTGGTATTCAGCGCGGGAGAAAGCGCCGGCAGCCTGGGCCTGACGGGACGGGAAACCTATTCCGTCCACGGCCTGGAGAGCGGCGCCAGGGAAGCGCTGGTCAGCGCGGTCGCGGATGACGGCGCCACGACGGAATTCACCGTCAGTGTCCGGGTGGATACCCCGAAGGAATGGGACTACTACAACAACGGCGGGATCCTGCACTACGTGTTACGGGAGCTGGCTGCCTGAATACGGTTCCGAGGGAAATCCGGTAACGAAAGGCCAATCAATGAGATCACTGTCCGGCCGGTTTATCGAGTTTGAGCACATCGTAAAGTCATACAACGGCAAGCCGGTTATCCGTGATGTGACACTGGCGCTGCCGGAAAATACCACGTCGGCAATCGTCGGGGAGAGCGGCGCCGGCAAATCGACGCTGCTGCAACTGGTCAACGGACTGGTTCTGCCCGATTCCGGCACTGTGCGGATACAGGGCCGCGACCTGGATTACGGCCAACTGCCCCGGATACGCCGGACCATGGGTTACTCCGTGCAGGGAGCAGGTCTGTTTCCCCATCTTACCGTCCGGGACAACGTCACCCTGGTGGCCCGGCTGGAGGGATGGCCTGCAGGAAAGATCAGGGAACGCTACAACGACCTGCTGGC
>MKWU01007302.1_pt1 | contig 10675 bp, 9 predicted proteins | sample 809101 | NCBI WGS metagenome assembly MKWU01 (sample SAMN05860141, study PRJNA318959) | sponge metagenome | host: Aplysina aerophoba | place: Slovenia: Piran, Adriatic Sea, Gulf of Piran | collected 2013-05-07
ACACACACACACGCACACACACACACACACTGCAATGTCCAAAGAATAATGGTAAGTTCTCCAGGATCTCAGTCATCTCGGAGAAGGACATTGATGGTATCACTTTTATCACTTCATCTCAGTAGAAATGCAGAGCAGAAAGAGACTGAGGAGCTAGCTAGGCAGGCATTCACTAGCAGCAAACTACTATAACGTGTATGCAGGTGGATGGGATGGGGGAGGGACAATGGATCCAGAGGCATATAAGAGAGGGAGAGGGAGGGAAAGAACAGACAGGGGGGAGGGAGAGGGAGAGAGGACAGAGTCACAAATGCACATGTGCATGAAAGTGCCCATATATACGTACGTACATGTCATGCATAGCTACATAGAAGTAGTTATTGGTCACATCATATATAGCTATTCCAAAATACAGGTACAATCACACCCACCCACACACATGTACATACACTGATGAGCATAATTGCATGCAACATTTAGCTGAATGCTAGTATGCTAGAATGCTAATAGCTGAGTATGCTTTGCAACATACAGCACATTACAGCCAGGGATTATCCCTACACACACACACATGCACACACACACACACATACACACACACACACACACATACACATGTGACAGCCTGTGCTTAAGTAGAACCGATTAGTTATTAGACCCTATGTGACTTTAGCTTAGAAACTGCCTATATATATAAGTGCTGTACTCTGGTTTCCAGGAGCGAGTGTCCTGTGTTCGCGTACGGTGCCCCACCCGAGATCACCCGGCCCTGAGCGATGTTACACACATATATATATATACAAACCACGCACATGTGCACATCATGCTTGTTCAGGCTCGCCCTTACAAATTAAAGGGCCTGTCTGGCTCACTAGACTGTCCATGTGGGGCATAAACGGACGGTAAGCAAGGCCATTTAAGGCCAAACGGGCTGCTCCCACTGACACGTTGCATGATATAAATAATTATACCTTTTAGGAACCCAATATCCTTGCCCAATCCATCGCCATTGATCAACTCTTGTTTGTGCTTTTGTGTGCAGGCTGCATGTGAGTGCATGGGTGTGCATGTATGTTAGTGCATGTGAGTGTATGTGTGTGAGTGCATGTGAGTGCATATTTGTGAGTGCATGTGTGTGCACTATAGTGTGAGTGCATGTGAGTGTGTGATCATGAGTGGATGTGAGCACGTGTGAGTGCAAGCGAGTGCACGTGTGTGAGTGCATGTGCGTGTGTTTGTGCGTGCGTGTGTGCTTTTTGCATGCATCTTGGTGTGAGCAAATCCACTAATCACACTTTTAATGAACTCCCTATTGACGACCCCTTAAATTTTTAGTAATGATTCTTATATGTACGTATATCATAAATTATGGGACTGACTATAAAACAACATTGCTGTAATGTCCTGAGTGACTAGGAAGGCTCATGCTTGGAAACACTATAATTATAGCCCACAATGGAACTGTCTTTTTAGACGTTTCGGCAACCTATGGTTGCCTTCATCAGTGAATGAATCAATTGAGTGTGCGTGTGTGTGAGTGTATGAGTAAATGCCTCATGTACTGATGAAGGCAACCATGTATATAGGTTGCCGAAACGTCTAAAAGAAATCAGTTTCATTGTGGGCTAGTGTACATGTATCCAAGCAAACTAAGCAAAACAAAACATTGCACAGTCCAGTGGTATGTGTACTAACATGGTCTACCATTTAAGCTGCTTCATGCAACAATGTAATCAGTATACATATATACGTACACCACATGATCTGTGAATGGCTTCTACATACATAATACTTGTAGCTAGCTTGTACAGGTCACTATGATCAATCTGTCAAGTGAACTTGGCTTGGTTGTGTTGTGACGTCACCAGTCACTGGTTGACAGTCTTCTGACAAGAAGGTGACAATAGCTCTCACTGACTCTGTACCGGACCGACTACCCAGTTTCTGAGGAATGATGGGTGAGGAGGGAGCTAAGAGATGAGAACACACAGGCAGTTGGCCAAGGAGGCTTGATTCAGTGGATAGGAAATTGAAGTGATTGTGGTGGAGCAAGAATGAAGTCCACACATTTATGGTATGTACAGTGAAACTTAATTGTCTGTGTGGGATCTTGGCCTTACATTAAACCACTGTACATGAGTGTTTGTCATACCATGTTTCTGATTCCTTCAGTTAATACAGACACAGCCTTATATTATACAGTATGACAATTTGTGAGCAGAGTCGTCAACTGCTGTCACGAAAGAGGACTGCAAGTATTCTTGCACTGCATAAATTATGTGTATACATTGGTAGTCTAAGTTCTTCCACTACCAGCTGTATTGGTAGTGCACACATTGTAGAATAAAACATACTTAGATGTGGCCACTGCTCTAACTGTCTAACGAGGCCTGTAACCTGTCTAATGAGGCCAGCGACCTGTGTAATAAGACCAAACCTCTGCATATATATATATTATGAGGCCAGCAACTCACACTGGTAGACCCATATAATGTGACCCTTGGAAAATGTCATAGTGATGAGGATCTTGATCATGTCAGAGAAGGACATTGATGACATCACTTTCTTCACTTTATCCCGGTAGAACTGCAGAGTGGAGTTAGGCATCAAGAAAACATTCATCTAAGGTAAATAGCCATTAATGGGACAGCAACATGCTTCTCACCACCTCCATTCTGAGCTCCACCCAACCTACGCATAAGGGCATAGCTAGTGATTGTGCAACGATTGTTAGTGGAAAATTTAAAGATCGATAGATAACCTCATAGCATCATACAGAACCTTGCCTTCTTTTAATTAGCGAACTTTCCTAGCTTAGAAGATCGTCGTTCAAAGCAGGTTTGGCTAGGCCCGAAAGTTCTGTTGTGCGATTGCTTTTCGCTACCAAGGGGAATCCTACTCTCGTTCCCAGTCTTATACTGAATTTCTTATGAGAATTGACTTGAATCCCCATGATTGCCGCACACAGTTTGGACGTTATCCGCACTTATTTCCACAAGAAAACAGGTATTATGATAATAATTATATATAATGTCAACGCGGGTTTCATCATATATGATGTATGTAAGACGTATCTACATGAAGTACGACCCAGCTGTAGCTTCGCCAACCACTAGTCTCTGACGTAGCCCGACCCATTTCCTGCCTCCATTTTGCGATGATGTCATCGCAAATGGAGGCAGGAGAATGGGTCGGCTCGCCACTGGTTCTGTTGTGGTTACGTGTCGCTCGTCGTCAGGGCGTGGCAGCCAGCTCAGCAAATTTATATAATCAGCCATAACAAAAGAACTAACTGGGTCTAGCAATACGCAACACGCGCCTCGCTTCAACCAGACTAAAAGGATAGCTACAAGGTAGGTAAATGAAGCAAACAGTGTTCACCCAGATCTGAGATGAAGAATGTGTCTATATAGTTCAAATGAGATAGCAGCTAGCTAGCTAGCTTAGCTAGCTATGTATAACTATATAAAATTAACAGTATCCGTGAAAAGTGTTTAAAAGGGGCTCATATGTATATATACATTCCAGTAGACACTGTTGATGAGCACCTGCCATGGTAGCAGATGTTGCACCTGACGGAGGCACTGTAAAGTGTCCTGCCTTTGGGCGTCTGTTTCGGCTTCAAAGCATAGCTGCTGCTGATTTAAACTAGGGCATGTATTGCAATTGAATTGTATGTTGAATGTATTCCAAAGGTTGGGGTTCTCTATTTCCAGCGCGGTAATAACAGGTTTGTTCTTGCCCACGTTTTGGTCGGTACCTTCGTTGCCCCGAAGAAACAAATGTTAACACACCTGTGAAGGGATCAATGCATACAAGATACTTTGTAATAAGACGACAGTGTCTTCTGCATATAGTTACATGGACTCTCAGTAAATATTTCATTCCATGGATGATGCCAAGTGTATTTGGTAGATGAATTTAGAGGCCATGCGATGGTTCAGTTGTTGTTTGTGGCCACTGAATGAGCTGCTCCAGCTGCCATACCAGCATGGGTGTTTCGAGTCTATGAAGCAGTGGACTGATATACAGTAAAATGCACTGCCAGATCCTCCTGCAAAGTCTTTGGCGTATCTGCATGAGTGTCATGAGTAACTTTTGTGAAGTGGTCAGATTGGTAGTTTGGCACACCCTGATGGTTTGCACCGATTTCTTCTGGTATGTAATACTGATACTTACTATAATATGCACTTTGATGCCATTTGATCACCGATGGCCCAATGAATATGTTTTCTCTCTGCCCATACACCAGTTGTGGCAACAGATCTAGAGAGTGAGTAATGGAGTTGTTGTTCACTATTCACCCCAACACGTAATCTTAAACAAACTAATGAAAGTGAAGTCACAGGTTTGGGCAAAGAGGCTAGGCCCGAAAGTTCTGTTGTGCGATTGCTTTTCACTAGCAAGGGGAATCCTACTCTGTCCTCCTATACTGAATTTGTTAAGAATTGACTTGTCACGGAAGCCAACTGACTAAGATGGTGGAATCCCCGCGCGTGATTGCTGCACATAGTTTGGACGTTATCCGCACTTCTTTCCACAAGAAAACAGGTATTATGATAATATTTATATATAATGTAAACGCGGGTTTCATATATGATGTTAGACATAGATGTAGCTAGACTCGCCAACCAGTAGTTTTGTTGTGGTTACGTGTCGCTCGTCGTCAGGGTGTGGCTGCCAGCTCAGCAAAATTCTAATATAATCAATAAAAACTAGCTAGGTATCTAGCAATACGCAACACACGCCTCGCTTCAATCAGACAAAAAGGATACAAGGTAGGTAAATGAAGCAAAAAGTGTTCACTAAGATCTGAGGTGGAAAATGTGTCTAGCTACTGTCAAATGAGATAGCAGCTAGCTAGGTAGCTAAGCTATGTGTAACTAATATTAACAGTATCCGTGAAATATTTAAAAAGGGGCTCATATGTATGTATGCATTCCAGTAGACACTGTTGATGAGCACCTGCCATGGTAGCAGATGTTGCACCTGACGGAGGCACTGTAAAGTGTCCTGCCTTTGGGCGTCTGTTTCGGCTTCAAAGCATAGCTGCTGCTGATTGAAACTAGGGCATGTATTGCAATTGAATTGTATGTTGAATGTATTTCAAAGCGAGGGCTTCTCCGCTGGCACAGTCATGCAAAAAGGTGGAGATTCTCTAATTCCAGCGTGTGAAAAAACAGGTTTGTTCTTGCCAAAATTTTGGTCAGAGTACTATGACCTTTGTCACCCTGAAGAAACAAATGTGAACACACTTGTGAAGGGATCAATGAATAAGATACCTTGTAATAAGACCATGATGCATTCTGCACATAGTTAAGTTACATGGACTCGCAATAAATATTCCATTACATGGATGATGCCAAGTGTATTTGGTAGATGAATGTAGGGGCCATGCGATGGTCCAGTTGTTGTTTGTGGCCACTGAATGAACTGCTCCAGCTGTCATGCCAGCATGGGTGTGTAGTGTCTATGAAGCAGTGTCTATGAAGCAGTGTCTATGAAGCAGTGTACCAATCTCCAGCTCAAAGGTGGTCTTCAATTGCATTCATAGCCTCATCCTAAATATATTCATACCATAATACTTCATGAATAATATTATATCCATCAATGTAACAGCAATCCTCTAAACACAATATGTTCTGTCCATGAATCTATCCACTCTGAATGGTTCCATTGACAATGTTGCACCTGATGGAGGCACTGTAAAATGTCCTGCCTTTGGGCCTCTGTTTCAACTTCCAAGCATACCTGCTGCTGATTTAAACTAGGGCTTGTATTCCAATTAAAGGGAGGGATTCTCTGGTGGCACAGTCATGTGAAAGGGCGGGGGTTCTCTGATTCCAGTGTATGAAAAAACAGGTTTCTTCTTGCCGACGTTTTGGTCAGGGTACTCTGACCTTCGTCATCCTGAAGAAACAAATGTGAACACACCTGTAAAGGGATCAGTGCAAAAAAATACTTTGTAATACATAAGACCACAGTGCCTTCTGCATATAGTTAAGTTACATGAACTGTCAATGAATAATCCATTCCGTGATGCCAAGTGTATTTGGTAGATGAATGTAGAGGCCATGCGATGGTCCAGTTGTTGTTTGTGGCCACTGAATGATCTGCTCCAGCTGTCATACCAGCATGGGTGTGTAGTGTCTATGAAGCAGTGGACTGATATACAGTAAAATGCACTGCCAGATCCTCCTGCAAAAGTCTTTGGCGTATCTGCATGAGTGTTATGAGAGTAACTTTTGTGAAGTGGTCAGATGGGTAGCTTGGCACACCCTGATGGTTTGCACCGATTTCTTCTGCTTTTAACACTGATACTTACTATAATATACACTTTGTTGCACTTTGTTGCACTTTGATCACCAATGGTCCTCTATGCCCATACACCAGTTGTGGCAACACAAAGTGGATAATGGAGTTGTTGTTCACTAATCACCTCGGTTTTACTAAATATTGACTAATAGCAACAGTACGTTACTGAGTGGGTACACGTCATCTCCTAAGGCTCTGTAATGGCATAGAACACACTTTGAACCACACTGCAGCAAGAAACATCGTACAATTTTGAGGAAATGAAGATTCATATGCATTTTATCATCTTCATAACAGTTTATGCTGTAATGTTTGCATGCATATTGACATTAGACATAGATGGTTAGAAAGGGAGCACCTTACTGCATGCCAAGATGAACATTATCGTCTGACAAAAGTCTTCTTGAAGATTATGACACTATCGATTGTTTCCTCCTACCTAGGTCTACCTTGAAACAGCCTGAAAAGTGGGCATTGTATGAAAAACATTTTTCTAGCCTTTCTGCTTCTGTTGCTTGAACAGGAGGTTGGAAATTGGCATAAATCCAATCTCCAGCTCAAAGGTGGTCTTCAATTACATTCATTGCCTCATTGTAAATATATTCATACCATAATACTTCATGAATAATATTACATCCCTAAAAAGCTACATAACAGCAATCCTCTAACCATATGTTTTGTGGCTGAATCTTTCCACTCTGAATGGCTCCATTCACAATGGCCTTTAGGTCTTTGAGGAGACAGAGTGAGAAATGGTTCACTGCTTGCATTTCTCTGTGTTCTTCTGAGCCTTCCTTTAAGATATGCAATAATATATCCACTCTACTGAGCACCCTATGATTCCTATGAATTGACAACCGAGGACCTTCTTGATTTGTGATCTGTAGATGCACTTTCTTCATCAAAGTAGAAACCATATTGCAAACTCAGCTCTTCTGCTACGAACTTCGCACCTAGATATCACCCTCATGGTGCATCCACCTATTTAGCACCCTATCAGCACCCAAGCTCTGGCATTCTTTGTGTATATAATTTGTACGTGTGAAATAAACAACGCAGCTCTTCCGTTAATGCAACACCATAACACACCTATACTCATTTGTTTTCGAGTTTCCAATCCCGATGTTGGAGGATCTATGATCTATGCTTCACTAGCAAGGGAAGCCTAGCTTCGTTCCCAGTCCAATATTGAATTTGTTATGAGAATTGACTTATTGTCACGGAGCCACACTAAGATGGTGGAATCCCCGTGATTGCTGCGCATAGTTTAGATGTTATCCCCAATTTTTTCATACAAGAAAACAGGTACTGTACATGGAAACATTTTGTGGAAGAAAATTTCACAAGGGAAAGTTTTGCGGAAGAAAATTTTGTGATTTCGTTCAAAAACAAGCATTTTGTGATTTGTGCTTTGACATTTTGTGTGCGTTCAAATTTTGCGTTTAGGTTTTCACACATGCAATGACCCAACAGACAGCAGTGTCATCCTTGTTTTCCATCTGGCAGCGCTTTGATTTGCAGTGGCTAGTGCTACCGGTAGAAGCAAGCAGGGCAGACACCTTTCTGTTGGCACTTTTGATTGTCTCTATAGCTTCAGCTTGCTTGACAAGGGACCGTTAGGGTCGGGGAAGACTTTGATTTAGCAAAGTGCATCGACAGTGCCATGTTGCTGCCAAACAATGAATGCAGTCACTTGTTCATTGTTTAGCAGCAACATTGGCACTATATATTCGCGAATAAAGTTTCACGAAATAGAAATTTCGCGAATAAACTTTCACTAAATTTTCCGTGCTACGGTATTATGATAATATTTATATATAATGTCAATGCAGGTGTCATTATATATGATGTTAGACATAGCTGTAGCTAGACTCGCCAACCACTGGTTCTGTTGTGGTTACACATAACTCGTCGTCAGGGCATGGCAAGCCTTACTGAGGCATGGCAATGCCTCATAAGGCTTGTCAGAGAGAATGGAGCTCTGGAGCTCCATTCTCTCTGACTTCCGTGGTGCAGTTGAATACCGCGAGCTGCAAGTGGGCCTCACTAGCTTCTATTTGGGCGCCTTACTTTACGAAGTAGTATGGATGCTCTAAAGAGCCAGCACATAGACAACAGCAACGACCATTCATTGCATGAGCAAACTTGCTTAGACAGTGCTGCGTACGCTTGCACCTCCTTCATGGTCTATGATTCTGGGCAAATGCATCTGATGGGTTGAAAAAGGTGTGAACATCCCTTCTTTTCCACGCCTACTGGGTGCGTACAGGACGGTCTAGTAAGCCAGACATACTTATAGCGGATGCAGGGATGCTGTAATGTGAAGTAGCCTTCTCCGCTGAGCTGACCGACGAGATGCCAGTGGGCACTTGGGAGCTGTGCCATGATGAAAAATCTCTGCTCCAAAGTACTATGTATTATGCACTTGATTGTTTCCCATGCAGTTATTAACACATGATGGACAAGTGGAAGAGGGATGCTTTGATCAGTCGAGAAGGTGACCTGCAGTTGTACCTTAGTTTAATAGGAATTATGAGTCTGCTGGAGAAGTCAGCTGGCGGATTCATGACAGCGGCTGAAAGGATGTCTGTGGAGGAGGAAAGGGGAAGGGTCGCTCGGGTGAGCAAGATAATCAATATCTTGCGGCAGAAAGGTAATGAAGAGTTTGAAATCTTCTTGAAGATACTGCACGAGAGTGGTAATGAGGTGTGGGCCCGAGGTCTTGCAAGATCAGCTGACCAGTTTCAGCAAGAGTATGCTAATTGTGGTAAGCTATTGTTCCCCATAGCTCATTACATAACGAGGATGCATGCACTGCAAATACACTGGTGGTATATATCGACCATGGTGGTGGACATATAATTATTAGGACTGGGACAAATGCTAAAATTTGAGCTTGAAAATTTGTTACAAATATTCGGCGAACATTTGAATATTTGGAAACTTCTGTTCTTGGCTTATGTAATGTATAATGCTCTAATACAAAAATTCTGTTGCTGAATCAGTTGATAAAATGTATTAGGGTTGCAAAAATGGTGTCGTTTCGGAAGCGTTTTCAGGCAAAAGTTTCATCTGTTGTGCACTCACCGTAGTATATAGTATATGTATACAGTATGGTAGGACGGTCCATAGCCTCTATATACGACCTCAGCGGTATATTATATGTATATGTTGCCTCGGGTCATATATATTGGATATGGACCTCCCTACCATACTGTATATTATATTATCGCATGATGACCGTCAAACGCAGCAATGGGCATTGGGCACATTCGCTCGACGTCCATTTTAACAGTTATGCAACACCGCCCAAATATTCGCAGATTCTCCAGGATCGCGAAAACCGTGAATAATTTGACGGCATACGATAGTATGTTTCGTGAACAATATATAATTATACCATTCTTTTAAATGAAGTACTTTTAACACAGCATTGTAGTTTGAGTTTGGGGCGCACCATCGACGCCCCACGAGTTTTTTAACTCAAAATACTTGTTGAGAGACTAGTTGACTTCAGTGAAAAGATGGCAGAAGTCACATTGTTACAGTATATTGACAATACATTAGAGCAAGCATGATGGCATGAAAGTAAGATGTTAATTTGCTGGTGGAGTTGTAGCTATGTCATAAAGCACTGTGACACAATGGGCTCTTTTCTACAGCTCTACGTATATACTGTATGTTCAACCACCATATACTTGATTTGCGTTGTATGTATATCATTTCAAACTTGTATATGCATAACAATTATCCATGATGTTAGCTAGGTGTTTCTTATCTATATGTCAATAAATTATTGCTTACTGCAAATTACACTGATGATTTTGTTTGGTATGATAGGTTAAAGCTTATACCCAAAGCAGCATGCTGCATGCTGTATAATATTATACGTATTACCATTATATTATTTTTAAGAATTTTAATTATGACATCTGTGATGCTTATTAATTTTTATACATTTATGATAGCTAATCCTGAAGAGGACAACCGCACTCCAAATGGACCAGCAAACAAAGCATCAAGCAAGCAGGTAATGAATGTGCATGGAATGAAGTTAGGAGATGTGATCATAATAGCTATATCTATTAGTTGTTGCAGCTTGGGTTGTTAGATCAAAGGCAACAACTGTGCATTAGTTTGGATGACGCACAGTTGCCTTATTTGGAAGCGTATATAACCTTCCTCACACCTGTAGAGGGGTAAGTGGAAAAACAGCAAACCAGTAGCGGAAATGGAAACGAACACGGGAATGGGAAGGATCATGGAAACTGATTGCATAACAAATCATATAAACTTGGGGACCCCTAGCGATCGATCGATGTCTCTAAAGCAACCCTAATCATTGCATTTTGTATGTAAG
>MKWU01007303.1_pt1 | contig 10670 bp, 9 predicted proteins | sample 809101 | NCBI WGS metagenome assembly MKWU01 (sample SAMN05860141, study PRJNA318959) | sponge metagenome | host: Aplysina aerophoba | place: Slovenia: Piran, Adriatic Sea, Gulf of Piran | collected 2013-05-07
CTGCTCGGTCCCCGACCTGCCCCCCCGCTTCAGCGTAGAAAGGGGTCCGATCCAGTACGAGCCACACTCGGCTATCTTCGCCTCCTTCGGCCTGTACCACCCGAGCGTCTATTTCCAACTCGTCGTAACCGACGAAGTGCGAATGCGTTCCCTCCAAGGCATCGCCGATACCTTCGGTGGCGCTAAACTGTGCGCGGGTAGCCTGACGTGCCCGCTGCCGCTGAGCTTCAAGCGCACGGTCGAATTCCTCCCGCTCGACTAGTGGTATCCCCTGCTCGCGGGCCATTAGCTCCGTCAGGTCCAGTGGAAAGCCGTAGGTGTCGTAGAGTTGGAAAGCATCGCCGCCGGTGATCTGCCCCTTGGCGGCAAACCGTGCGAAGATGTCTAGGCCGCGGTCGAGAGTCTTGCCAAAGCTCTCCTCCTCGGAGTGAATAACTCGGGCGATGTGATCCTTCCGGGCCGCGACCTCCGGGAAGACGTGCCCCATAGTTTCGCCCAACGAGCCAACTAACTGATGAATAACAGGATCGTGCTGATCGAGCTGGCGGGCGTAGCGCGCAGCGCGGCGCAAGATGCGGCGCAGGACGTACCCCCGGCCCTCGTTGGAGGGCATCGCGCCATCGGCCATGGTGAAGCTGAGCGCGCGGACGTGGTCGGCGATAACCTGCATGGGAACGCGGTGCTCGCCGCCGTACTCTTTACCCGTCAATTCGGCAATGCGGCCGATGAGCGGCTGAAAGACATCGGTCTCGTAGTTGTTATCGGCCCCCTGTAAAAGGCTGCACATCCGCTCAAAGCCCATGCCAGTATCCACGTGCTTCTCAGGCAGGGGTTGCAGTGCCCCGGTATCGTCGCGGTTGTACTGAATGAAGACCAAGTTCCAGATCTCGACCAAATCGCCCGTGTCGCCGATGAGCATACGGCGATCCTGTGCGGCCAGATCGTCGCCTAAGTAGTAATGAATTTCAGAGCAGGGGCCACAGGGACCGGTCGCGCCCATCTCCCAGAAATTTTCCTTGGCCGGTAGGCGCACGACGCGTCCCGGCAGCAGGTCGGTGCATTCATACCAGAATGTCTCGGCCTCTACGTCGGCTTCTACCGCGTCGTCGCCCTCAAAGACGGTGGCCCAGAGCCGCTCCTTGTCCAAGCCAAAGCGCTCGGTAATTAACTCCCAGCCCCACTCGATGGCTTCTTTCTTGAAGTAGTCGCCAAAGGACCAGTTGCCCAGCATCTCAAAGAAGGTGTGGTGCCAAGGGCTGTAGCCGACTTCGTCGAGGTCGTTGTGCTTGCCCGAGACCCGCATGACCTTCTGCGTATCAACCGCTCGGGTGTAGTCGCGCCGACCCAAGCCCAAAAAGACATCCTTGAACTGGTTCATGCCGGCGTTGGTAAAATAGAGCGTGGGGTCGTCTTGCGGCACGACCGGCGCACTCGGCACGCGCACGTGACCCTTGCCTTCAAAAAAACGGAGGAACGCCTCCCTAATCTCCTTCGACTTCATTGGCTAACTCCTGCCATACCTGTTCGACCGCTGCTCTGGCCATTTCCGCATCGCAACCGCGCCGGGCCAAAAAGCCCAACATCCGACGCTTGGCCTTGTCGGGTGCCAAGCCCCGGTAGCGCCAAGCCTGCTTGCTCAGCAACGCGACCGTCCGTTCGCTCGAATCGAGCACTGGCGCGTACTCGGCGATGACCTCGTCAATTACACCTGTGGCCACGCCTTTATGCCTGAGATCTTGGGCTAGTTTACGCGCACCATAAGCCCGCGGCAACCGCGCCTCGACCCAGCGCCGGGCAAACTCGCGGTCGTCGAGGAGCTTCTGGCGCTGCAAGTCGTCGATAACCTCAGTGACCACCTTGGCGGCAAAGTCCTTCTCCCTTAGTTTGTCGCGCACCTCCGCTACGGACCGCGCCCTATAGCTGAGATAGCGATAGGCGGCGTCCTTGGCCTTTTGCAGTTGGTCCTCCACTTATTCTCCTGCTTGACTGGCCTCGTCTTGTCCTACCACAGCTTCAAGCCCCAACTCGCCGCGCAATTTGTGTTCGATCTCCGCGGCGATCTCTGGATGCTCGCGTAAAAATCCCTTGGCGTTGTCTCGGCCCTGTCCCAAGCGCTCGCCGTTGTAGGAAAACCACGCCCCACTCTTTTCAACAAGCCCCTTGTCAACGCCGATATCGACTAAGTCGCCTTCCCAAGAAATGCCGATCTGGTCGCCGTGAAAGATCAGGTCGAATTCGGCTTCGCGAAAAGGGGGGGCCACTTTGTTTTTTACGACTTTGACCCGAGTGCGATTGCCGATATCGAGGTCTCCATCTTTGACGCGGGCGATGCGGCGGATGTCGATGCGCACCGAGGAATAGAAGGGCAGGGCGCGCCCGCCGGTGGTGGTCTCCGGGTTGCCGAACATCACGCCGATCTTCATGCGCAACTGATTGAGAAAAATCAGACACGTGTTTGAGCGGTTGATGGAGCCGGCCAACTTGCGCAGGGCTTGAGACATCAGCCGCGCGTGCAACCCCATGTGCGAATCGCCCATGTCGCCTTCCAACTCGGCCTGCGGCACCAGCGCGGCTACCGAATCGACCACGATGATATCGAAGGCACCGCTGCGCACCAAAGTATCGACGATCTCAAGGGCCTGCTCGCCCGAATCCGGCTGCGATATGATTAGGTTTTCTACATCGACGCCAATGCGCCGCGCAAAGCTGACATCGAGAGCGTGTTCGGCGTCGATAAAGGCCGCGGTGCCGCCGCGCTTTTGCGATTCGCGAATGGCGTGCAGCGAGAGCATGGTCTTGCCCGCCCCCTCTGGACCGGATATTTCGACGATCCGCCCCTTGGGCAAGCCGCCGATGCCTAGCGCCGCATCTACAGCCAACGATCCAGTAGAGATCGCCTCCACTTCTTGCACCCCACCCTCGGCACCGAGGCGCATAATCGATCCCTTGCCGTACTGCTTTTCAATCTGAGACATCGCCAATTCCAGCGCTCTGGCCTTGTTGCCGTCTGCACTGTGTCCGTTCGCTTTCGCCATGAGAATCCCCTCAATTAAAGTGTGGTATCGGTCTAGCCCGCCCACTCGACCAAATAGGACGACGAACGAATGACCACGTTGCTGTACAGGCCAGCGACTATGTCGTCGGCCACAATGCCCCACCCTCCTGGCAGAGCTTCTAGCTGCCGCGCTGGGGGCGGCTTGATAATATCGAGGGCGCGGAAGACAAAGAAGCTCGCAATGATCGTTCCTGCACCGGGAGGCAAAAATGCCACTGCAAAGAGAAAGCCCACCCCCTCGTCAATGACAACCTGCCTCGGGTCCTTACCCCATTCCGGGGCCGCCCTACCCGCGCTGTACACCCCTATAGCCGAAGCAGCTAAAAGCACTCCGATCCATTCCAGCACTCCCAAAGCGGGAACAAACAGCCAGTACAACAGGGCGACGAACGCGGTACCAGCCGTACCGGATGCCCACGGGGCATAGCCGACAAAAAAGAGCGTGGCGATCAGTCGGTTCAGAAGAACGCGTTCCTCTACGCCGCGCTCAGGGTTCCTTGTAGGAAGAGGTCGCGCGGAACAGGTAGTGAAAACCCGACAGCAGCGTCAGCAACAGCACCCCCGCCAACAGTGCATTGGCTAAAAGCTGGATTAGCTGGTCGTCGAGAAAGAAGAGATGACCTGCGGCAAAGCGCCCCATCGCCTCTTCGAGGCCAATGACAAAAAGTATGAAGATAACCGTAAAAAGCTGGACTGCGGTCTTCCACTTGGCCAAGCGCGAGGTGACCATCGGGCGGCCCCGGTATATCCCGTAGAGGCGCATGCCCGTAATTAGGATGTCGCGCCCGACGATGGGCAACACCAGCCAAAAATTGACCATTCTGTTCAACGCTAGGGCAATGAGTGCTGAGGTTACCAAAATCTTGTCGGCCAACGGATCCAAGAAGCGTCCCAGCGGCGTTACTTGGTTGCCAGCGCGCGCTAGTTTGCCATCGTAGAAATCGGTCAGCGAGGCCGCGCTGAAGACGACAAAGGCAAGGATTTTCAAATACCAAGTATCGGTGAACAGCAGCAGCAAAAACAGCGGCGTCAAACCGATCCTGAGCGCGGTCAGTCCATTGGGCAAGTTAAAAATATCGCGCCGATTCATTTCTACCTCACAGCGAAGACCGGCCGGCAAAGGCGAGGGAGAGGGTGACGCTGTCGGCCAAGTCCAAATCCGCGCCCACCGGCAGGCCGCGCGCCAGCCTCGACACCTTGGTCAGCGGCATGAGTTGTTGAGCGATGAAGTGAGCGGTGGCATCGCCCTCGGCGTTGGCGTTGAGCGCAAGCATGACCTCTTGGACGCCCTGCTGGCGCACGCGCTCGACCAAGGAGTCGATGTGCAAATCCTCGGGCAGCACTCCGTCTTGCGGGGAGAGCACCCCGCCGAGCACGTGATACGCTCCAGAGTAAAACTGACTCATCTCAAAGGCCAGCACGTCGCTGGCTTCGGCCACTACGCAGATGAACTGCTGGTCGCGCCGGGTGTCTCGGCAGACTTCGCATAGAGGCTCGCCCTTTTGGGTAAAGTTGTAGCAGGTGGCGCAGTGTTCGATCTGGTCTTTGGCGGCAATGAGTGCCTTGGCGAGTAGCTCGGCTTCCTCGCGCGGCCTCTTGACCACATAGAGCGCCAAGCGCTGTGCCGTCTTGCGGCCGATACCGGGCAGCTTGGCAAATGCGACGATCAAGTCTTCGAGGGCTAGAGGTTCCATGAGATCTCTCAGACTAACTCGCCGTCAAAAGTGTCGAGCACCGAGCGGAGAGCTGGGTCGGACTCGGGCTGGCTCGCCGCCTGCGGGGCCGTCTGATCGTCCTTCTTCACTACGGCCTCCAAGCGCAGCCGCCGTCCGTATTTTGCCTCAGCTATCTCCTCGACGCTTTCTCGGTTGTTGAGCACCTGGTTCATGGCAAAGCGGTCGTCCTCACCAAAGCCCAGCTTGAGCACGTGGCCCTCTAGGCCTACTAAAGTCGCCCCATTGATAAAATGGGCCAGCGACGGCTTGATAGCGCGCACGGCATTGACTAGCTCGTTCCAAGTCGTGCGCACCTGATCAATGCTCAGGCTGGCAGCGGCATTGCTCGACTCAGCCGGGACAGCGACTTGCTGTTGAGCCGAGGGTGGAGGCGCGGTCTGTCCGCTATAGGCGTTTGGGAGTGGGGGCACAGCCTGTTCATTGAAGCTACTTGGAGGTGGAGACGCGGCTTGCTCATTGGGATTGCTTGGTGGAGAAGGCGCGACTTGTTCGCTGCGATCCCTTGGAGGCGGAGATGCAGCCGGGCGCGGCGCGGCACCTTCGAGTGACTGCAAGCGGCGCAGCAGCTCGCCCACATCGACAGACCGGCCCATCAGCGCCAGATGCACCAAGGCGATTTCCACGCGGAAACGCGGCTGTACCGAGCGCTTTATATCCGCTTCTAAATCTAAAAGCGACTGCATCATGCGGAGCAAATCCTCGACCTCCATAGCGGCTGCAAGCTCGCCACAGCGCTGGCGGGCGTCCTCGGCCATATCCAGTTCGTCGGTCCCACCCTGTATCTTGGCGAAGAGCAGGTGGCGCAAAAGTTCGACTAGGCCATAGACGAACTCCTCAATATCGACCCCTTCGTCAACCGCTCGGGCGACGATATCCAGCACCCGTGCAGGTGCCGCTTCGCGCATGGCGTCGAGCAATTCAAAGTAGAGGTCGCGGTCAACGAGACCCAACACCTGCACCACGGCTTGCTGCGACACCTCCGCGCCCAATGAGACCACTTGATCGAGCAAGCTCTCGGCGTCGCGCAAGGCACCGTCCGCGCGGCTAGCCAACAGATGGAGCGCCCCCTCTTCGACCGCGATGCCCTCGGCTTGGGCAATAGTGCCCAGATGAGCGGCGATCTGACCGGCGGAGATGCGGCGAAAATTGAAGCGCTGACAACGCGAGAGAATGGTGTCGGGGACCGACTGCACTTCTGTGGTGGCGAAGATGAAAACCACGTGCTCCGGCGGCTCCTCCAGCGTCTTCAACAGCGCATTGAACGCCGCGGTCGAAAGCATGTGAACTTCGTCGATGATGTAGATCTTATAGACGCCTTCGGTCGCGGCGTAGCGCACGACTTCGCGCAACTCGCGGACGTCATCGACGCTATTGTTAGAGGCCCCGTCGATCTCCAGCACGTTCATGCTGGTGGAAGCGGCGATGCTCTGGCAGGAATCGCACGCCTCGCAGGAGTTGCCGTCGCGGAGGTCGGCACAGTTGAGGACCTTGGCGAGAATTCGCGCGGTCGTGGTCTTGCCCACGCCGCGAGGGCCGCAAAAAAGATAGCACTGCGCGATGCGCCCGGAATGGACGGCATTCTTTAAGGTGGCAGTGATATGCTCCTGCCCAACTACTTCGTCGAATTGGCGCGGACGCCACTTGCGCGCTGTTACCTGATAGGCCATTTGCGTTGCTCGATACAGCCAAGCTGAAGGGAATAAACAAAAAATTAAAAGGCCGTGCACCCATCTTCGATCCCGCCCCCAAGTCTGCCCAGAGCCAGTTAGCTCCAACCGGACAACTCTGCGGCACACCAAGAGACATTCCTACCGCTGCTACCTTCCGGTCCTGACGGGGTTTAGAAGTTCTTGATTGCGCAGAATCCGATCTTCAGCGCCACTTTGCTCAGGTCGAACAAAAGGTGCAAAGACCTCTGGATGGGAATTCAATCCCGCTATAGCGGATTGCGGGTACAGGGCACCGCTATCTCCCCATCTAGCACGACCTAAAACACTGCATTTCACCAGCGGGTATCCGGAAAATATGGTGGAGCAGATGGGGATCGAACCCACGACCTCCAGATTGCGAACCTGGCGCTCTCCCAGCTGAGCTACTGCCCCATCCGGATCAATTATGGCGGAGAGAGTGGGATTCGAACCCACGGTAGGGGGTTACCCTACACACGATTTCCAGTCGTGCACCTTCGACCACTCGGCCATCTCTCCGCAAAAGCATTGTACCTTAAATGGCGGAGAGGGTGGGATTCGAACCCACGGTGACCATACAGCCACACCGGTTTTCGAGACCGGCCCGTTCGACCACTCCGGCACCTCTCCTCAATCTACTTGGCCGCTCGCAGAGCCGCGAAAAACCCCTTGAGCAACTCAGCACATTCTTGCTCTAGCACTCCGCCGCGGACCTGACAGCGATGATTGAGCCGAGGATCCTCCGCAATGTTGCGCAACGAGCCGCAAGCACCGGATTTAGGATCGGCGGCCCCAAAGATCAACCGTGGCACTCGGGCTAAAACCGCGGCCCCGGCACACATGGCGCAAGGTTCCAAAGTGACGTAGAGCGTCGTTGCCAACAAGCGCCGTGTCCCCAGTGCCGCTGCGGCTTGGCGCAAGGCCAGCATCTCCGCGTGGGCTGTAGGGTCCTGCGTCGCTTCAATGGCGTTGCCGGCCCGGCCCAAAACCTGCCCGGCTCCAACGACGACAGCACCGACGGGTACCTCGCCGCGACGGCCGGCGCACTCGGCCTCGCGCAGGGCCTCGCGCATCCAATGGCTGTCTTCGGCGAATGAGCTAACTTCTTCCGTAGAATTCATTTGAGGCCGTTTTAAGGGGCCTCCCAAGAGGTGTAAATATAACGGCTGCCTAAAACAAGAGCAAGGCTTAGTGAGGCCTCAAAAGCGCTTGCTATAATGGTCGCGGGGAAACAGAGAAGAGGCCCGACTCTGCCAGTAACTTTCCGCGTCGGGAGCGATTTTGCGGTCGAGCGGATCGCGTCCCAAAAGGCGCATGCCAAGCCCAATCAGCGTAAAAAGCGTGTAGAAAACCAGTGCCAAGAGCAGGTGGATATTGACAAAAGCCACGATTCTCGCCAGCCACATGTAGGGAAAGTAGATCGGCTTCAGCGCCACGGGGAGCGCCAATCCGACCCCGACCAATACCAGCGAGGCCGCGAATACCAATTGCCTCGCGCCGATGGCGTCTCGGTACCACAGATAGCAGCCTAGCAGCGCCAACAACACTGCCAGCACGAGTCCGAATCGGCGCAAATCGCCGCGTGAGGGAACCGCAACCCCCCAGTAGCTCTTGGCCTCAGTCAAGCTCGAACTCCTCTTGCCAATCCAGCTCTTCCTGCCACTGCGGCTGGTCTTTCTTGTCCAATATGTAAGAGCCTAGGACCAAAAAATCCATCTCGGTCCGCATGAAGCAGCGATAGGCATCTTCTGGACTTTGGACGATGGGTTCGCCGCGCACATTGAAGGACGTGTTGACCACCACTGGATAGCCGGTCAGGCTCTGAAAGGCGCGAATCACGTCGTAGTAGCGCGGGTGATCTTGCCGGCGCAGCGTCTGCACCCGCGCCGAGTAATCGACGTGGGTGACGGCTGGCATATCCGAGCGCGGCACGTTTAGCTTGTCAATGCCGAATAGCCGCTGCTGGTCCTCGCTCATGGGGATCTGCCGTTCCGCTTTAACTGGAGCCACTTGCAGCATGTAGGGCGAGTCGGCATCCAACTCAAAGAACTCGTGTACGCATTCGCGTAGGACCGTCGGGGCAAAGGGGCGGAAACTCTCGCGGAACTTGATCTTGAGGTTCATCACCGACTGCATCTGGGTGGAGCGCGGATCACCGAGAATCGACCGGGCGCCGAGCGCGCGCGGCCCAAATTCCATCCGCCCCTGAAAAAAGCCTACTACCTTGCCAGCGGCTAACAACTCGGCCACGCGCACCGGCAACTCGTCCTCGGCGAGCTTTTGCGCCACCCCCGCCTGCTGCTCAATGCACTGAGAGATTTCTTCGTCCCCGTACTCAGGCCCCAACAGCGCCCCCCGCATCGCGTCGTTTTCGCCATCCACCACCCGCTCGTGGCCCAAGTGGTGATACCACAGCGCCAGCGCAACCCCCAAAGCTCCACCAGCATCGCCCGCAGCCGGCTGAATCCAAATGTTTTCAAAGGGCCCTTCGCGCAGGATGCGACCGTTGCCGACGCAATTGAGTGCCACTCCACCGGCCATGCACAAATTTTTGAGCTTGGTTTCTCGGTGCACTGTACGGGCAATGCGCAACATGACTTCCTCGGTTACTACCTGGCAGGAGCGCGCAATATCCATCTCGCGCTGGGTCAGCGGCGTCTCTGGCCGCCGGGGCGGCCCCCCGAAGAGCTTGTTCATGGCCCGACTGGTCATCGTCAGGCCGGATAGGTAGTTGAAATAGTGAGTGTTGAGCTTGAAGGAGCCGTCGTCTTTCAGGTCGATTATCTCGTTGAGCATTAGATCGACGTATTTCGGCTCGCCATAGGGGGCCAGCCCCATCAGCTTGTACTCGCCGGAGTTGACCTTGAAGCCCGTAAAATAGGTGAACGCCGAATAGAACAAACCCAGCGAGTGGGGAAACTTGATGTCGGCCAGCGTGTGAATTTCGGCATCTCGACCATAGCCATAGCTGGTAGTAGTCCACTCGCCGACCCCATCCAAGGTCGCGATCGCCGCTTCTCGATACGGCGACGGATAGAAGGCCGACGCGGCGTGCGACTCGTGGTGGTCGCTGAACAGTACGGATACTTCGCAGCCGAGTTGCTCTTGGATTAAATGCGGGATCCACAGCTTCTTTTCCAGCCATACCTTCATGCTCTTCCAGTAGAGGCGCAGGCCCAACGGTGCCGTGCCGAGATGGGTCTCTAGCAGGCGTTCAAAGGTCAGCAGGGGTTTGTCGTAGAACCCTACGCAGTGCAGGTCTTTGGCCTCAATACCGCCCTCCCGCAGACAGTATTCGACGGCGCGAGCGGGAAAATCTGGATCGTGTTTAACGCGCGTGAATCGCTCTTCCTGCGCCGCGGCGACGATCTGGCCGTCGCGCACCAAACAGGCCGCGCTATCGTGGTAGAACGCGGAAATACCGAGGATGTAAGTGGCCATAAGGAGCTTGACAAAATGGGATGTAGCAGCGATACTAAAAAGTTTTCATAACCTACGGATTCTATTGAAAAATATCAAGTTAGGATCATTTAATGGAACGGCTTTCACTCCTGTCTGAAGACCAAGTTCGCGCCGTCCAGCGCCAGTTTGGGACACCCACTTTTGTCTATGATCAAAAGGCGTTGGAATCCCAAGCCCAAAAGGCACTGTCCTTCCCCAATGCACACGGCCTGACGGTGCGCTACGCGGTGAAAGCCTGTCCGTCAGCCGGCGTGATCCGCATTCTCAACCGCGCCGGCCTGCACATCGACGCGAGCAGTGGCTACGAAGCGCTGCGGGCCATGCGCGCTGGCGTCCCCGCGGCCCAGATTCAGATCACGGCCCAACAACTACCCGACAATTTAGCAGACCTAGTGCACCAAGGCGTCCTCTTCAACGCCTGTTCCCTGCACCAACTCGCAGCCTACGGCCGACTCTTTCCGGGCCGCGAAGTCTCCGTGCGCATCAACCCAGGCCTAGGTTCGGGACACAGCAACCGAACCAATACGGGCGGCCCTTCGTCGAGCTTCGGCATCTGGCACGAACACCTCGACCAAGTACTCGCAACAGCCGCCGAACACAACCTGCAACTCACTGGCTTGCACAGCCATATCGGCTCGGGCAGCGACCCAGAAGTCTGGCAGCACTGCGCCCGGCTGACAGTCGGTGTGGCCGCCAAGCTGCCTGAGGTCCAGCGCGTGAGTATGGGCG
>MKWU01007304.1_pt1 | contig 10670 bp, 6 predicted proteins | sample 809101 | NCBI WGS metagenome assembly MKWU01 (sample SAMN05860141, study PRJNA318959) | sponge metagenome | host: Aplysina aerophoba | place: Slovenia: Piran, Adriatic Sea, Gulf of Piran | collected 2013-05-07
TGGCCGCGATGGCGTACCAGGAGTCCCATTGGAACCCCGATGCGGTATCGCCCACCGGTGTGCACGGCATGATGATGCTGACCCGGGGGACGGCGCGGATGATGGGGGTTCAGGATCGGACGGATGCGCTCGAAAGCATCAACGGTGGCGCGGCCTATTTCGTTCGTGTGACCGGCAAGATTCCGCCTCGAATCAAGGAGCCCGATCGAACCTGGTTCGCATTGGCAGCCTACAACGTGGGCTTCGGGCATCTGGAAGACGCCAGGATCATCACCGAGATTCAGGGAGGCAACCCCGATTCCTGGGAGCAGGTAAGGGAGCGGTTGCCGTTGCTTGCCGATCCGGATTGGTACAAGCGCGTGTCCCGGGGCTATGCGCGCGGCTGGGAACCCGTTCGCTACGTGGAAAACATCCGGCGCTACTACGAGATTCTGCAGTGGATGACGGCCGGCAATGATGAGCACTCTGATCTTGGTCGGAACGGCCTGCGGCTTCGGGTTTGCGTTCGTGACAGTCATCGATGACGATCTCGGCCGTTCCCGCTCCGGGGCCGCAGAACGTGCGGGCTTTCAGAAGCTGGCCGCCGCGGTGTGCGCCGGGTCGATCGGAGCGGTGATGTGTATCGAGGCGTCCAGGCTTTCCAGAAACGGGCGGGACTGGCATCATCTGATCGACCTGTGCGCCTTGGCCGGCTCCCTGGTGATCGACCCGGACGGGGTCTACGATCCACGTTTGACCAATGACCGGAGGGCGCGTCCCCGGATCGATCAGTCACAACTGAAGGACTTGGCGCAGGACCTTCCCGCTGTGTGGAACGCTCCGACAACGACCAAAGCAACGAAACAGCGGCTGATCCGCATCCTCATCGAGGAAGTCGTTATTGACGTGGATCATGAGACCAACGAATCTGTCGTGACGATCCACTGGGTGGGCGGTCGTCACAGCCAGACGCGGATCACCCGGCGCAAGGTCGCCCGGCGTCAACCTGACCCGCGACCCAATCCGCTGGAGGTCATGCGCAAGCTGGGCGGTCATTGGCCTGACCGCAAACTCGCCGTCACGATGAACCGAATGCGATGCCGCACCGCGGACTGGGCGGGCAGACCCCGCTGGATCGATGGGCGCAGTTCGGCGAGTGGGTGCGCTACCCCGATGCGGGCATGACCTGGAGGACCTGTTCCTGTTAGAGGCCAAACGCAAGGTGATGAAGGACCGCACCGTGAGCCTCAACAGGCGCCTCTACGAGGTCGACGCGGTGCTGGTCGGGCAAACCGTCACCGTGCGCTACGATCCGGGCGCACCGCCCACCCGGCCTGTGCTGCTGGTGCACGAGGGCCGGCCCGCGGGCCGGGCCACGCCGCTGGACGCCTACGCCAACGCCGCAGTGAGGCACGCCCGCCCGTCGCGGCAGATCGAAGCGACCGCCCCCGCGCCCAAACCGGTCCCCTCGCCGCTGGCGCTGCACCGGCTGAAACAGACGCCCTGATGTACCTGCGCCACTTCGCCTTCACCCGCCTGCCCTTCGACACCGGGCTTCAGACCGAGGAACTGTTCGCTTCCAACGCCCGCCGCGAGGCCGAGGCGCGGCTAAAGCACCTCATCGAACTGCGCGGCATCGGGCTGCTCACCGGCGAGGTCGGTTCGGGCAAGACCACCGTGTACCGGCACGTCACCGCGCAACTGCACCCTGGGCTGTACCGCGTCTACTACGTCGCGCTCACCACCGGCAACGTGCTGGACATGTACAAGTGCATCGGCTGGGAACTGGGCCTGCCCACCGAACGCTCCCGCGCCACCGCCTATCGCGCCATCCGTTCGGAAATCACCCGCCTGGTGCAAGAAGCCAAACAACTGCCCGTGCTCGTCTTTGACGAGGCCCAGCACCTGCGAAACGACGTGCTGGAGGACCTGCGACTGCTCACCAACTTCGCCATGGACGCCGAACAACGGCTGTGCCTGCTGCTGGTGGGGTTGACCGAACTGCGCCGGCGACTGGCCATGGCCGTGCACGAATCCCTGCACCAGCGACTCGTCGTGCGACACCACCTCGGCGGGTTCGCCCGCGACGAACTCGACGCCTACTTCGCCCACCGCCTGCGAGGCGCCGGCTGCGAGGTGCCGCTGTTCGAACTCCCCGCCATCGAAGCGCTGTTCCAGAGTTCCCGCGGCCAGCCCCGCCAGATCAATCGCATCGCCCACTACACGCTGTTCGCCGCCGCGCTGGACAAGGCCCGCGCCGTGGGGGTGGAACACCTTCACCGTGCGCTTGAGGTGTGGCAGCCGTGACTCCGGGCCCGCCCCTCGACACGTTCCAGGAACTGGCCGTCCCGCGGGACATCGACGACCCGGCGCTTGCCACCCCGGTGGCGTTCCTCCACGCCCTCGCCGGACTCATCGAAAACCGCCACTTCGGCCACCTGCGCCGCCACGACGCAGCCCAATGCCCAGCGCCGAACCAGCCCGAGACCGAACCCGAATCCATACCCGATCCACCGTTCTGAAGCCGCCCTGCCGCCGCTGCCGCCCGGACCGATAACCCTGCACCACACCGCGACCCATCGTCACAGAACTTCTGACAAAGGGCAGACAATGTGAACAATCCGGCCTCGGACCGAGCAAATTAATCCGGCACGGCCGCTACGGAATAATCCGCACGACAGATGAAAGCGTATAAGTGCTGGGTTCTACACGTTCGCCATCATATAGGCTGACATAGTCTAATGTTCGATCCACGATACTAGGTAATTGACTTACGTAGACGTACCGATCCACCGTGCACGGCGTCAACGGAAATTCCGCGTTAGTAGGGCAACCACCCACATAGCCTTCACGATCATCAACACCTTCGCTTCCCACCAACAGGTAATGGAGCGAAGAGCCTTGATTGATAGTGGCACGCACCCGGAATACGTCAACGTCCCCGGTCGGAACGATGCCATTTACGGACTGCCCCGGTGCGACCTCCGTCGCATTGGCTTCGTCGTCGCCGTGGTCATCGACAATGTGCTCGAAACGAACCGTGTATTCGCCGATGAAAGGGCACGACATACCCAGTACCTGACATTCAGCTTCGTTGTACATCCCCACGGCGAAGTAGGTCGTCCCCGGCTGAATGTTATCGACCGATGCCCAGTCCGCCCATAATACGAGATCACCCGCATTCGCCATCATATTCGCTAGTGTGTTCACCTGTGGGGGCACACTTGGGAATGCTGGCCCTTCTGTCCAAAACAAGACGGTGTCGCCATACCTGCTCGCCGGAATATCGATGACCTTGAACCAGTCAACATCGTCGTGCACCAAGTAGCCGCCGGTCACCGAAGTCGCGCCGACCGTTGTGGCGCTCTCGTAGTCGTCGCCGTGGTCATCGACAACCAATTCGACGTGAAGCGTGTATCGGCCCTCGGCTACGTCTTGCGCAAGGTTTCCATTCACCTTGAAGTAGTAAGTGTCGGGCGAGACTGGGGCGTAGCCCCAGAAGTTTTCACCGGTGCTGCCGAAGGAACCTAATTTATAGTCGACGGATTCGCTTAACGTGCGGAGGCTCCACCACCCCATGTCCGTCACCCCTGTGGTCCACACATATAGGGTGCCACGCTCTTCGACCGTAACTTTGAACCAATCGTCATCATGAAAGCCCGACGCCCACCCTTGCGTCGCGGAACGCGGAGCAACCTCCCTTGCGGTACCCCACGAACCATGGTCCAGGAGAATGTCGTACCAGTGCGCCGAAAGCACCTGGATCACTGCGGATCTGGCGATGCTTACCGTGAGATTGACGGCATGGACTGTCAGGGAATATTCCGTGTCTGTGTCGGTGAAACCCGTAATGGTGCAGTAGTTCACTGGGTGCGCTGCTTCGCACGCCAGCACTCGATCTCCATCCACCTCGCGCGCTTCCGCCCGGTATGTGACTTCCGCATCGCCACCCAACCCTTCAGTAAGCGGTTCCCACAGCACATTGATTGCTTCATTAGTACTATCGAAAAACACACGAACATCGAGCGTGGCGGGCTGCGTTGGTTCGCTGGCTTCGATGCGCGCCACAATTGGCTCGGATTCCGGACCGCTGCCAAACGCGTTCGTCGCCCGCACATAGATCTCGTACTCCACCCCGGCTTGCAGACCGGTAATGGTGCAGGACCTGCGATGCGAGAGTGTCGAACATGACTCATACGCGCCCTGCGAGTTCTCCGCGATGGCCGTGTATCCGGTCGCGGGCGAAGCGGTCTCGTCTGTTTGCGGTACGATGTCCCAACTCACCGTGAGCCGACCCTCCCCCTGTTCGACGCGGACGTTGGTTGGCGCGGCGGCGGGCGGCCTCCCGCCCTCGAAATCCGCGCCAAGGACATAGCTGCCGGATGCCGAAGCAGTACCGCCTTCGACCCGAAGCAAGTGGAGCCCAGGTTCAAGGTCGGCCGAGATGAGGAAGTTTGCGCCGAGAGCGCCATCGTCGTCGGAGGCGATGAGCGTGTCGGGCGCGTCCGCGCGTGACAACGAAGCTCTCGTGTCCGTGCTTCCTTCGGAATGAATGACGACGACAGTCGAGCTGCTGAGTTCGAACTGAAAGTAATCCACATCTCCCGCAGAGAGCGATTCGTGAATGGTTGCGGGCAGCAGAATCTCGGTAGCCATGTCGGGCGCATCGGCGTGGTCGCCCTGCATGAAACCCGCGATCTTCGGGTAAAAACTCTCGAAGGCCGCAAAGTTGCCGCTCCCCGCTGCGCAGTCCGAGCCCCTCCCCGAAAGCACACCCACCAGATACTCGTTCACGAACAGGCCGCTTCCGCCACTGCCGGTCTCCATGCCGCCGGAATCCCAATCAACCTCGATCAAGTCCGTTCGGTCGCCGTCCCCGGTTCCGCTCGTGGCCTGTCCGGTGGCGAATTTCTTGACACCTCCGCGCGGGTGGTGTATCGCGCTCGCCTCGGCTGGCAAGGCCAACGGGGATGCGAGCCAGCCCGAATACACGAGCCCGCCCGGCAAAGCCTGCCGAATGCGAAGCAGCGACGAACCCTGTTCGATGTCGGTTGCGAGCAGGTCGGCGCCACCAAACGTGGTGACCGCCCGATGGTCGATCCGGTCGTCGCCGCATTGGGCGCGCTGGTAGTACCAGGTGAACTCCATGCTGTCGGCCTCATCCTGCGACGCCACACAATGGCTCGAAGTGACGAAGTAGGGCTTCGGCCCGTCGCCAAGCGAGAGCGAATCGCTCGGCGCGCTCCTGGAGTTCACCAACGTGCCGGAACAAAACACGGGTTGCCCGTCCTTCTCGACCAGAACGCGCGCGACGGCGCCGACCTTGTTGAGCGCAGCCGGGCTTGCGCTGCACAGCGCGTCGACATGATTCAAGCACTGCCCGGAACTTGCCGCTTGCAAGACTGCATTTTGCGGGAACAACGAGTCGACCCCGGCCTGGACGGATACACGCTCCAAACGAAGCTCGAATTCGGCGAGGCCGTCGGAATTCGGCAGCATAACTTCGATTCCCGCCCGGTTGGACTCGATGGTCGGAGACCACACCGTTATCGATTGCGCTGCCGCCTGCGCATACGGACGACGAATCTCCGTTTCGTGAACGAACTGGCTGCCTCCCCCCTCGGCGATAGCGAAATAGCGAAGTTCTACGTTTTGCGGCGCATCTACACGCAGCCTTACCCGAAAAGCCTGGCTCCCAGGGGACGTGATCGAAAGGGTACCAAGCAGGCGCCCGTCCAACTGCTCTACCCAATACATTGAGGACGCGAGATCGCCGCGCAGTTCGCGGGGAATGTCGCGGTGCACGCCGACTGGCTGCCCATGAAGACTGAAAGGCAGCCCGGGGCGGATCGTCGCGACCGGCGCAATTTCGGGAAGACTGATGCGAACGCCGCCGTTGCTCGCACCGGAGAACGGCTGGGAAGCTCGTAGATTTGACTCAGTATCAATCAGTACACTTGGCGGTTTTGAAACCGAACTCTCCAGGCTCGTGTCCTGCGCCTCGACAGGCGCCCACGAGAACACAAACGCGAAAAGGGCTATTTTCGAGATCGCAAGAACCCGTTTGCTTGACAGCAAGAATCCTTTTAATTGACTCGTCATATTATTCTCCCAATTGCAGATGGTTTCAAAGTATTGGCCTGTGCGAAATCTAAAATGGCACGATCGTTTGTTATGGCAGCCCCACCTTCGCTTAGTTGTGGTGACGAAAGAAATATCTCACGTTCCAATAGATTTGCCAGTAGAAGACAAACAAACCGGGAAACGCTTCTTTCAGAGGATGGAGTTGAACAGAATCGGAACCATCGCCGGTATCCTGAGCGAGCACGGAAAACCATCCAAGTGTGGCGGCCAGCACAAGCGGCAGACAACAAAGTTTCGAAAAATTCTCATCTTGGTCTCCTCTTTCAAAATTCGATCTCCGCACGGGTGCCTTATGGACCTCGAACCCACAAGCGTTCAAAGTCAGTTGCTGAACCGATCACAACGGGAAGGCAGCCGCCCATGTAACGCGACGACCGCTCATGACGCAATAATGCCGCCTTTGCGAAGACTCACTCGGAATCTTCCGTGAATGAAACAAACAGCGTGTATTCTTCCCTTCCGCTAACGAAGCCGCGAACCCCCAAGTAGTAGGTGTCGGGAGATGCGTCATACGAGTACCGGAAGTTGTTTCCTTCGCCAGCGTTCCCGTGACCGCCATCGAAATTGATATCCGCCTCGTCCGTGCGCAGCTCCGCGTTAGTGTTGACGTCCCCCTGCGTCCAGAATTGCAATGTTCCGGCTTCCGTCACTTCGATTGCGAACCAGTCCACATCGCCGTTTGCGAGGTGGCCCGCCGTCTCCGAATTCGCGGCCACGCGAGTCGCGCTTCCGATGTTGTCGCCATGATCGTCCACCACCAGATTGACCAAAAACCTGTAACTGCCGGCTCCACCCGTCACTGACACATAGTAAATATCCGACGGCACAACGACCCAGTACGAGAAGTTGTTTCCTTCGCCAGCGACGTGCGAACCGCCATCGAAATCGATATCCGCATCGTCCGTGCGCAGCTCGGCAAAAGTATTTACATCCCCCTGCGTCCATAGATACAGCGTTCCGCGTTTCGGCACGTCGATTTTGAACCAGTCCACATCGTCGTCTGCGAGGTAGCCCGCCGTTTCCGACTCCACCGCCACTATAGTCGCGCTTTCTGTGTCGTGGCCGTGATCGTCCACCACCAGATCGACGAACAGCATGTAGCTGCCAGTTCTACCCGTCACTGCCACATAGTAAGTATCCGGCGGCACATCCACCCAGTACAAGAAGTTGTTTCCTTCGCCAGCGACGTGCGAACCGCCATCGAAAACGATATCCGCATCGTCCGTGCGTAGCTCCGCGAAAGTATTTACGTCCCCCTGCGTCCACAGGTACAGCATTCCGCGCTCTTTCACGTCGATTTCGAACCAGTCACTGTCGTCGTTGTTCTCGATGCGGCCCACTGTCGCGGAAGTCAGCCCCACGTTCGTGGCGGCGCTCCCCGCGCCGTTGGCGTGATCTTCCGAGTGCACTGGCGTGATGGACAACACGGGCGACGGCTCGCCCTCTCCCACCGCGTTCTCCGCGGTCACTGTCAACGAATAGGTGACACCATCGCCAAAGCCGGACATTTCGCAGGACAGCGCCGCCCCGTCGGTTTCGCAACTCACGCTCTCCCCGGTCACCGCCGCCACCGCCTCCGCCCGGTAGGCGGTCACCTCCCCGATGGTGGCGTCCTCCAGAATTGGATCCCAACTCACGGTCAGGGTGTTGGTCGAGTGGTCGAGGCTTACGCCCACATCCTCGGGCGCCGGCGGGACCGTGGGTATGACCGTAGGGCTTATCCGGGGGGCCGTGACGGACGCTGAGTTTGGGCCTTGGCCGAAGGCGTTGAGCGCCCGGACATAGACGGAATAATCCATGTCGTATTGCAAGCCGACGATCGCGCAAGTTCGGACCGCCGCCGGGACCGTGCAGGACCTGCTCGCCCCCTGCGAATCGGCCGCCACGGCCTGGTAGGCCGTGATCGGCGAGCCCGTATTGTCCGCCGACGGCACGGCGTTCCATGTTACCGTCAGTTGCTGCGCGTTCCGCCGAACTGCGACGTTCGACGGCGCGCCCGTGGGCGGGCCGTCGGCGCCGCGACTGGTGCGCAACGTGTAGGATCCGGACGCGGTATCGGACCCACCGCGAACCCACAGGATGTAAGTGCCTGCCGCAACGTTGGCGTCGAGCAGGAAGTTGTCCGCGAGCCCGCCATTGTCATCCTCCGCGACCGGTTCGGCGTCCGCGTCCGTCTCGTCGGCCGATGTCAAGGTCGCCCTGATGTCCGTATCGCCTTCGGAATAGACGACAAGCTGGCCGGCTTCGGCGAGCTCGATTCGGAAGTAATCGCTGTCTCCCGGCGTGAGCGTCTCCACGATCGAAGCCGGCACACTGATGGCCGTCGCGCTCGCCGCGTCGCCCCCGTGATCCCCCTGCAAATATCCCCGTATCGAGGGGTAAAACTGCGCGAAAGACCCCGCATGGCCGACGCCCCCGTCGCAAGATGACTCGTTCCGCGAGAGGGTCCCCACGAGATACCCGTCCACAAACAATCCGCCGCCTTCGCTCCCGTTCTCAGCCGCGCCTTCGTCCCATTCGATCTGAATCGCGTCGGCGAGCGCGCCAGACCGGACAAGGCTCGTTGCTTCACCGGAAGACACTTTCTTGACGGCGCCCGCAGGATGGTGAAGTGCGGTCGCGGTAGCCGGAACGGTCAGCGGCGAGGCGCGCCACCCCGAATAAACCAGTCCGCCGGGCAGATTCTGGCGAAGTCGTATGAGCGACTGATCCTGCTCCACGCCTGTGGCCAGGAGGTCGCCGCCACCGCGGGTCGTCGACGCGCGATAGTCGATCGGTTCCATTCCGCAACTGTTCCGCTGAAAGTACCACGTCACCTCCATGCTGTCCGCCTCCTGCTGCGTGGCGACGCAGCTATTCGACGTCAGCAGGTAAGGTGCCGGCCCATCGCCCAGCGTAAGCGCGTCGGGCGAGACGTCCCGCGAATTCACCAGCGTGCCGGTGCAGAAGACGGGTCCCCCGTCCTTCTCCACCAGCACGCGGCCCACGGCGGACACCTTATTGAGCACGGATGCGTCAGCGCTGCACTGCGCATCCACGTGATTCGAACATATCGAGGCGGCCCCGAAAGTGGAGAAGGCCACGTTCGAGTTCGCCAAGCCGGCCGGGGACTGGAGCGAAATCCTCTGGACGGTAAACCCGAAGCCGGAGACGCCGAGCCGGTTGGGCAGAATCACCTCGATTCCCGCAACGTCCGACTCGATCGTCGGGGACCACACGATGGCAGTTGCCGCGGAGTCGTTCACCAGAGAAGGTTGAATCGATTGTTCGTGCAGGAACTCGCTGGCGCCATTGGACGCCAACGAAAAGTAACGGAGTTGCGCGCCCGACGCAGCTTTGACGCGCAGTTGCACGCGAAACGCCGTAGCCCCGGGAGACGCCAGAGAGATCGTCGAACGCACGCGACCGTCTCTCGTGTCCTCCCAAGCCAGTTGCGGCGCGATGTTGCCGCGAAAGGCAAGGGGAGTCTCGACGTGCATGCCCAGGTCGCGGGAAAACTCTCGGCGCGGCATCCACAGATCGAAATCCCTGCTTTGAGCGCGTTCCAAAACCGCGCTCGACTCGGGAAAGGCGATTTGCGTGCCCGAGCCGATTCCTCCAGCAAACGGCTCGTAGATCCCGACCGCCTCCGCACCGGACAGACCGGTGGAGTCGAAGACGGTCCGACTTTCCAGTTGCGCAACCTGTGCATGCGGTGCGCTCGGGACAAACAGGATTGGTATCGCAATTAGGCCGAATAGCATAGTAAGCGCACGTCGGCTCGCAGGATATGCAAAGCGGGGAGTCCATATGATGCGTTGTGTGAACATGGTCGCCGGTTCCTAATGTTTTTTAACTCGTTCCGTGACATGCGGGTCGTCGGGTTCGTCGCTGCCAAGCACGTCGCAAAAACCCGGCACGGGCGCCGGGACCTTACGAACAAGAGTCATGGGTATGAGGTTTTGCCCCGCCTATTCGCCCGGACTTGAGGTAGCTACTCCTCGGTCCAATGCACTGTTGTATTCGGTGGGGGTCCCGACATGGGACACCCACGACTTGCGTTCGCAGGGCGAAACATAACACGTTGGCGGACAACTGCGAACGGCAGCGGACAGATAATCAGCCCCGCCGCATGCCGCGAGAACGTTGCTGGCTGCGTGCTTGGGGCACCTTACGAATACTACACGCCGGGTCTTATCACACGGCGGCTTGGTTCACTGTGGCCGTTCGCAGAGGGTCCGCCCGCCCGCGCCGGCGTGTTGTGGCTCACACCCCGTCCGACGCCTCCATCCGATAACCCACGCCCCGATGCGTATGAATCAACGCGGGGTCATTCACGTCGTCGCCGAGCTTGGCCCGCAGCCGCTGAATGAACGTGCGCACCAGCCGCCGGTTGGCGCGGCCGTGCCAGACCTGTCGGCGCAGCGAGTCGTAGCTCATTACGCGACCGGCGTTGAGCGAGAGGGCGCGCGCGAGTTCAAATTCCCTCGCGGTCAGTTCCACTTCATTGCCGTCCATCGTGATCCGGCGGCGGGCGTAGTCGATCGTCAGCGCGCCCAGTTCGTATG
>MKWU01007305.1_pt1 | contig 10669 bp, 11 predicted proteins | sample 809101 | NCBI WGS metagenome assembly MKWU01 (sample SAMN05860141, study PRJNA318959) | sponge metagenome | host: Aplysina aerophoba | place: Slovenia: Piran, Adriatic Sea, Gulf of Piran | collected 2013-05-07
AGGGTGTCCAAGCAGATATCTGCTACCTCTTTCAACCGAAAAAGAAAGGCCCCTGCCAGTGAGACGAAAGAAAAAGGATTTGCACGCGCGCGTCAATGGCAATCTGGAGATCGATTTCACCTCCGAAAGCCTGACCTCCTATGGCGGACTGGAACTGATGATACGGTATTTGCGCACGATCCGATGGGGCGATCAACTGCGTCGGCGCCTGGGTGGACGGGTGTCGGGCGGCGATTACGGCACGACGGGCATGTGCCAGGCCATCCTGGGCCTGCTCCTTCTGGGCGGGCGTCGCCTTCGTCACCTGAGCTTCCTGCGGGGCGATCTCCTGATGCAGCGGTTCTGTGCGTTGAAAGACCTGCCTTCGGACCGCAGCGCCAGTCGCTTTCTCAAGCGTTTCACCGCGCCCTCCGAAGAAGCGCTCAAGCGGCTCAACGCCGACGTGGTGGCTCGAGGGGTCCGGCGGCTGCGCGCCAACAGGCTGCGATCCCGCATGGACGGCGCCTTCTTCAACAAGAGCGTGCTCGATATGATCGACGAAAACAAGGCGGCCTACGCCGTCAAGGTGCCCTTCTGGCAGGGGCTGGACCTGAAGGGACAGATCGCCGGGCAACGCAGATGGCGCCGGGTCGAGGAGGGGACCTGGGCCTTCGCCACCACCGTCGCCGTCAAGAAATGGAAGCGCACTTTCAGGGCGATCGTCTTCAGGAAGAAGGTCATGCACCCCACCCGAAAGAACTACCAGCTCAACCTCTTCGACCCCGGCGACGGCACCTTCGAGTACAGCGCCGTGGCCACCAACCTGTCCCTGGGCGCCCTCTGGCGCTTCATGGGCGGCCGGGGACTGCACGAGAAGGCCATAGGAGAACTCAAGAGCAACCTGGCCTTCGACACCATCCCCACGAAGGACTGCCAGGCCAACAGCGCCTGGCAACAGTTCGTCCTGCTCGCCCACAACCTCCTGGCCAACTTCCAGATCGAAACCGGACTCACGCAACGAAACCGAACCCTGAAGTGCACCGCAAGATGGGCCCTGCAATCGGCGCGGACCCTCAGATTCGAGCTCTTCATCCGAGCCGGACGCCTGGTGCGGACTGGAGGGATAAACACCTTGAGACTCGAACGCAACGAACAGGTCGAAAGCAGGTTCAGGCAAATCAACGCGTACCTGCGGTTGGCAGTCTGATTTTGACGAATCAAGGTTAGTGTCGACAACAATTGGTCTTGTTAAAGCCATATGCGAAGCACGGGTTGTCGATTGTGTCCATGTCGCAATCTGGTTCCGGACTCTGTCTGTGCGCGTCAATTTTCCCCGGAACGCCGAATCCGTGATTTTGAGGTTTCATTCTGGTATTGCGATTTCCCGTGGAGCATCGGGGTCGCTCGCTGTCCGGCCACCCATCACCACCTCCAGTCCGGCAGAGTGGTTGCGCGCGGCGAGGTTTGCACAGGCAGGTGTGCCCAGATTTGCCGCATCCTCTCTATGAGGAGCCAGGGTTGCTCGAGAAAGAGGCTGCCAATCATCTCCGATCCGTGCCATCGCGCGTCGGAAAGCCGCACTGCGGACGTCCTGGTCGAGGCAGGTCGGCGCATCGCGTTTGAAGTCCTCGACAAACATGGCGAAGCTACGCATAGCTGCACGGGCCCCGTAGCGGAGCGTTCCTATGAACCGCCGCTCACCGGCTCCCACATCGGTGACGTGCAGCGTCATCGCACTGCCGCCGCTTAGTTCCTTCTCCGTTACCTCGAACCGGTACGTATTGCCGACGATCCACGGGTAGTCCATTCTGCATTTCTGCCCGGTGCCCTCTCCCCCGAACGGATCGCACCTTACACCGTCTGCAACCTCGACGACCTGCGCATCTATACCGCCAGGAGTATCCCATACGGAGAATTGCAGTTGGCGGTCGTAAAGGTCTCCGGAGCGTTGCAGGCCGGTATAGCCACCGTCCCAATTTATCGCCGAATAGTAGGTGCCGGCCGAGGAGGTGAGGGGCGTCATGTCGATCGAATATCCATTTGCTTGAACATCGTTATATACCCAGACGTTTATGGCGCTGCTGGGAGGGTTTTGCGACGCTACGCTCTCGGTTTCCAGCTGCGTTGTCATGATCGTTTCGCCGTCATCAATCGTCAGCGCGAGGATGCCTTCACCGGGCGTACCTGCGACCCAGGCAAAGGAAAAACGGCCGCTACCGGCAGTCGTTCCCTCGGATGGATACACCCAACCCGAATTGTCGTCGGTTCGCAAACGCCAGGTGGCGCCGGCGACCCGCTCGCCGATTGCATTGGTGACCGTGACGTCGATCCGATCTCGAAAGCGCTTGCCGGCCTCTCCGGGTCCGATGCTGGGCGGTGACGTAGTTATGGTAAAGGGCGGTGTGCCTTCCGGTACTCCCGGTGATCTCTGCGGTCCAGGTGGGCCCTGGGGTCCAGGCTCACCTTGTGGTCCTGCCGGGCCCGCATCGCCCTTCGGACCTGTGGCGCCATCCTGTCCTGCGGGCCCCTGCTGGCCTGCCAGACCCGGATCACCTTTGTCGCCCTTCGGGCCTGCCGGACCGGTGGAGCCAGCCGGACCCTTGCAAGCGACGAGAGCCATAACTATGACGATAGCAAGGCAATAACGAATAGGTGCGTCTCCTTATGTCTTAGAATCACTGCGGCAACTCGTAGGGCGTCATGTCAAACCCCTGCTCGTCGAAGTAGGCCAGTCGGTTCGGAATGGTAGCAAGAATCGTTTCAAGTGCCTGGGTGGACAACCTGTCCGGACGGTACCGTACAGCGAACCATAATAAAAAGGTCTCGGCCAGGTCTTCTCCTTGCGGGGAATTGCGGGCGTAGGTTGATATGTACGTGCCGTCGGCTATCTGTGCCCTGCGCCATCCCCCGGAGTTCCCATGATCCGGATCCAACGAGACGTGCGCGCCCTCGTGCATGAGGCCCTCCTGAAAGAAACCGCTTTCGATGTCCCTCTCTCCGGTGTCCTTTTCCATGTTGATCGTTCCCGCATCCGGTCCCATGTTTATCGCCGATACTCCGTTAGTCTCAGCGATCTTCGCCTTTGTCACCCGTGATAGCAGGACTGCTGGTAAACGCCCGAGATGGACCGCGAACGTGTCAACAACGTTGCGAGCTGCTTCTCTGTTGCCCAGTGCCGTCTGGACTTGGAACTCCACTCGCCGCCCGGGGTATTGCACTACAAACAGAAAAGCCTCGCTCGTTATGTATCCATTCGATCCCCCGGAAGGTTCGTTCCAAAAATCCCGCTCGCCGCGACCGGTATAAGCTACGCTTTGCAGGGTGGACGGATCCGATTCATCGATAATGTCCGGCGTGATCCAAACTGTCCCGCCAAATGGCGGCTCCGAGGGTGGCGTTGGTTCCTGTTCGACCGGTATAGATTCACCAGGTGATCCCTGCGGTCCAGGCTCACCTTGTGGTCCTGCCGGACCCGCATCGCCCTTCGGACCTGTGGCGCCATCTTGTCCTGCAGGACCCGGCGGGCCTGCCGGCCCCGGAATGCCCTGGTCGCCCTTCGGTCCCTGCGACCCTGCCGGACCGACTTTGCCCTCGCATGCATAGAAAACCAGGGTTACGGCGATCAATAGAAGGTTTCTCATGACTTGCCTCTCCGTGAAGTGGTGGCTTGCAGGGGATTGGTGGGGACGTTTGTCCCCCGCAGATTGCACCGGGCGCGCCTGCTGACCGACATCGTAACCGGATGGTTTGGAATACATCACGGCCCTAGCGGTCCAAGTGATTCAAGCGCGGATAAGTTCAAGCGGGTTTCAAGACACGCTTGCCGTCCGCCCTTAAACATTTTTGTTGTTATTTTATGATGACCAAACATGATCTTGATGAGTATATATTAACGTTTATATTCGCAATGTCTAACGTTTAACAGAGAATAACGCCTTATATAGTGACATAATAGTGTTATACTATATTGATTAGATGATTTTAATGTGACTATTGAAAATCGGAATGCTATCGCATCGTCCTGGTCGGTCGTTGTCGTATCGGATCTGCTGATTTTGATCGACCGGGATGCGGATCTTATTGCGGCGCAAGAGTTGGCAGGTGGTAATCACAAAGCAACTCAGACTCAGGGACCTGGCAGCCCATCTCATCTCGCTCGGCTACGCCTCGTAAAGGACTAGGTTCTCATTGTATGAGATTGCCGTAAGTATCGATAGGCTGGTGGAATACCGACTGCTAAATTGAATGAGGTAGAGCATGGCAGACGATCCTGAGCTCAGATACACCAAGTCAAACCGGTGGACCTGGCTGCTTGATAAGACAGCTTATGTCGGTGGTACCGTTCTGCAGGCTTTCATTACGACCCTGGTACTCAGTGCGGGATACATGGTTTTCAATGATTTCATAGCTCCCGTACCCGATATAACTGGCAGGTGGAAGTTCACGGTTTATTATGAAAACACCGCCAACACGAGATTTCAGGGACTTGCCGTGACCTACAAGACGGCAAGTATGAACCGGTGGAGCCGTCCTCGTCATGTGATGAAACCTTTGACTGTAAAGCCGCTGCGATGATGTCCTTTTAACAACTCTATCAATCTACCATCAAAACAGGATAAACCGCATGAACAGGGTAATAGGACCTTTTCTGGGCGCAAGAGGACCGGGCCGAATCAGAATCGTCATCGGTCTGCCGGATTCGCATTATGATTCCTTGACCTGCGAGGTGCTGGATTCACGAGGTTTACCTTGCGGGCCGCCATTGGAATCCCGCCCGACGTCCGGCATATTCAAGAGTTTCGTTTTCGACGTGGAAGATCTCGCTGAAAATGAGAATTACACCTACGTCATCAAAGACGATAACGGACCGGTCGATCTTGGATCGGGACTTGGGGAGGCAGACTGTCATTTCCGGGGTCCCGCGGAATTCGGCGAAGAGGATTACTTCATTCTTCTGAGTTGCAACGATCCATTTGCGGCCGACGGCAAGAGCACGGGCGCGCCCTGGGCGATGTGGGACCGCCTGGAGGAAGATACCAGGGGCGATGAAAACTGCAGATTGCTGTTGCTGGGCGGCGACCAGGTATACTGCGACGAACTTGAACGGCAAAGAGAAGGCAAGGGCTTCATTAAGAAACTGGAGAAATCAGGCGATGTGACGTCGGTCGAAGTTGAGCTTAAGGACGCGTTCATCCAGCAGTATCACAAATACTGGAGTCACGACTCCCTGCGCAAGGTGTTCGCCCGGATCCCAAGCCTGGCGATGTGGGACGACCACGATATAACCGACGGTTGGGGAAGCAGACTGGAGTCCTTTGACGGTACAGAGACAAAACCCTCGTGGCGAAGGTATTTCAATATTGCGCGGGAAGCGTTCGAGGCCTATCAGGCCGTGAGGAATCCGGCGCCGTTCACAGGCTCCGGATACACGAGTTTTCTGGATGTGGGAAGACTTAGATTCTATATGATGGATTTCAGAAGCGAAAGAAACGCCACGAAAGCACAGCTTTGGTCGGAGGACAGTCATAACGACTTCATGAAGAATCTGGCGGAAGTCCCCCGGGACACCGAGAAGGTATTTGTCCTTAGTCCGGTCGTCGCGCTGAGATGCAATTTCGAAGGCGACAGGCGACTCTCGCGTGTGTCCGAGATGCTCTTTTCGTTTCGCCGCTGGATGAAGGAACGTCCGTGGACGGGTGTCTTAAGATGCCTGGCCATGGCGGATATTGCGGTACTGGTCACTGCCCTCCTGGCGTTGGTACTGCTGCCCAGTTTGCTTTCCTTTGCCGAAGACAGTCTGATCGCTGCCATGCGGGTCACCTCGGTATTCGTTACGGTTACGGGGGCTCTTGCTATTCCGTCGATAGTCTGCCTGCTGGCCATGCTGCTGCCCAGAATACCGGAACTGCCGGATATCGCCGACGACTTGAACGACAGCCTGACCTCCGAAAAGAACAGGAACACCTTTACGAAGATCCTGAAACAGCTGTTCGCACTTTGCGATCAGGGCAAATATGTAGCGATCCTCGCCGGGGACATTCATGTTGGCGGTCTTTCGGAGTTCATTCGAACGAAACCCGGCAGTACCACTTCCATCCCGCAGATCGTGTCTTCACCTATCGCAAGCGTGCCGATGCCCAAGGCCGTAGAAGGGCTGACGACGACCACTTCCGAGATGAGGATGTGGTGTGACAGGGAAGAAAACTGCTACGGCAAGAACCTGTTCTACCAGTCGAAACGCAACTATGTCAAGATATACCCACATCGATCAGGTTCGGCGAGCGGGAAGCCTCTGCTGTACTATTTTGAAGGCCATACCGAACCGACGGCCCTTCATGATTCGATGCGGCCCGCGGACTGAGCGGAACAGGTCTTCAGCAGTCCATGCTTTTGTGTTCCGGTTTGTAGAGCGAACCCCCGACGGAGACGACCGCCCGGGGTTCGTTTGTTATTCCGGCACCCATGATCTTAGCGCGTTTCTCTACGCGTCGAGCACCGGACAAGGGGTAGTAGCTGACCGGGCTCGTAGACGTCGCGAACCCAAAGGAGTTGAAACCTGACATGAAACTCGCCGAACAGATACAGCGTCTTTACGCCCGAGCGAACGCAGCCGACCGGGATGAAGCGCGAGCAGCCTTCGCCGCACTCCGAACCGAACTCGCGCAAGGCCGGGTGCGCGCGGCTGTACCTGACCCGTCGTCCCCGACCGGCTGGCGTGTTAATGCCTGGGTAAAGCAGGGTATACTGGTGGGATTCCAATGCGGCGACGTGGTGGCCTTCGACTCGCCGAGTGCCGACTCGCCCTGGCTCGACAAGGATACCTTGCCGCTCCGTCCGCTTTCCACCGTGTCGAAAGTCCGTATTGTACCGGGCGGATCGTCAGTGCGCGACGGCGCCTACCTTGGCCGCGGCGTAATCTGCATGCCGCCGATGTACGTTAATATCGGTGCCTATATTGGAGAGGGGAGCCTCATCGACTCGCACGCGCTTGTCGGATCCTGTGCGCAGATTGGAAGTGGCGTCCATGTCAGTGCCGGGGCACAGATCGGTGGAGTGCTTGAACCGGTAGGCGCCCTCCCTGTGATCGTCGAAGATGACGCGCTTATCGGAGGCAACACCGGTCTTTACGAAGGCGCGGTAATCAAGCGCCGGGCGGTAATCGGCGCCGGTACCGTGCTGACCGGGTCCACCCCAATTTATGATCTGCCCAGGAGACGTATTATCAGGCCGGCGGAGGGTGGGCCGACCATAGTGCCGGAAGACGCTGTCGTCGTCCCGGGTGCGCGTGCAGTTACCAGCGGCGCCGGACCTGGCTGGGGTCTGTCGCTCGCGACACCTGTAATCGTTAAGTACCGTGACGATCGTACGGACACGCGAGTGGAACTCGAAGCATGGATCCGTTAGTCGCCGTAGAACGCCTTGGATGATCTACCGCATCAATCTAACTTCCCACTCCGCACAAATTGCCTTGATTCAGCTATGGTGGAGATGATGCAGAATAAGAGAACTCCCACTTGAGAGGATGAAGAGAATTTGACGATGGACTTTCAGTTTACTCCACTACTCTGTGATTTATGTCAGAAATTCATCAGGGAGGTCACGTTATGAATGAAACCCTTACCGCTGTCTGGTTACTCATCCTGCTGGTCGGCGTGGCCTTCGTGAGGCCAAGCGACGATGAACAGCAGGTCCCGGAGAAGGTCCCGGCGGATACCCTTGTTGTGGTACCGGTCAATACAACCAGCACCGATTACCAGCAGACGATCGACATGGTAGATGCATTCCTGCAGGAGACGTATCGAGAGAGGGGGGTCGCGTATCGCCCGCGCAACTTTCTGATTGATTACGTTGCTACGATGCCGTCACAGGTACGGGTTCGAGTGGATTATTGGCTTGAGGACCCAGGCGGCCTGTTCCAACGGTGCCATGCGTCTTTTCTGGTCGATCTGACAGCGGAACCGGCAATAGACGTGTGGAATCATACATGCGGAGAATAGGACATGACACGCTGGATTGCCACGGCCGAGATACTTACCGTCCTGGCCATCGCGGGTGCCGCGGTCGGCCAGGAGGATGACACTGACGATGTATATGAGTATTTGAAGCGATTGACTAAGGAAAACCCGGACGAGCTCTACGTCCGATATTTCCAGGATGCGGAAAGTACAATAACGGAGGAAGCCGTCGAATCTATGATCGACGGGGTGCTGACACGGTCCCGTATAAAGCGATTGACTTACTATGATTGGCTGGTGAGGAGAAAACGCCATGACTGAACGCCAGCACTTAACGGAGGTCCAGCAATGAGTCCTCCGGGCCTTCCTGGACCTGGTGCTCGAGTACGATCGCGACGAACAGGATCAGATCAGAGACACTTGCGTAGAGATATCTGCGGGCGGCGAACGGCGAGCTTACGAGGCGGCCGCGGGAATGAGGGCCAGCGATCTGGATCATCGCGCTCTGGAGCATGAAGCGGTCCTCGGTTTCACGGAAGTGCTGCGGCATGTCAAATATGACCGTGACGGGTAGTGTCAACACTCTGCACAGGTTAGGCAAAACGTCCTGCCTATTCGCCGGATGCCGGGAACTACCCATTATCCTATATGGCTATTGTATTCAGCAGACCACCCGACATGATGGCCCGGCAGAATGTTGACTCTAACGGTTATAAGGTTTTCACCCTCACCCGTCAACAAAGCACTTGATACAAACTTCCGCACCGCGTATCGTGCGAGTGTCAACACGTGTACGAGTCCGAGTTTGATCGTGTCGGGTGCTCTGCTAAATAAAACAGTTAACCATGCCTCCGGGTCGCTCCCGGGGGCGTTAACAAATAATCAGACACTCAAATCCTGTTCAAGTGTTGACACGCCCGACAACCTCTTAATGTCATAAACGTACAGGTGTTTCATCATGCGTTCCCCACCTTTCATTTTAATCCTGTTACTCATAGCATGTCCCGCCAGTGTTGTCGCGCAAGAGCTTGAAACAAGGCTTGTGGCGATTGAAACCAGCATGTCCCAACTAGAGCACAAGATCAATTTGCTCACTGTGTATGTCGCCAATCAGGACAGTACAGTAGCCGCAACCACAGATAGGAACTTAACAATCCTACGGAACAACACGGGCATAGTGCTAAAGCGACATGACGACAGTATTGAGCTCATGGGTAAAGTCCTTGAAAAGATGCTAGCGGAGATCAAAGTACTAAAAGAAAACGATATTACCTTCAAGTAAGGGGGCGAGTTTTCAAGTCAGTTGCTGGTATAGACTGTGCGCACAGTTTCGGCCCCTCCTACTTACTCGCCCCCGTATGTGTATGAAGTGTTTGCATAACGTTTAATTCCTAAAGCAAGGAGCGTGAGGCAGTGGCAATAAGTCGTTGTCACCTTTGGGTAAAGCTAATACTTAAACCTCTGGTTTCCTTCCTAGAATCACGGTGTAAAGGAGAATATAATCCTCCCCCAGAATGGGGCGATGAGGATCAAATAGAGGCCTATGTAAACCGGTTGAAAGATATTGAAACGGACTCGCTGAATAACATCTGCCAAACTATCTTGAAGTTTTCACCTTGGGGCATAGGAATCTCATTAGCGTACATTAGATTAGTGATCCCGGAAGTAAGCCTAACACTTTGGTCGTGGGTTTTTCTCTTTACCGCTTGGGGATTTTGGATAGCCGCTTTTGTAATCATATTATTTTCCTTTCTGTTTAGTGGTTTTTTCTCGTGGTTTAATGAATCAGTAGGCTTGTACCGGCGATTTATAGCTGGTATGTTTTGGGAGTACAGAGAAAAGTTCTATTTATTCGTTATACTATCCCTGTTTCTTTTCTGCGCAGGTTTTGCATCCATTACAGTTTTCGCGGTGCACAGTGCCATCACTCACCAAGTACCCTCCTCTTTGGAGAAGTCCCCTCCTCCGGAACAAAACCCCACTGGCGAAGGAAATAGGCAAGTAACAAACTGACGTAAAACTTAGGGCCATTAAATGGCCGCTTTGTAACTTTCCCCTCGAAGACTCTGACTGTTCGCCCTTCTCCCTTCTGCACATACAGTCAGTCTGAAGAGAAGTCACTACCTTTGGGCATTTGGCTTGAGGCATTAGGTATGATGTAACTCCTTGTGATGTATTGTGGATTCAAACTGGTACACTACCCCTTGACGGCGCCGCGCCTCAGGGCTGCTGCCCATCCTGATCACCAATGGCGATTATCGTCCCCCAGGCGCGTTTCCAAGCGCTTCTTTTCCCTGGGCCGCGTCGTCTACGGGATATATACCGGTTGCCACGTCAAGCGGATCCACTACAGAGACGGCGACGCGGTCAATCAGCGCATTGATAACCTGTGTCCCTGGACCTTCGAAATTGCGCCTAGTGCCGGGGTTTCATGGATCGCAGGTTCCGGGCCGGATTCTACCGTGAATACGGTTATCAGCCGTCCTACTGCTCCCGTGACTGCTGTTACGAATCCATGAGACACCAAGGGCGGCTGCGGGTCATGTACGACGACACGGTGCCGTACAGAAGAGTTTCCTGACCCTTAGTTTCGCGTGTGCGCGCCCGTAGTTCTTTCTCTGAATGGAGGGATATAATGAGGGTTCCGTTACGATGGAATGTGCTGATCCTTGTAGGCGCAGGATACATTTCGCTTATCATAATCTTCGGTGCCATGTGTTGGGGCGGACTGACTG
>MKWU01007306.1_pt1 | contig 10669 bp, 9 predicted proteins | sample 809101 | NCBI WGS metagenome assembly MKWU01 (sample SAMN05860141, study PRJNA318959) | sponge metagenome | host: Aplysina aerophoba | place: Slovenia: Piran, Adriatic Sea, Gulf of Piran | collected 2013-05-07
CGTCATGGTGTCCTCCGGGGATGCGCCCGACGGGGCCGGCTGGCGTAGCGGCCGCCGGCGGCGGGTGGCCGCGGGCGGCGCCGTCCAGCCGCTTCAGGCGTCGAGCGTGTGGGGGGTGATGGCCCGGCAGGGCCGGTGCGTGGCGAAGGCCGGCGTCAGAGACGCGGCGTCGCGGGCCGCGAGCAAGCACGCCGAGGCGTGGGTATGCCCGCCCGCGTCGTGCTTCCTGCCGCCGTTCCGATCTGCGTCATTGTCGCCCGCCCCGCTCCCTCTCCCCGGGGTACGTTCGTCCGCGCGCCGACTCCGGGAGGCGCGCCGGGCCGTCCGGCCGATGGAGGGTGTCGACGTCGGGTGCGGCGCGGCGGGTGACCTTTTGCGTCGACGCGGTCTGGAGAAGGCGTACCGGTCGTCGCTGTCGGTCTCCGCCATGCACAGACTGCTCATCGCCGTAGGTGTTCTCGCCGCGCGTTCGGGAGAGCGGTGCCGGGCGACTTTCGCCCCTTCAGGAATTCTGGATTCCATCCAGGATTAGACTATGTTCTGGAAATGAAAGAGCAAGTAGAAACTGCACCATTCCTGGTGCATCGGTCGACCGTCAATATATTGACACCCTATGGATGTGAGCCTTTGTTCTTGTCGGTCGCCTACAGGTTGAATCCATGGATGCAATCCAAGGAATTGGATCGACAAGTGGAAAACGCGAACTAAAGACGAAAATGGCCGGTATTCCGAGATCCCCGCGCGTGGCTGTTTTCGCCTTTCTTGGCAGCCGTCCCGGCCTGCTTCCGGGCGGTCCCGCCGAACGCTTCACGAATCCGTTGCATCGCACTCGCGCTGGCGGCCGACGTAGGCTGAGTCGTCTGTCTCAGGTCCAATGACCGCCGTCGGGAATACTTGGGCATGACTACTTCCCACACGTCCCGGCCGCAACTGCTAAAGCTCGCCGAGGTCCAGGAAATGACGGGCCTTGCTGTATCAACCATCTACCAGGCGATGGCCGAGGGCCGGTTTCCGAAACCGCTGAAAGTCGGTGCGCGCGGCGTGCGGTGGCGCCTGGATGAAGTGCTCGCGTGGATCGACAGCCGGCCGCGCGGCGGTTCTGCCCGGCCGGCGTAGCGGCCGTCTGCTCGATGACCGCGCCGGCGACCCGTGCCGGCATTCGGCTGTCAGCGGCGCCGTCGTACAAACGAAGCGCCGGCCCGTGAGAGGGGCCGGCGCGAATTCCCGCAGGGTCGAGGAGCCAATACCCCACCCTGCGGCCACGGAGATGCGTTGCCAGAACAGTATACCGGCCTCGATCCGCCACGCAGCGGCAGCGTCGAACCCGGCGCCGGCCACGAGCCCGACGAAGAACCTCGGGAGTGTCACACCGGCTGCGAGACCCTGGACGAGGTCGTCAGGCAGGCCGGGGTCTACGAGCCGGCCAAGAACCTCCCGACAGGTTGGCGTCTGCTCTCGGACGTCGACAGCCTCGACGGCGATGGGCCGCCGGTGGTGGTGCGCAGCTTGGCTTGGAGAGGCCGGGTCACGTTGCTCCACGCCCGTGAGAAGGCCGGAAAGTCGACGCTGATGGGCGCGGCGGCGGCGGCCGTGACGCGCGCGGCCGCGTTCCTGGAGGCGCCTACCTGCGCGGGGCCAGTCGTCTGGTTCGGGGAGGAGCACCCGTCCGACGCGAAGACGCGGATGGAACACTGGGGCGCTGACTGCCGGCGCATTGCGTTTGGAAACCATCTCACCCGGGAGCCCGACGGAGGCAAGCCGTCCCTTCAAGCGATCGTGGCGTGCGTGAAACCGGTCCTGGTGGTCGTGGACACTCTCGCGCTGTACGCCAGCGTGCTCGGGATACGGGATCTGAACAGTGCAGGGGAGCTCGGTCCCGTCATGGCGGACCTGGCGGCGCTGGCGCGCCGGATCGACGCCGCGATCGTGGTGTTGCATCACAACAAGAAGAACACCTCGAACGGCACCCCGCAGGGCGAGTACCGCGACTCGACCGCCATCGCCGCCGTGGCCGACATGATCGTCTCGCTCGACCAGGAAGGCGGCGCCGCGAACGCGCGGCGGCTCACGCTCAAGGGCCGCTGGTCTGAACCGCCGCTGGTGGTCACGCTCGGCGAGGATGGATACTCAGTCGATACCGAGGTTGCCAGCGTCGAACCCGCGCCAGCGCCCCGCCCGCTCCGCGAGCGCGTGCTGTTGCACCTGCTGCGCTGCGCACCGGCCGCCCGCCCGAGCCGCACCGAGATCCGGCAAGCGCTGAACTGCGAGGGACGGCGGTACCCGGAGCTGATCGCCGCGCTCGATTCCCTGGTCGACGTCGGTGAAGTCGATCACGCGAAGCGTGAGGGGAAGCGCGGTGAGGGGTACGCCCTGACGAGCTCGGGACGGCCCGCGGCGGAGGCGCTTCGCGCGAAATGTTCCCGTTCCACCCCTGGGGGCGGAACACGGAACATTTCGTGAAGTGTTCCGCGTATTCCGCCAATGGGAACGGTTGCGGAACACGTGTGGAACAGCTCGCGGAACCGTTCCGGGGACGTGTTCCGCGCCAGGGGGCGGAACGGCTCGCGGAACACGATCACCGGCGCAGGGGCACGACCTTGGCCCGCTCTCCGGCGAGGTACTCCGCCCAGTCGTCCATCAGCCGCCGGCGGCGCTCGAACAGATCCGACCGCGCATAGGCGGCCACCGTCGGGTTGCGTACGGAATGCGCAAGGCACGCCTCGATCACGTCGTGCCGCGCACCCGTCTGTTCGGCCGCCCAGTCGCGGAACGACGACCGGAAGCCGTGGGGTACTGCCGCGATGCCCTGCTCCTTGACCAGCTTCGAGAGTGTCATGTCGGAGAGCACCTTCCCGCGCATGCTCGGGAACACGAGCTCGTGCCCGTCGCCGGTCACGCGCGCCTGGTTCAGGATCTCGATCGCGCGCCTGGACAGCGGTACCCGGTGCTCGGTGTTCGCCTTCATGCGCTCGGCCGGCACGGTCCACGCGGCCACGTCGATGTCGATTTCCCGCCACGTCGCCCGCCGGACTTCGCCTGAACGGGCCGCAGTCAACACCAGGAACTCGAAGGCCGCCTTCGTGGCCCACCACGCCTTCGACGCGCGGACGGCTGCGATGGCGCCGGCCACTTCGCGATGTGGAAGCGCCTGCATGTGGCGCGCGGTCGTTTGGTGTCGGGGCAGGGCCTTGCCTATGGCGTCTCCGGCCGGGTTGTCCGACCGGTGCCCCTGGGCGACCGCCCACTTCATGACGGCGCTGATACGCTGCCGGACTCGCCTGGCTGTCTCGGGCTTGTCGTGCCAGACGAGCGTGAGGATCCGCAGCACGTCGGCCGTGGTGACGTCGGCTACGGCCAGATGGCCGATGTGCGGGAACGCGTAGTCGCGCAGCGAGGCTTCCCATTGCGCCGCGTGCTTCGCGTTTCGCCAGCCGGGACGGTGCAGTGCGAGGACGTGGCCGGCGGCTTCCTCGAACGTCGGTATGCGGCGCTCACGCCGCCGCTCCTCCAGCGGGTCACCGCCCGCGCGCGCGAGCTTGCGGTTGGCGAACGCCGCTTGACGAGCTTCAGCCAGCGACACCAGCGGGTAGCCGCCGAGCCCGAGCCACCGGGGCCGGCCGCGGATCACCAGCCGCTGCACCCAGCGGCGGGCGCCGCTCGGGTCCACGCGGAGACTCAACCCGTGCCCGTCGGAGTAGAAGCCGGTCCCGGCGTTGCGGACGAACTGGGCGCTGAGCCGCTTGTCGAGCCGCCGCTTGGGGGGTGAAGGCATCTGGTCGGGCGCTCGCGTCTACAGATCCATCTACATAAAATTTGTAGACGCGAAGGCGAAAGTCGGCACGCCAAGATCCCCGTTCCGCGTCTACAGTTCCGTCTACAATTATTTTCTGGAAGGTAGCGGTAGAGACCGGAACACGTCAATACTGGCAGGGAACAATTCGCGATTTCCTCAAGGAAACGCCCAGGAATGCTGCCGGACCTCGACGGCATACAGCGGAAGGGCGAAAACAGAAGACACCCTCTCCGCCACTACATCCTCATCCGCCACCGATAGTCGTGCTCGAGACACACGTCGCTCCCCGGTAGCTCCCGGCGGCCTTGCCCGACCTCTACACGACTATCCGGCGAATCGAGGCGTCTGGACGCCCCGCATCGTCGCCGTCGCGTCCTCATCGGTCCGCCGGCTTGGCCATGCGGTAGCCGGCGCCGCGGTGGTTGAAGATGTAGGCGGGACTGGACGCGCTGTCGCCGAGCTTGCGGCGCAGGTTGCGCACGAAGATGCGCACCAGGTTCGCGTCGGCGCTCTCCCGCTTGGCCCAGACCCGGCGCAGCAGCGTCTCGAAGGTGACGACCCGCCCGGCGTTGAGCGAGAGCACGCGCAGCAGCTCGTATTCGGTGGCGGTGAACTCGACCGCCTCCCCGCCGACGGTCACCCGGCGCTGGCCGTAGTCGATGGCGAGTGCTCCGACCACGAACGGCTCGGGCTCCTCGCGACGCCGTAGTGCGGCCCGGACCCGGGCGACCAGCTCGGTCGGCGAGAAGGGCTTGACGAGGTAGTCGGCCGCCCCCGACTCGAGCGCCCGCGCGACGGTCTCGTCGCGGCGGTAGCCGGAGATGAAGATGACCGGCAGGTCGGCGAGCTCTGGGACCTGGCGCATCAGCTCGATGCCGTCGATGTCGGGCAGCATCAGGTCGAGCAGCACCAGCCGCGGCCTCTCGGTCCGGATGATGCGCCGCAGGTCGTGCCCCGAGCCGGTCACGAGTGGGGCGTAGCCGGCCTCGGCGAGCGCGTCGCGGACGAAGCGCAGCGTCCGCGGGTCGTCGTCCACCACCAGGACGCGCGGCGGCTCGCCCGGTTCCGGAGCCGGCGGCGGGGTCTGGGTCCGGGCGGCTGCCGCGCCGGTCTCCGCGGTCGCCGGAATCGTGAAGGTGACCGTGGTGCCGCGGCCGGCGCCGGGACTCTCGGCCCGGATGCGGCCACCGTGCGCCTCGACGAGCCCCTTCGAGATGGCGAGCCCGAGGCCGTGGCCCGCCGTCGCGCCCTGCCCTGCGCCGGCGTGCTTGCTGAACAGGCGCGGCAACCGCTCGGGCGCCACCCCGCTCCCCTCGTCGGAGACCGAGACGGCGACGTGCGCGTCCTCGCGCACGGCCGCGACGCGGATCGGGGTCGATTCGGGCGCGTGCCTCGCGGCGTTCGACAAGAGGTTGTTGAGCACCTGCACGATGCGCCGCCGGTCGGCCATCACGGTGGGCAGCCCCGCCGGCAGGTCGACGAGGACGGCGTGCCGGCCGCCGCCGCTCAGGAACGTGCTGCGCGCCCGCTCGACCAGGGCCGCCACCTCCGAGGGCTCGGTCGCGACCGAGAGCGTGCCGGAGTCGATGCGCCCCGCATCGAGCAGGTCGCGGATGAGGCCGCGCATGTGGGCGGCCTGCTCGGCGACGATGCGGTGGAACTCGCGCATCTCGGCCGGGTCGAGCTCGGCCGCCTCCTCCAGCAGCGCGTCGGCCGAGCCCTTGATGGCGATTAGCGGGGCGCGCAGCTCGTGGCTCACCAGGCCCAGGAACTCGGTCCGCATCCGTTCGATCTCGTCGAGCGGCGCCAGGTCCTGCATCGTCACCACCACCGAGCGGACGGCATCCCCGTCGGCGCGGATCGGCGTGGCGTTGATCAGCGTCCTCACGCTTCTGCCGTCGGGGACCGACAGCACGACCTCCTCGGCGCGGATCTTCTCGCCCGTGCCGAGCAGCTCGGCCAGCGGAAACTCGCTCAGTGAGACCTCTCGCCCGTCGGCGCGGCGGCAGACCGTCGTCTCCAGGAGCTGCTCGAGCGGACGGCCGGGCATCCGCAGGCCCTCGACGATGCGGCGCGCCTCGCGGTTGAGCGACACGGGCCGGCCGCTCTGCGCATCGAAGACCACAACGCCGACCGGCGAGGTTTCGATGAGGGCCTCCAGATCCGCCCGGGCGCGCTGCTCGCTGCGGTGCGTGCGGGCGTTGGCGATCGCGGCCGCGGCCTGGGAGGCGAACAGCATCAGCACCTCCTCGTCGTCGCCGGTGAACTCGTCGCCGTCGGCCTTGTCGGCGAGGAAGAAGTGGCCCACGTCCGCGCCGCGGTGGCGCATCGGCGTGCCCTGGAAGGTCCGCGAGAACGTCCGGGCGGGCTCGATGCCAAGCGAGCGGACGTAGCCGGACAGGTCGGCGAGCCGCAACGGCCCCGGCAGGTGGCGGAGGTGCTCGAACAGGCGGCCGCTGTCGGGCCAGCCGAAGAGCTCCCGCTCTTCCTCCGGCGAGAACCCGGAGAACACGGATTCCCGGGTCGGTGCGCCGGTCTCGTCGACGGTGGCGATGACCCCGTAGCGGGCGCCGGTGAGCCCGCGGGCGCTCTCGACCACCTCGCGGAGCACGGTGTCGAGGTCGAGCGTGGCGCTGATGCGCAGGATGGCTGCGCTCAGGGTGGAGATGCGCTCGCGCAGCGCTTCGTTTTCCCGCCTCGCGTCGCCCGAATCCGTCAAGGCTTTTCCCTCCAATCTGCGAGAACTGCGGTGGGCTGCGGCGCCGGAAGCCCGCTGCGCCGGGCAGTGTCGGACACTGGTCGCCAGCATAGTCCATTTCGAAACCGACACATAAATGGTCCGTGTGCACACGCAAATTTAGTGAAATATTGGTTCCTGGCCCAGCGACGCGCGTACGCCTTCGCGATCCTGTTTCAGACCACGTGGTGGCCGGTGTCTCATCCGGCGGCACCGCGTATCGCCATGCGCCTGCGGCGCGCCGCCTCCCCGGTGGGACCAGATCGGCGTGAAGACGGCGTCCGGCACGCGGGCGAGGTGCACGAATCCCTTGGACGAGAACGAGGCTGATCTCGGCCTGCCGACCGTGACCGTGGACGGTCGTCCGCTTGCGTAGTCAGCCGGCTCGGCGCAAAGGCGGATCGCGGACGGGACGGGCGGGACGGGGTTCCGGGACGGGAATCGTGGCGTCTCGAAGGGGGCCGAACTGGCGCTCCAGGTACAGGGCGGCGAGGGCGAACGCCTCGTCGGCGTCATCGGCGTCGAATGTTCTCGGCACGCCTCGGGTGTTCGCGATCCGCCGGAGAGCCTGTCCCCCCTCTTCGACGATGAATACGTCGGCGATCGCCGTCGCGCCCGGCGCTGACGGGGTGGTCGTCCGGACGGCGACGTAGCAGTGCGTGCTTCCGAAGGTGAGCTCGCGTTCTCGTCGAGCCGGCTTCGTCACGGACGCCTCGGTGGCGGCCGCCGGGCGGCGTGCGGCGTCACGATTTGCCCCCGTCGCCCGGAGGAAACAGATCCTCGATGGAGCAGCCAAAAAAAACTGCGAACTTTCTAGCGTTCTCGACGGTAATAGTCTTGTACCGTTGTCGCGCCACGTCGCTGACGTAGGGCTGCGGCAAGCCGAGCGCCTCGGCGACGGTCACCTGCGTGACCCCCGCCAGGGCGATGGCCTTCGCCACGCGGTTGGTGCCGGGCTCGGAACGGAGGATCGCGAGTTGCTGCTTGCTGAGCATCGCTTCTTTGACTATATGTGTTCGGGCGTAACGTGTAAAGACTATTTTCTTGACGGGTCGGGTAAAGCACTGAACAAATTTAAGGTAAGTTTTTGAACGTTAACCCTCTATGCGGTAGCCTGTGGTCGTGTCGCTCGGTCAGAACATCAAGCGGCTCCGTTGGGAGGCGGGTCTCCAGACCCAGAAGGCGCTGGCAGACCTGCTGGGAGTGCCGCAACCCCAGGTTTCCGACTGGGAAAACGATCGCTACGCGGTCCTGGAGACTCTGACTCTCGTCAAGATCGCGAAGGGCCTCCGCTGCTCCGTGGACCAGTTGCTCGCGGGTATCGATGCGGACTACGACCGGGTCCGGGAGGCCGCCGTTGCGGCCGGTCATGAGCTCGCCAACGTCGATTCTCCGATCGAGGCTCTGGCTGACGTACCCGTGGTGGCGGAAGGCGAGAGGGTGCCGGAGGGTGTCACGCGAGCCGACCGTGGCGGAGAACGGCCCGGCATCGCGCAGTGGATACTCCGCCCTGGGGACCTGCGCGATCCGAACGCCTACGGTGTTCAGATCCATGGCGACTCGATGGTCCCGGCGCACCGGCCCGGCTCCATCGCAATCGTGTCTCCCGACCGCCGGGTGCAGGACGGTGACGAGGTGTACGTCAGGTTTGCGTCCGGCGGGTGCGTGGTCCGGCTGGTGTACGGCACCCACGGGGGCTACATGCTGCAGACGTACAATCCCGCCTACCCGGCGCGCTTCGTCAGGCCGAAGGAGATTCATGCGATGGACGTGATTCTGTACTCGCGTCGGCGGGACTTCTGACGGGGTGCGATGCGTTTTCTGCGTTAACTGACTGATTGTGCTTGTGTACGTGTTTTCACGTGGGACCCGTCGGTGCGATAATCTGTCGTCGTGTCGCTCGGCCAGAACATCAGGCGGCTGCGTCGGGAGTCCGGTCTTCACACCCAGAAGGCGTTGGCCGATCTGCTGGGCGTCCCGCAACCGCAGGTATCCGACTGGGAGAACGATCGCTACGCCGTTCTGGAAACGCTGACCCTCGTGAAGATCGCGAAGGGGCTCCGCTGTTCCGTCGACGAGTTGCTCGTGGGGGTCGATCCGGCCTACGACCGGATTCGGGAGGCGGGCGGGACGGCCGGCGCCAAGCCCCTGCGTCTCGATTCCCCGGCGGGGGCTCCCCCCCGCCTCCCGCGTGGGGCGGGGGGGGCGCCGCCGCCCCCGCCCCCCGTGTCTCGATCCCGGGGGGGGGCCCCCCGCCGGCATCCCGGTTGTGGCGGAGGGGGAGGCCTCGCCGGCGAGCGGCGCCAGGCGCGACCGGACGGCGGAGCGGGCCGGCGCGGTGCGCTGGGTGCGCCCGCCGGGAGACCTGCACGATCCGAACGCCTACGGGATTCAGGTCCGTGGCGACTCGATGATTCCGGCGCACCGGCCGAACACGGTCGCGATCGCGTCGCCGGGCCGCCGCGTGCAGGACGGCGACGAGGTCTATGTGCAACTCGCTTCCGGTGGACGATTGATCCGGCTGGTCCGGACCAGCCGGGCGGGCTATATGCTGCAGGCGTACAACCACGCGTACAGGACTCTCCTCATGCAGAGGAAGGACATCCGCGCGATGGACGTCATCGTATCGTCGCGCCTCCGGGAATTCTGACGGACGCGGGCCGCGGTCGCGCCGGTACGCTGCCTGAGTCATCCGCCGGACTGGTAGACTGTCAACAGCATCGGGCGCCGATGCACGCGGAGAGATGTCCGAGGGGTTGAAGGAGCACGCTTGGAAAGCGTGTGTAGGGGTAATCCTCCTACCGTGGGTTCGAATCCCACTCTCTCCGCCACTACTCCAATGTAACCTGTTGCAAATAAAGGACTTACGGGTCAGGCCCCTGCCGTCGTCTACTGATTCGTCTACAAATCGGTCCCGCCAGATCATCTTTAGCCCCGCGCCGTCGTCCGGTAACCGTTCGGTGGAGCCGGTATGGACATGCGGCCGAACCAGCCAGACGCGCCGTCGGCGTCCGGAGAAATCCGTGCGGACTGACCAGCTCGGCCTGCGGAGCCAGTGCGTTCTTCGCCGCACGGCGCGCTTCCTCGCTCTGCCCGTTTCAGCTCGTCCGCACTCCTTCTCCGCTCCGCGGGTTCACGCGTCGACCGCCCAGTTGTCGGTCCGCCTACCGGCATGGCCGAACGCTTACGTCGTCCGGTAACCGTTCGGTCGTCCCGGTATGGACATGCGGCCGGGCCAACCGGACGCTGGCGTTGTCGACGGCCAGCACCGGTCGATGTCCCCTGTGCACGCAGGGCGCCCGGACCGAATCGGCTCGCTGTTCGACGATGCTTGTCCGACTGCTGTAACGGCGGATACCGGCGTGACCGAACGCTTACGTCGTCCGGTTTCGTCCGGTCGTCCGGTCGTCCGTCCGTCGGGGTCGGCGGGGTCGGGGTCGGCGGGGTCGCCGGGGTCGGCAGGCGATCACGCTTCCCAAGGCGCGGCGCTCCTCGACACGAACCGCGTTGTCCCTGCAATCAGGGGAAGAGGTTATCGTCTCCGGAGGACATCCATGTTCAAGTCCCACTCAAGAGTGCTGCCGCCGGTCGCTATCGCCATCCTCATCGTCGGTCTGGCGGCCTGGGGAATCTGCGTACCGGCCGCGTACGCCGCGCCACAAGACCCGCCGACCAGCCCGGAAAGAATCGGCCTCCAGCTCGATGTCGTCGTGACCCGGTCGGCCACAGAGCCGGGAGACTCGGGGACCCCGGAAAGCCGTACGTGGCGCTTAGCGGCCCTAACGACCAGCGGCCAGCCCATAGACATCCAGAGCGCGGATACCGAACTGCAGGCAACGCTGTCCCGGTTGGAGGACGGCCGGTTTGCCGTCGCGTTCAACCTGACGGTGTACTCATACTCAAAAGATGAGCTGGAGGCGGTGCCTCGCCAGCTCGCATCCCGGACCCTGATCATCGCGGCGCGCGCCGACGAGGTCGTTCTCACAGACGATGCGGCGACGGTCGTGGCGGCGCTCACCGAAGAGACCGGCCGCACGGTCGAGGTCACGTTCACCGCGACCGTCGGAACGAACGCCCGGTGAGAGGATGCTGCCTCGAAGCCGGCCGGGGCTCCAGAGGCCGACGGCGCGTCTGGCTGG
>MKWU01007307.1_pt1 | contig 10667 bp, 10 predicted proteins | sample 809101 | NCBI WGS metagenome assembly MKWU01 (sample SAMN05860141, study PRJNA318959) | sponge metagenome | host: Aplysina aerophoba | place: Slovenia: Piran, Adriatic Sea, Gulf of Piran | collected 2013-05-07
CAGTGCGACGGTCCCTGCCGCGCCGAAGTCGGCGTCGTCGGGATGCGCCGCGATCACGAGGGCGCGGCGCGCGTCGCCCGTCGGCTCGTCCGTACCTCCCGGCGGCTCTCCGCCGAAGAGGTCTTCCAGGCTCGCCGCCACCGCTCCCCCTTAGCGCGCGTGCCGCCCCGCCGGCGGCCCTCCCGATCCTACGCGCCCTGCCGCCGATTGACCGCGAGGCGGTTGTACTCCTACAGTTCGGAACATATGTACCGACCTTCGCCCGCGAGTCCGCCAGGACGGGGCGCGGGCGCGGGCGCGGGCGGGGTCGGCGAGTGCCGGTGCGACTGGAGGAAATCGATGTCTGAGGATCTCTCCATGAGGCAGCAGAGCATTCTGCAGTTCCTCCAGGACTTCATCGACGAGAAGAACTACCCGCCCTCGATCCGGGACATCCAGCAGGGATGCGACATCTCCTCGACCTCCGTGGTCGACTACAACCTGAAAAAGCTCGAGGAGAAGGGGCGCATTCGCCGCGACCGTGAGGTCTCGCGGGCCATCGAGTTACTCGGGGCGTCGGGAGAGCGGCGGCCCACCACCGTCTCGGTGCCGCTTCTCGGCGCGATCGCGGCCGGGCGGCCGATACCCACGCCGCCCGACAGCGTCAGCCCCGGTGCGTACGAGACCCGGATCGAGGTCACCGCGGAGCAGGTCGACGGACGCAGCAACGTCTTCGCGCTGCGCGTCGAGGGCGACTCGATGGTCGACGCCCTGATACAGGACGGCGACATCGTCATCCTCGAGGCGACCCGCTCGGCCGACGACGGCGAGATGGTAGCCGTCTGGCTTCGCGACGAGAACGAGACCACGCTCAAGCGCTTCTACCACGAGGGTGCGCGCGTCCGGCTGCAGCCGATGAACCGCGAGATGGAACCGATCTACGCGGCGGCGGACAACGTCGAGGTGCACGGACGCGTCGTGACGGCTATCCGCCGGAGCTTCTGAGGGGGCGCCGACCTCCGCGGCCCCCGCGGGCCCCGGCGGCGACCTCAAGCAGCAGCAGCTCGAGCGATAGCGCCTCGGGTATACGCCCGCTCTTCACTGCGTGGTCGGCGCGCTCCACGGCGCGCAGGCCGCGCTCCGCGACCTCGCGCCGGACGCCCCGCGCCTGACGGACGAGCTTGGTGCGCGCGTAGCCCTGCGCCCCGGTTGCCTCACCGATCTCCTGCTCGCTCGCGCCCGCCTCCGCGCGCTCGGCCGCGCGCACGAGCTGGCCGAGGTGCCGCCCCAGCTGGTACTGCACGCGCCCGGGCGTCTCGGAGCCCTCGGTGAGCATGCGGTCGAGGAGGGTGATCGCGACCGAGCCGCGCCCCTCGATCGCCGCGTCGACGAGTGCGAACAGGCTCTGCTCGCGCGCCTCGGGAGTAAGCAACCGCACATCGGCCTCGGTGATCGCCCGCTCGCGTGCGTAGTGCGCGAGCTTCGCGAGCTCGCGGTCGAGCGTCCGCAGGTTGGCGCCGACGAGATCGACCAGCGCCGAGATGGCGCGCGGCTCGATAGCGACCTCCGCCGCTTCGGCGCGCGTCCGCAGCCAGCGCCCGACCTCGCTCTCGCCGCCGCGGCCGTAAACGGAGAGCGGCCGGAACTCCTCGACGGCGACCGAGTCGAGGGCGGTGAGCTCCCGCGCCAGGGGCCAGGAGGCGAGGGAGTCGCGCCGCCCCCCGCGCCGCGTCGCCGGCGGCTCGCGGAGCACCAGGGTGGTGGACGGCGGCAGCGTCGGGAGGGCCTCTATCAGAGGTCGCCAGCGGCCGCCGGCGGCCCGCCCGCGCCCGGCCGCGGTGACCAGTCCCTCGACGAGCACGAGGCGGGCCGCGCCGAGGAAGGGGAGGGCGCCGGCGTGCTGCAGGACTTCGGTCGGCGTGACACGCCGCCCGTCGAGGACCGTGCTGTTGGTTGCCAGCATTCCGTCGCTGTCGAGGGCGTCCCGCAGCGCGCGCAGCGCCTCCTCGACGCGGAACTCGTCGTCGCCGTAGAAGAGATGCAGCATCGCCCCCCCGGTGTGCCCTCAGTCGATCTCGAGCTGCCAGCCGAGGAAGGCGGCGAGCGTTGCCAGCGCCACGATCGCGGGACCGGGCCAGAACAGGGTGCCGACGAAGGCGGAGCCGGCTGCGCCCTCCGCTCCCACCGCCTGCCAGGCGCCCCACGCGAGGGCGAGAGCCACGCCGGGAAGCGGCAGCCACCACGGGAAGCGCGGGTCTTCGTCATTCACGAGCGCCGAGCGCACGAGGTCGCGTGCGCGCGTGCGGCGCGGCGAGTCCCGCCCGGGAGCCGCCTCGCAGTTGGAGGGGTGCTGGCTGCCGTCCGGGTTCCCCGCCGCCATCGTTCCCCTCCGGGGCCGATGCTACGCCTCCTGCTCGGGCGATGGCGAGGGCGTCGCGCCCCCCTCCTCGGGCGGCCACGTCGGCGCGAGGCGGAGTTCACGACCCGCTCTCCACAGCGCGTAGCCCGTGGCCAGCACCACCGAGAGTGCGGCCGCCGCGGCGAGCAGGGCGGTGCCCATTCCACGCCCGTCGACGAGCAGCCCCACCGCCGGCGTCGCGATCACGGTCGCGAGCTGCGAGGCCATCGAGTTGAGCGAGAGCACAGTCGCGCGCTCGCGGTCCGGGGCGCGCCGCGCCAGGTAGTCGGCGACCAGCGGATGCAGGACGTTCCAGGCGAGCGGGGAGAGCAGAATCAGCGGGAAGAGCACGTGCATCCCGGCGGCTCCGGCAAGGAGCGCCACCATTGCCCCGATCCCGGCGACGGCGAGCGTCCTCGGGAGGCCGAATTGCCGCTCCGTGGCGGCGGCCATCCAGCCGCCGAAGGCGGAGGAGAGCGTCATCGCCGCCGCGATCACGCCGAGCGACCAGACGGGCGCCCCGAGCCGGGTCGCGAGCGGCTGGAAGACGGTGAAGACGAGCGCCGCGGAGACGAGCACGGCGGCGAAGAAGAGGATGATGGTCCACATCTCGCGCTGCCCGAGCACGCGTCGCGCGGCGCGGGCCCCGATGCGCAGGAAGGGCACCGGCTCCCCGCGCGCGGGGGGGTCGGGGGAGGGCAGCGCGAGGGAGGGGGCGGGGAAGCGCAGCGCGAGGAAGGCGGCGAGGATCCCGAACACGCCCGAGATCGCGATCGGGAGCGAGAGCGAGGTGACCTGCGCCAGCCCGGCGCCGACCATTGCCGTCGCCGCGTTCACGCCCCACGCCATCGCGTTGAGGCGTCCGGCGCGCCGGGCGAACTCGCCTCCACGACCGAGCGGGGCGAGCGAGTCGAAGAGCATCGCGTCGTCGGCCCCCGACATCAGCGAGAGGCCGGTGCCGAAGAGCGCGAAGGCGAGCAGCAGCAACTCGAAGCTCTCGGCGAGCCCGAACACGGTGAGACCGAGCGCCGTCAGCAGGCCCGAGGCGACCAGCGAGGGGCGGCGTCCCCAGCGATCGGCGACCATCCCGGTCGGGACCTCGGCGGCGACGGTGATGCCGGCGAAGACCGACTCGAAGAGCAGTACCTGCCCGAGCGTGACCCCCCGCTCGTCCATCAGGTAGAGCACCCAGATGCCTTCTCCGAGCCAGAGCCAGCGCGCCACCCACCACCACGGAAGCATCCGGAGATTGCGCTCGAGGCCGGCGCGCTGCTGTGTCGTCACGGGGCCCGCCGGGCGCTGAGCTCCCGGGGCGGGAGCCGCATCAGGGGAAGAGGTCGAGCTCGGGGTCGCGGACGATCTCCGCGGACGCGCCGTCGGCGGGCTCGAAGCGGTAGCCGCGCACGATCACGGCGGGGATGCCGTCGAGCTTGTTCATCACCAGCTCGGCGGCGCCGGCGAGTTCGTCGGCGATGCAGATCTCGGTGACGCGCAGCTCGACGCCGTCCATATCGGGAAGCCCGACGTAGTTGCGCAGCGGGGCGATGCCCGAGACGCCGATGGCGATGTTGGTCTGTCCGTTTCGCCACGGCCGTCCGAAGGTGTCGGTCATGATGACCGCGACCCGCTCACCGGCGAGATCGTGCAGTCGACGGCACAGCGACCGGCAGGAGGCGTCGGGGTCGACCGGGAGCAGCGACAGCCACTCCTCGCCTCCCACGTTGGAGCAGTCGACCCCGGAGTTGGCGCAGATGAGGCCGTGGCGGGTCTCGGTGATCAGGACGCCACGCAGCTGTCTCACCACCCGCACGGATTCCGAGAGGACGGCCTCCGTGACGTGCGGGTCCTTCTCCCATCTCTCCGACCAGGCGCGCGCATAGGGGCTGGGCTCGAAGTGTGCGCGGGGGAGGATCCGGCCCTCCGATGCGGAGACGATGCGCTGCGTGAGGACCAGGATGTCGCCCTGCTGCAGCGGCGTCTCCTGCGCCCGCGCCGCCTCCACGATGAGCGCGCCGAGATCGTCGCCCTCCTCGATGCGGGGCAGTCCGGCGATCCCGATCAGGCGGATCTCTGGTGGTGCCATCGCGCCGATCATCGCACGCCGCCCGCGCAAGCGGTGCGCCTCCCCGCGGGAGATGCCGCCCGCCCGCGGTGCGGGTGCCTATTCCCCCTGATGCAGGCCCGCGATCCGGATCCCGGTATGCGCACGGTGCCTGCCGTTGATGCCGATCAGCAGGATGGTGAGCCCCTCCACGAAGCGCGAGTAGCGCAGCGGGCCGGCGTCGACGGCGCGCACGCCGGCGATCTGCTCGGCGAGGGCGGCCGTTCGTTGCTTTCCCTCGGCGCTGCCGGTGATCAGGACGTCGGCGTCCAGCGAGGCGTCGGGATCGAGCAGGGTCTCGGCGTCGAGGTTGTGGAAGGCGCCGACCACGGTCGAAGCGGGGAGAAGCGAGGCCGCCTCCTCCGTCGCGGATCCGGCGGCGACGTCGACGGGGCGAGGCCCGCGCTCGAAGCGGACCGGCACCACGGCGTCGATCACCAGCTTGTCGGAGAGCGGTTCGCGCAGCGCCTCCAGCGTGCCGGCATGGGCGGCGTAGGGAACGGTCACGATGGCGAGGGTCGCCTCCGCGCAGGCCCCGGCGTTGCCGCCACCCCGCAGGTCGCCGGCACCGTCCCGCGCGGGGAGGGAGGCCTTGAGGTCGGCTGCGATCTTCGCGCCGCGCTCCGCGTCGCGGCTGCCGATGATCACGGTGTGCCCGGCCAGCGCCAGCCGCGTCGCCAGGCCGCGGCCCTCCGGACCCGTCCCGCCGATGATCGCGATCGTCTCCGACACTACTCGCCTCCCCCGGTCGTCCCTCCCCGGCGCGTCTTCCCGGCGGGAGCACCATACAATGGCCGTCGCGTGTCCTCGCGGCCGGCCGGGCCGGGCCGAGTGCGGCGGCCGGGGCAGGGGGAGGGCGATGGCGGCGCCAGCCACCGAGCCCGGCGCGCGCGCCGCGGGCGCGCCGACGCCGGCGCTGCTCGTACGCTCTCTCTCCCATCACTACCGTTCGACTGCCGGCGACGTCCGCGCGCTCGACGGGGCCGCTCTCGATGTCGAGGCCGGCGAGTTCGTGTCCCTGGTTGGCCCCTCCGGTTGCGGCAAGACGACGCTGCTCCGCATCGCTGCCGGCCTCCTCGCCCCGTGTCAGGATGCGGGCGGCGCCGCGTCCACGGTGGAGGTCTTCGGCGCCTCGCCCGACGACGCGCGTCGCGGGCGATGGCTGGGGCTGGTGCAGCAGGAGCCGGGGCTCCTCCCCTGGCTCTCCGTGGAGCGCAACGTGGGCCTCGTCGCCGAGATCGCGGGCGTGGCGGCGGATGTCCCCGCGCTGCTCAAGCGCGTCGGCATCGCCGACTTCGCCCGCCATCATCCACACGAGCTCTCGGGCGGCATGAGACAGCGCGTGGCGCTCGCGCGTGCCCTCTCGCACGCGCCGCGCCTACTGCTGATGGACGAGCCGCTCGGTGCCCTCGACGAGCTCTCCCGGGAGACGCTGAGGCTCGAGCTGCTCGCGCTCTGGGAGCGCGACCGCGTCTCGGTGCTGTTCGTGACTCACTCCATCCGGGAGGCGGTGCTGCTCTCCGACCGCATCTTCGTGATGGGCGAGCGGCCCGGCCGTGTCCTCGCCGAGTTCGTGGTGGGGCTCCCCCGCCCGCGCGGGGAGGAACTCGTGTCGATGCCCGCCTTCGTGGAGCTCGAGGCCGGCGTGCGGGCGGCGCTCGGCGGCGGGCGGGCCCCGGCGTGAGCGGGAAGGCGCCCTTCGCCGGTCCCCCCGCGGGGAGGGGTCGCCGCCTCGCCGGCGCGACGGTGCTGGCGCGTGCTGCGGGCGCACCGCTGCTCGCGCTGGCCGTGCTGATCGCCGTGTGGGAGGCGTGGGTGCGGCTCCGCGAGGTGCGCGAGTACCTGCTTCCGGCGCCGTCGGCCGTCGGTAGGGCGCTCGTCGACGACCCGGGGCGCTACGCATCCGCCGCGGCCGAGACGGCGGCGGCGGCGGCGGGCGGCCTGGTGATCGCGACGGCGGGCGCCATGGTCCTGGCCGTTGCGATGGCGCACTCGCGCGCGGTGGAGCGCGCCCTCTACCCGCTGGCGCTCCTGCTCAAGCTCACGCCGATCGTCGCCGTCTACCCGCTGTTCACGATCTGGTTCGGCTTCGGGCTCTGGCCGAAGATGCTGGTGGCGGCGCTCATCACGTTCTTCCCCACGCTCGTCAATGCGGTCGTCGGGCTCCGCTCGGTCGACCCGGCGGCGCTCGACCTGCTGCGGTCCCTCGACGCCTCGCCCCGGCAGGTGCTGGTGAGGCTCAGGCTTCCTTCCGCGCTCCCCTATCTCTTCGCGGCGCTGCGCATCTCCGTCCCGCTCGCCCTGATCGGGGCGGTCGTGGCGGAGTTCCTCTCGGGCGACGGGGGGATGGGGCAGTTGATCCTGATCGCGAACGGAGATCTGGATACGCCGACGCTCTTCGCGGCCGTGTTCGTGCTGGTGGCGCTCGGCGTGCTCCTCACCGCGGTGCTCGCGTATAGTGAGCGCCGCGTGCTCTTCTGGCACGCCTCTACCGGCGACGTGTAGCGCCGGCGGGCACACCGCCGATGCACGTCGCCTCCGCGGTCGGCGCGCAGCGCCGGCGCGCGACGGTTGGTACACGGCGTGCAGCGCCCGCGGCCGCGTCGCGGATGCGCGTCACGGATCACCGGGACCGGTTCATCATGCCCAGAGTCTCGATCGGTGCGACGGCGGCGCTGGCTGCGCTTGCCCTGCTTGCGACTGCGTGCAACGGAGGAGGCGGGGAGGGGGAGCTCAGGGAGGTCACCTTCATGGCGGGCTTCCGCCCCCAGGCGAATCTTCCCTTCGTCGCGGTCTACGTGGCGGATGCCAACGGCTACTTCGAGGAGGAGGGGCTCGACGTCACCATTCGCCACTCCGCGGGCGCTGACGAGCACATCAAGCTCTTGCTCGAGGGAGAGGTCGCGTTCACCACGGGGACGGCGGCGCAGTCGCTCAGGCAATACGCGGAGGGCCTCCCTCTCCGTGCGGTCGCCCTCTTCGGGCAGCGCGGTGACCAGGGCTTCGTGACCCGCGCCGGCTCCGGGATCCGGTCGCCCGCCGACTTCCGGGACCGCAGCGTCGGCTTCAAGGCGGGGGTCGTGCCGGCGGAGCTCCACGCGCTGCTCGCGACGGCCGGACTTTCCGTGGACGATGTCAATCTGCAGGCCGTGGGCTTCGATCCTCGCGTCTTCATCGAGGGTCAGGTCGACGTCTACCCCGTCTTCCTCAACAACGAGCCGGACACGATCCGCCGCGCCGGCGTCGAGATCAACGTGATCGATCCGCACGAGTACGGAGTCCCGACCCTCGGTGTCGTCTACCTCGCGCGCGAGGAGACGGTGGCCGACGACCCGGACCTCGTGGAGCGCTTCCTGCGCGCGGCGCTGCGGGGAGCGGCGTGGGGCCGAGATCATGTGGAGGAAGCGGTGGAGATCACGCTCACCTTCGCCGACGGCGCTTCCGCCGATCACCAGCGCTTCCTGCTCGAGACCGACCTTGCCAGCGCGCACCGGGACGACGGCATGGGGCGATCCACCCCCGATCAGTGGGAGGCTCTCGCCGGGGTACTCCTGCGCCACGGCGTGCTCGAGAGCCCGCTCGACGCGACCGCCGCGTTCCACGGGGGGGCCGTCGAGCGCATCTACGCCGACGGGCTCGAGTGAGAGGCGGGCTCCGGCGGGAGCCCTAGGGCTCGTCGCTCCCCTCCTCTGCCGGGGAGAGCGGCTCACCGACCGAGAGAGCGACATCACCTGATCCGGCCCACTCCCCGTCGAAGTAGACCTCGATCTCCCAGAGGCCTGCACCCAGCGGCGTCTCGGCATAGTGGGCCACCCACCAGCTCCCGCTGTCGCCCCCTCTCCAGAGCGAGGGCGGCGATGCCTGGACGAGGTCGCCGTCGCGGAAGACGACCCAGTTCAGCCAGAGCACGCCTCCGGCCCCCTCGTACTCGAAGAAGCCGTACAGCCTCGTTGCGCCGGGGTCGGGCGGCAATCCGGGTGCCTCGCCGGGAGCGAGCGTCGAGGCGAGGCTGAGATCGCTGACGGTTGCCCGCGGCGGCTCGATCCCGACGTAGGCGAGCCCCTCGGCGGCGGGCGAGCCGTCGACCCACACCTCGAGCCGCCACCGGCCGGCCGGGACCCCGTTGGGGTTCGGCGCGATCAGGCGGTCGGTCACGACGGCGAAGTCGCCTTCGGTCCAGGTGTACGTCGAGGAGAGGGCGTCCTGCAGCACGTCGTCCAGGAACCACCGCTCCTCGACCTGGGCACCGGCGGGGATCCCCTGGGCGGCGAACTCGTAGTAGAGCGCGGGAAGGCCGGCGACGGGGAACCGCGTGTAGTCGAAGAGCACGGTTCGTCCCCCGTCGTCGAATGCGTTCTCGGCGAAGGAGGGTCCGCGAATCACGATGTCCGGGACGGCGGGGTCGGGTGAGTCCACGGCGAGCGGCGAGCGCTGGACGGCGGGGCGGTAGCGGGCGCCCGGCTCGGCCGAGCGGGCCTTCTCGATCAAGGGGACGGCGAGCGCGGCCGGGCGCGCGGTGCCGAGCGTCGCGGCCTCGTCGTGGCGGGTTTGGACCAGGACGCCGACGAAGCCCCCGGCCGCCGAGAAGACGCCGCCTCCGTCCATGCTGGCCGGAAGCCGGGCGTTCAGGTCGAGCCAGGCGCGGCCGCCCACGCCGAACTCGGATCGTGTCCCGTCGAGCTCGGCGCGCGCGACGGATGCGGTGGCGAAATCGCCCCGGATGCCGTAGCCGAAGAGGCGCAGCTCCTCCTGCGCCTGGATGGCGGCGGAGTTGCCGAAACGCACCGCCGGCGCGGAGAACTCGGCCGCTTCGAGCGGCTCCCCGCGGTAGGCGCTCACCGCGCGGAGCACGGCGAGGTCGTGGTCCGGCTCGGCGGCCACGATCTCCGCCTCGTAGAGCAGTACGACGGGATCGCCCGGCTCCGCGCTGTGCCCGACCGCGAGCACCGAGTATGCCGGAGTGCCGTCGGGACGGTAGGGGTCGACGAGCGGATAGCTGGTGAGGATGAGCGAGCGCTCGCCGTCGACGACCACCCCGGAGCCGCGCCTGACCGACCGCTGGCCGTCGTCATCCTCGTCGAGGGCGACGATCTGCACGATGGAGGCGGCGAAGGCGGCATCGGGGATCACGTCCACGGCGGGTCGGTCACCCGCGACGCCGATTCCGTCGGGGGGCACGATCGGGGTCGGCACGACGATCGGCGTCGGCGTCGGCGTCGGCGAGGGCGTCGCCGTGGCCGTCGAGGTGGCGGTGGCGGTGCCGGGGATCAGCTCGGCCGTCCGATCGCAAGCGCTCCCGACGATCGCGGCGCAGGCGAGAGCCAGGGAGAGTGTGAGGCGTCTCATCGCTCGCTTCGCATCCGGATGCAGCCGCTCCAGCAGGCCGCCGGTGCCATGCTGCTCGCGGCGGCCCGACTCGTCGAGACCGATCATCGACGCTCGCTGCGGTGAAGGACCAGAGGGGTGCTGCGACCGCCCCCGCGGTGCGCGCCCAGCCCCCGGCAGCGGCACGGCGGGAGGCGCCCTACGGGGCGCCGGCGGGCGGCAGCTCGAGGGCACGCCCGGCGACGAGCAGCCACGCGCGGTCGGCGGTGCCGGCGACGCGCTGGTTCAGGGTCCCCATCGCGTCGCGGAAGAGCCGTCCCAGCGCGGTGGGCGGGACGACGCCACCCCCCACCTCGTTGCTCACGACGATCGTCGGTCCGGCATGCCGCGCGATGGTCGCGAGCAGGGCGCCGATCTCCGCGTCGAGGCGCGACTCCAGGTGTCCGCGAGCGCGCGGCCCGATCGACTCCGCCGGCGCGCCGCCGTCGGACGGCGGCTCGGCCTCGAGCGCTGCGAGCAGCAAGTTTGAGAGCCAGAGCGAGAGACAGTCGATGAGCACGCAGGCATCCCCGGGTGCACCGGCGAGCGCCGGCACGGGCGAGAGCGGCGCCTCGACGGTGCGCCACCCCTTAGGTCTCTCGGCGCGGTGCCGCGCCACGCGCGCCGTCAGCTCGTCGTCGAGCGCCTCCATCGTCGCCACGAAGACGACCGTGCGCCCGCGCTGTGCCTCGGCCTCGGCGAGCCGCACGGCAAGGCGGCTCTGCCCGGGGCGGGCGCCGCCGGTGACAAAAAAGAGGCCCCCCATCCCGCGGCCCCGCCCGCCGTGCCGGGCGAGGGACGGCCTGCGGTACCGGCGGCGCTCAC
>MKWU01007309.1_pt1 | contig 10661 bp, 6 predicted proteins | sample 809101 | NCBI WGS metagenome assembly MKWU01 (sample SAMN05860141, study PRJNA318959) | sponge metagenome | host: Aplysina aerophoba | place: Slovenia: Piran, Adriatic Sea, Gulf of Piran | collected 2013-05-07
TCAGATTGGAAAAATCATTCGGTGCCGACCGCCAAAAGCTGCTTGATATTCAGGCCGCGTTCAATCGCTATGATAGGCAGGGAAGAGAGAAGCGTATCGCCGCTCGTACCTACGTTCCTAGTTTTTTGACCATCAAAGCTAGGCAGATAGAAGATTGGGCGGAGGGGAATATCGCCGCCCGTCATCTGCTGGCGGTGCTTCTGCGTAAGCTGATCCATTCAACCGGCGACGAACTGCGGCAGGTTGACTTCCCTGGATATGACAACGCAGAACGCAGGGGTTGGGATGGCTGGGTCGAGGCTGACGCGGCCACGCCGTGGATTCCAGAAGGCAAATCTGGATGGGAGTTCGGTACGAATAAAAACCCGCAAAGCAAGGCTGAGAGCGATTATGCGAACCGCGCCTCCATCCCCCCAGACGAGAAAGCCGAATGCACTTTCGTCTTTGTTACCCCACGCAATTGGCCGGGTAAGACCGACTGGGAGAGGAGCAAGCAGGCAGAAGGCGATTGGAAAGCGGTGAGGGTGTTCGACGCGAGCGATCTTGAGCAATGGCTGGAAGAGTCGATTCCCGCGCAGATGTGGCTTGCCGAGCAACTTGCCATGCCGGTCAGCGGGTTTGAGACACTCGATCGGTGCTGGCAACGTTGGAAAGAGGCGAGTGAGCCGAAGATGACGCCCAAAATGTTTGAGCCTTCAATCGCCGCGTACCGAGACACCTTCAAAAAGTGGCTCGAAAAACCAAACGAAAAACCGTTTGTAGTCGCAGCGGATTCCATAGATGAGGCACTCGCCTTTCTCGCATGTCTGTTTCAGGACAAGAACATCTCAGCGCACTGGAAAGAACTCGCAGCAGTGTTCAAATCGGCTGAGACGTTGCGGACCCTAGCAGATTCGTCGTCCCCGTTTATTCCAATCGTCTACACCGAAGAAGCCGCACGCGAACTGGCGACCGTCTATCACCGCCTCCACTGCATCATCGTTCGTCCCCGTAATGCGATTAATTCCGAGCCGGATATTGCCCTTGACCTTCTGAATCACGATGCCTTTGAGAAGGCTCTTGCCGAGATGGGCATTGAAGATGATGAGGCCAAGCGACTTGCGAGAGAGTCGGGACGCTCTCCAACCATTTTGCGCCGGCGGCTCTCACCTGAAGCTATCAGAAAGCCCCCCTGGTCCCAAGATGCGGAGATCGCAAAGAGCCTGATCCCGATGACCTTGATCGGTGCATGGCACGCCAAGTCCAAGGCCGACCATAAGGTTGTATCTACACTTGCGGACAGGCCGTATCAGGAGACTGAAGTGGAGATAGTGCGTCTGCTCCAATTTGATGACTGCCCCGTCTGGTCCGTTGGGGAGTATCGTGGTGTCGCCTCGAAAATCGACGCCTTGTTTGCACTCAATAAGTACGTGACAGAAAAGAGCCTCGACAATTTTTTCTTTCTCGCTGAATATGTGCTTTCCGAGAAAGACCCAGCGCTTGATTTACCGGAGGACAAGAGATGGGCCGCAGGACTGTATGGCAAGATACGCAACCACTCCGCCGCACTGCGTGAGGGCATCAGTGAAACTCTCGTCATTCTCTCAGTCCACGGCAACAATCTGTTCCAGGGGCGGCTTGGGATAGACATCGAGAGCCGTGTTTCCTTGCTCATCCGGGGACTTCTTACACCGCTCACCCTCGACAAATTGATCTCGCATGATAGAGATCTACCTCACTATGCCGAGGCGGCACCTGACGAGTTCCTGAAGTTACTTGAGGCGGACTTGCGACAACCCCAGCCGATTGTGATTGGTCTGTTAAAACCGGTCGAAAGCGGCCTGTTCAGTTCACCGGTACGAACAGGTCTTCTGTGGGCGCTGGAATGCCTCGCCTGGAAACACCTGGGGCGCGTGAGCTTGATACTTGCACAGTTGTCGAAAACCGTTATCGATGACAACTGGGCTAACAAGCCGATATCCAGCCTTTACGCAACCTACCTGTCATGGTCTCCGCAAACTGCCGCTTCGCTGGAAGAGCGGATCATGGCCCTTGAGACGCTGACGAACCGGTTCCCAGATATAGGTTGGCAGATTTGTATCGCTCAGTTACAGACCAGTTCTAGCATAATAGACAGCTACCATCCGCGTTGGCGCAACGATGCTTCAGGTGCCGGCAGGTCAGTGACGGAGAGAGAATGCCATGAGTTCACACGCAAAGCGTTCGACCTTGCGCTCGCACGACCAGAACACGATCAGAAGACGCTCGGAGATCTCGTTGAGCGGCTCCCGGTAATATCCGAGGAATACCAGACCTTGGTTTGGGACTGGATTGACTCATGGGCGGAGTCGGAACCCAATGAAAAGGCCAAAGCTGGCCTCCGCGAGCACATTCGCCGGTTCGCATTTACTAGATTTGGCCGATTGCATGGCCTAAACGACGCAACTAAAGACCGAGCGCGCATGGCGTACGAGAAGTTGCTACCAAGCGATCTGGTTGTCCGGCACGCTTGGCTTTTTGCCCAACACTGGGTCGAAGTTTCGGATGACGAGATCAAGGATGAGAACTTCGACGACTCCGAACACGAGGAGAAAACTCGGAGGCTTCGCGCTGTTGCCATAAAAGAGATCTGGACTGAACGCAGGTTTGAAGGCGTGACGGGGCTCCTGTCCTGTAGCAATGCGCCCGATTCCGTTGGATATTTTCTGGGGCTGAACATTACATCCACGAACGCACGGACTGACTTTTTGTGCCAATGCCTTTCCATTACCGGCGATCTGGAGAGGAAATTTGAGGGCTGTATACAGGGTTTCCTGATGTCTGTGGATGACGGAGCGCTTGGTACACTTCTCTCGGCTGTTTGCGAGGGCATAGACACTGACGGGATAGTGCGATTGTTCCGATGTGCTCCATTCACACAGGCAACATGGCACCTGCTTGACCAATACGACGAAGAAACCCGGAATAGGTATTGGCAGGAAGTCATCCCACGATGGAATAGCTACAGTGGAACGGAGTTGATAGAGATCATCGATCGCCTACTTGAAGCACGGCGCCCTCGTACCGCTTTCCATACCGTGTATCGGGACTGGTCCCAAGTCGAGACATCGCGGCTGAAGCGTCTCCTTCGCGACGTTGCGACCGTGGATGATGAGCCTGTGGATTGGTGCAGACTTGACCCTTCCAGCCTTTCGGAGGCTCTAGATTCGCTCGACGGCCGCACTGGCGTCAGCCCGAATGAGATGGCCCAGCTTGAGTTCATGTTTATAACGGCCCTTGATCGTAGCAAACATGGTATCCCCAATCTAGAGCGACAGATTGCCGAGTCCCCAGCCATCTTCGTTCAAGTGCTGGCTTTTGCGTTCAAACGTAACGACGACGGACAGGACCCGCCCGAATGGCGGATTGAAGACGAAGACCCTGAGCGCCGTGCTGGAATGGCTTCCGCGGCCTACCGTCTCCTTAAGCGAGTCGGGCGTATTCCAGGCACCGGACCGGACGGCAAGGTCAGTGCCGAAGCGCTGCTGGACTGGATGACAGAGGTGCGGCGGCTCTGCGCCGAACACGGTCGCATCGATCTTGGCGATCAAAAGATTGGTGAACTGCTGTCCAAGGCCTCTTCCGAAGAGGACGGCGGCTGGCCGTGCCTTCCGGTTTGCGAGGCGATGGAGAGATTTGCTTCCCAGCAGATTGGCGACGGCTTCAAGATTGGTGTCATCAACGGGCGCGGCGTACATTCGCGTGGACTAGATGAGGGTGGTGCGCAGGAACGCGAACTTGTTGCGAAGTATCGGAACTGGGCGAAACAACGCACCTTCAACTATCCCTATGTCAGCAGTGTCCTCGAAAGAATCGCGGATGACTATGAACGGGAGGCGAAGCGGGAAGACACAGAAGTGGAAATCAGCAAAAGACTAGGGCAACATATGAGATGGAACCGGGGCGAGGGATAGAGAGCTGCTAGCTTCTCGCATAGTTCAAGGAGAGCATGAGATGGCTCGTCCCATCCGATCACGTTGGTCGTTTACCTAGATCTAACGATCCGCCTAACCCGCCGTAGATTACCACTCCTTTGTGCTTGTCTTTGCGTTCGAGTCCAGTGGGAACGGTAGCCCTAGGTAGTTATCAGTAGCATACCAACAGAGAAAATCGGCCCTTGTCCGGCCCCATCCTTGATTGTCTCGGTACGCCTCGCCTATATTGTCGCTGTCCTATTAACCCCATAGGAGCTTGACCATGCCCGCCTTTGCCCGTCTTGCCCGTCTGTTTCCTGTCCTTGTCGTCTTGTCGGCATGTGGAGACGACGGGATTCTTTCCTCATCGCCTAAAACCGGTGTTACGATCCTAGCCGACCTACACCATACCGCCATAGGACGGCACTTGCTCTCTAGTGCCCCGAGTTTGGTTGCTGCTCGCGAACTATTAGAGAACAACAGACATATCGGACTAGCGCGAGGGTTAATAGAGTTTTCCTCGCGGGCCTTTGCCGTTGCTTTGACACAAGACCAAGTCCAAATACCCGGGAGGTCTGGAGGCGTCTTGGATATATCCGGCAATACATGGACATTCCGCGATGATTTTACTCCATGGTTGCCGTATTATCCTGGCAATAGTATAGAGATCAACGGCATACTTAACGTTGACGAAAGCCAGAATCCTCGCGTACCCGTAACAGGCACAGTTGAAACCAGAGGTCCAGAAAGCACAGCAACGCTTAACTTGGTTATTGAGGTCACAGGTGACGGGCTTGTTGTAACGGGAACAATAACGATTGATCACGGGCGTTATGAAGAGGAATATGACATAGCCGCTATACTCGCCCTTGTTGGCCTATTCTAAACTCCACATCGCCGTTTCTCGCGTATAATCCCGAAAAAACGACCCGTGCATACAGAACGCGAAAATACCCTAAGCGAAACCGAGCGGCTGCAACTCGCCCGCCAAGCCTTTGCCGACTACTACGCCCGCTGTTTCTGGTATATGCGCCGGGATTTGGAGATAGGCGTCGGCGATATATCCGAGATCGCACGGGGCTTGCGCCTGCACGGAGGTCAGCAGGGATTTATCCTAGCCGCCCGCCTATGCCCCTAAGCGCATTTCAGCAATCCATCCTGCGTTTGTTAGCGCAAAACCGCAGCCCAGAAAGCTATGTAGCTGGTGCTACGGTCCTACACCAAATCCCCGACAGTCCGCGTTTTTCCGATGACCTAGATATGTTCCACGACGTGGAAGACAGCGTCGCGCGGAGTGCCGAGTTCGACGTTGCCGTCCTAAACGCGAATGGCTTTGCGATCGAATGGATTTTGCAGCAGCCAGCCTATCTCAGGGCCATCGCGGCGAAGGAAGGGCAGTCCCTTCGCTTGGAGTGGGCTCAGGATTCCGCTTTCCGCTTCTTTCCCGTTGAACAAGATGAACTATGCGGTTACCGCCTGCACCGGGCCGACGCGGCCACCAACAAGGTATTGGCTTTGGCCGGACGCCGAGAGGCGCGCGATTTCATCGACGTTCTGCACTTGGACAGCAGCTATCTCTCGTTGGGAGCGCTGTGCTGGGCGGCCTGTGGGAAAGATCAGGGATATACGCCAGATTTCTTGCTCGACCAGTTGAATCGCAACGCGGCTTTTACCCAAGAGGAAATCCAGCGACTAGACTTGGCGGTCTCCCAGACGCTACCAAATCTGAAGCGGCAGTGGTGTGCAGCAATAGAGCGGGCCGGTAGATTGCTAACTGCACTGCCTGCGGACGAAGTAGGTTGCCTCTATCTCGACAGACAACAGTCCGTTCCTGTGCAACCCGACCCGACACACGAGGCATTTGCCTCATTGCAACGGCATTTTGGGTCCGTGCACGGAGCTTGGCCTACGATCTGTTAAACGGAGCTTCTTCGTCAAAACAGACGGCCTCTGAAACTACCATAGAAATAGCCCCCGATGCAGGTCGAGCACCGGGGGCTATTCCTGTTAAATACGACGGCACTCAGGCAATCGCCGCAAGCGCCTTGCGGGCGAAAACCTTGGCCAAGTGACGGCGGTACTCTTCGCCAGCAAAGTGGTCGGCGAGCACCTCTTGTCCATCGGCTGCCCGTGCGGCGGCAGCAGTGATCGATTCCTCGCTCAAACCGCCGCTGAGGGCCGCTTCAACCCCACTATCGCGGAAGGCCGCATTGGCCACGCCCGTAAAGGCGACCTTGACCGCGCCGCCAGCCGAGGCAACAGCGCAACCCACCACGGCAAAACGCGAAGCCGGATGCGGGAACTTGACATACGCCGACTTGTCCGCGGCCGGGACGCGCACCTCAGTGATGATCTCGTCCGGCGCGAGTGAGGTTAAAAACAGATCAATGAAGAACTCGTCCGCCGGAATCGAACGCGCACCGTCGGGTCCCCTGACGACGATCTCAGCCCCCAACGCCAAAATCGCGGCCGGGTAATCCGCCGCTGGGTCGGCGTGAGCCAGCGAGCCGCCAATGGTGCCCTTGTTGCGCACCTGGGGATCGCCGATGACCGAGGCAGCTTGGGCCAAGGCCGAGGCATTGGCACTCACCAAGCCCGAGGACTCGATCTGGTGGTGGGTGGTGGTCGCACCAATAGCGATGGTGCCGCCGTCCTCTCTGATGTAGTTGAGCTCGGCGAGCCGACCAATGTCGATCAGCGCGCCCGGTGCCGACAGACGCAGCTTCATAGCCGGTAACAGACTGTGGCCGCCAGCTAAGAGCTTGGCGTCGTCCGAGAGGAGCTCAATCGCCTCATCTACTGAAGAGGGACGATGATAGTCAAACGCGACAGGTATCATGGTCTATCTTCTCCTTAGCTGGCTTGTTGGATGGCCTGCCACACCTTCTGCGGCGTCAGCGGCATCGCAAGGTCGCGCACGCCCAACGGCCACAGGGCATCGATCACGGCGTTGACAATAGCCGGCGGCGAGCCAATCGTGCCGGTCTCGCCAGCGCCTTTGACGCCGAGGGGGTTGTGCGGGCAGGGCGTGACAGTGTGGTCGGTTTCAAAGGAAGGCAGGTCGTCGGCGCGCGGCAGGACGTAGTCCATGTACGAGCCAGAAATGAGCTGGCCGCTGTCGTCGTACACGGCCTCCTCGAACAGGGCTTGGCCAATGCCGTGCGTAATGCCACCTGCTACTTGGCCTTCGACGATCATGGGATTGACGATATTGCCCACGTCGTCAACGGCCACGTAGCGCCGCACCGCAACCACGCCGGTCTCGGCATCCACTTCCACGACCGCTATGTGGGCACCGAAGGGAAAGGTAAAATTGGCCGGATCGTAGAAGCTGGTAAACTCCAGCCCCGGCTCCAGCCCCTCGGGAAAATTGTGCGGCACGTACGCGGCCAGCGAAACCTCGCCAAAGGATATCGACTGGTCGGTGCCCTTGACAGTCCAACTGCCCTCGGCGAATTCGAGATCCTCCTCCGCGGCTTCGAGCAAGTGGGCCGCGATCTTGGCCCCTTTCTCCTTGATCTTGTCCATGCTCTTGACGATGGCTGTGCCGCCGACGGCCAGCGAGCGGGAGCCGTATGTGCCCATGCCAAAGGGCACGGACTCGGTGTCGCCGTGAATGATGTCCACGTCTTCGATCCCCACGCCCAACCCGTCGGCCACCACCTGGGCGAAGGTCGTCTCGTGGCCCTGCCCGTGCGAGTGGCTGCCGGTGAAGACCGTGACTTTGCCAGTGGGCTGGACGCGGACGCCCGCGCTCTCATAGAGGCCAGCGCGCGCACCCAATGCGCCGACCACGGCCGAGGGCGCAATGCCGCAGGCTTCGATATAGGTCGAAAAGCCAATGCCGATATGGCGACCGTTCCCGGCAGCGCGGGCCTGTGCCTGCTCGGCGCGCAGTTCGTCGTAGCCGATGGCCGCGAGGGCTTTTTCGAGCACGGGCCCGTAGTTGCCGCTGTCGTATTGCAGAGCCACTTGGGTCTGATACCCTTCCTGCTCGACGCCGTCAAAGGGCGGGATGAAGTTTTGGCTCCGCAGTTGGGCCGGGTCGCGGCCCGTCTCCAAAGCGGCCTGCTCAACAGTGCGCTCGAGGACGTACGTGGCCTCGGGGCGACCCGCGCCGCGCAGGGCATCAACAGGGGTCGTGTTGGTGAAGACGCCGGTGACATCAACGTGGACCGCCGGGGTCGTGTACAACCCCTGCAAGAGCGTGCCGTAGAGATACGTGGGCACGCAGGGCGCAAAGGTCGATAGATACGCGCCTAAGTTGGCGACGGTCTTGACTCGCAGGCCGACGAAATTCCCATCGGCGTCGAGACCGAGATCGACCTTGGTGTGGTGATCGCGGCCGTGGGCGTCGGTGAGGAATGCCTCGCTGCGGCTGGCGGTCCACTTGACCGGACGGCCAATCTGGCGCGAGCACCACGTGACGAGGACCTCTTCGGCATAGTGAAAAATTTTCGAGCCAAAGCCACCACCGACATCCGGAGACACCACGCGCACCTTGTGCTCGGGCAGACCCAAGACAAACGCCGTCATCAATAGGCGAATGACGTGGGGGTTCTGCGACGAGGTATAGAGCGTGTAGTGGTCGCGCGCGCCGTCGTAATCGCCAATGGCGCAGCGCGGCTCAATCGCGTTGGGGATGAGCCGTTGGTTGTCGAACTCCAACGTGGTGACGTGCGCGGCGCTGGCCAAGGCCGCGTCTGTCGCCGCTTGATCGCCAAGCTCCCAGTCGAAAGGCGTGTTGTTCGGCACATCGTCGAACAACTGCGGCGCGCCCTCTTCTATGGCTTGGGTTGCCGCGACGACCGCGTCCAAAACTTCGTAATCCACGGCCACCAACTCGGCGGCGTCCGCAGCTTGCTCGCGGCTCTCTGCTATGACGATGGCGACCGGGTCGCCGACGTGGCGCACCTTGGTCGCAGCCAGCACCGGATGGGCCGGCTCCTTCATGGTGTCGCCGTTTTTGAAATCCACCTGCCAGCCGCAGGGTAGGCCGCCGACGCCAGCGGCTTCAAGGTCGGCACCCGTAAAGACGGCGACCACGCCATCGGCTGCGGCCGCGGCCGTCGTATCGACGCCGTTGATCGCGGCGTGGGCATGTGGGCTACGCACGAGCGCCGCAAAGGTCGAGTTGGGCAGGGTAATGTCATCGGTGTAGCGGCCCTTGCCAGTGATAAAGCGCTGATCTTCGACGCGCTTGACGGATTGTCCTATGACTCCCATAGCGGCCTCCTATGCGCTTTCGGCGGCGTGTTGCACCGCCTTGATGATGTTGTCGTAGCCCGTGCAGCGGCAAAAGTTGCCTTCGAGCGCGTGGCGGATCTCCGCGTCGCTGGGCGTTGCATTGTGCTCTAGCAACTGCCAAGCGGCCATAATCATGCCGGGCGTGCAAAAGCCGCACTGCAAGCCGTGAGTCTCGCGGAAGGCTTCCTGCAGCGGATGCAGCGTGCCGTTGGCCGCAAGCCCTTCGATGGTCGTGATCTCCGCGCCGTCGGCTTGCACCGCGAGCATGGTGCAGACCTTGACGGCTTGGCCATCGACGATAGCGGTACAGGCACCGCAGTTGCTGGTGTCGCAGCCGACGTGCGTGCCCGTCAGGCCCAGCTCCTCGCGCAAATAGCTGACGAGCATCTGGCGCGGCTCCACCTCGTGCTCGTGGGTCTGGCCGTTGACAGTGACCTTGATTGCTACTGACATAGCCACCTCCTATTGAATCGAATTAAGAAGTGCGAATTAGGAATTACGAATTGAGAATTGGGGATGGAAATTCCTAATTCCTAATTGACACTTCGCGTTCCAGCGCCTTGAAAAACTGATTGGTAAACATCCGCGCCACGCCCGAGAGCAACCGCTGGCCCATGCTCGCCAACCGACCCGTCAACTGCGAGCCACCCTCGACTGCCACTGTGGTCGTCTCGTGATCTTGGTCGGCGAGCTGAACGTGGCCCTCGGCCGCAATCTGACCGATCTTGCCATCGACGTCGATGATCAAGCGGTAGCTTTCCGGCTCCTTGCTATCTACTACTTGCAGCGCGCCGTTGAAGGTACTGTTGATCGGTCCCATTTTGATGTGCAGCACAGCTTGGTACTGGCCGGGGCCAGTTTGCTCCAAGGTATCGACGCCTGGAGTAATGCGCGCCAAGACCTCGGGGTCGTTGAGCAAGTCCCACATGACTTGCCTCGGGGCGCTAAAGGTATGAGAACCTGTAAGCTGCATGGGCCGATACTATTGTTAAGGGCCAGAAGCGGATGACGCGGAGGTGGATATTACAAAATTTTGCCTATGTTTGTCAATCGCGTAGGGGCATGTAGGGGCAACTCTGAGAGTTGCCCCTACGGGTTGTCCCCACAAAGGATTGAGATGACCAGATTCGCAGACCTTAGCGGGATCGTACTAGCGGCGGGAAGTTCCTCCAGGATGGAGGGTGCCAATAAGTTGCTGCTGCCTTGGCAGAAGCAATGCGTCCTCCAAGTCGTGGTGGAGCGAATCTGCGAGGTGGGTTTGGGGGAAGTGGTCGTGGTGACAGGACATCAGCGGGCAGAGGTAGAGGAAAAGTTGAGCCGCTATCCCGTGCGGCTGGTACAGAACCTCAATTTCGCCGAGGGCATGGCCGCCTCTATCAGAGTGGGCGTAGAAGCGGCAGTTGGCGAGCAAGGGTATCTCTTTGCGCTAGGGGATATGCCGCAGATAGCTGGTAACACGATGCTAAAGGTCGCCGAGGCATT
>MKWU01007310.1_pt1 | contig 10659 bp, 8 predicted proteins | sample 809101 | NCBI WGS metagenome assembly MKWU01 (sample SAMN05860141, study PRJNA318959) | sponge metagenome | host: Aplysina aerophoba | place: Slovenia: Piran, Adriatic Sea, Gulf of Piran | collected 2013-05-07
CTGCCGGTGCTCGAAGCCGAGCTCCCGCAGGCGCGCGGGCACCGCCCGCTGGCTCGCCAGCAGCGCCTCGTCGGCGAGCCCGCGGCCGAACTGCAGCCGGAGTGCGAAGGCCGGCAGCCGCATCACGGCGGGCCGCCCCACGGCACGTGCCAGGGCCCGGGTGAACTCGGCGTTGGTGACCGGCGGAGCCACCACGTTCAGCGCGCCCGCCATCTCCTCGTCGGTGAGGGCGCGCTCGAAGGCGGCGAGATGGTCGGCGACGCTCACCCACGGCATCCACTGCCGTCCGCTCCCGAGCGTCGCGCCCAGCCCGAGCCGGAAGACGCGCACCAGCCGGTTCAGGAAGGCGGGGGTCTCCACGACCACGCCCGTTCTCGCCCGCACGACGCGGACGCCGAGGTCCTCGGCCCTCTTCGCCTCCGTTTCCCACGCCTCGCAGAGGTCGGCGAGAAAGCCCGCTCCCCGCGGTGCCTCCTCGGGCAGCTCGCGGTCGCGCCCGTCGCCGTAGTATCCGGTCGCGGAGGCGCTGATCAGGACGGGGGGCCTCGGATCGAGCGTCGCGAGGTGCTCGACCAGCGTGCGGGTCGAGTCGACGCGGCTCCGCCAGAGAACCTCGCGACGAGCGGCCGACCAGCGCGCCGTCGCGATCGAGGCGCCGCTCAGGTGGACGACGGCGTCCGTCCCCTGGAGTGCGCCGTCCCGGACCCATCCGCTCGCCGGGTGCCAGTGCGCCCGAGGGTCGTCCGGTTCGCCGCGTCTGACGCGAAGGACCTCGTGCCCGGCACGGGCGAGCCGCTCCGCCAGCGCGCCTCCGAGGAAACCGGAGCTACCGGTGATCGCGACCAGCATCGCTCTCTCCTCCCGCCCGCGGGATCGACCGGGCGCCCCGCCCCCTCGCACGCGGCACGCCGGGCCGAGGCTAGCGTACCTCCGGGATGCGCGCAGGCCGCGGTCGCGCCGGGGAGGGAGCGCGCGCTACGCCCACTGGTCGGTGTTCATGGAGAGCGGCAGCACCTCGATGTAGGCGCCGCCGGTGAGGCGGGGATGCGGGCGCAGGATGCTCCCCGACGGGCCCGGAGCGCGCGCGACGGCGACGCCCGCGGCTTCCAGCTCGTCGCCGAGCCGGTCCGGATCGGCGGTCGCCCAGGCAACGATGTAGACGCCCTCGCCCCCGGCCCCGGAGTCGAGCTCGAGAGCCCGCATGCGGCCGGCGACGGGACTCGCCTCGGCGAGCGGGAGCAGCAGCGTGAAGATGCGCCGCGTGCCGAAGCCGACCCACTGCGTGGCGAGGGCCGCGGCGGGGATCTCCTGCCGCTGCCCGATGGTCTCCATCCCGAAGAGCCCGGCGAGATTCCCGGCGGCCGCCTCGTGGCTCCGGACGGCGACGCCGACGTGCGAGAGCCGCAGCAGGGAGCCGTCGTCGCCCGGGGCGGGGGACCCGCCCGGCGCGGCTTCCCGGATCTCCATGCGCACGCCGTGGGTGCGCCGGTGATCGGGGCGGAGTGCGCCGGCATCGCCCCGCTCGAAGGCGACGCCCGCCGCGCGCCAGCGACTCGCGAGCGCCTCCGTGTCCGGGGTCTCCCAGACGCCGCGGTAGAAGCCCTCGCCTCCGGGGTTGCGCTCCGTCGCCCGCCGGCGCATCAGCGCATCGAGCACGCCGCCCGGCCGCACCGGTTCGACGAGCCGGACCCGCTCGACCGCTCCGCCGAGCGCCAGCCACCGCGCCCCCTCCGCCGGATCCTCCCCCGACGCGAGCTCGCTCATTCCGAGCAGGCGCTCGTAGCCCCGGCGCGCGTCGGCGAGGGAGCGCACGGCGACCAGGTAGTGAGTGAGCCGCAGCCCCGCCATCGACCCCTCCACGTCCCGGGCGCCCGCTACCAGGAGTTGAGCAGGTTGCGGTGCGTGCTCCAGACCGTCGTCTTGACGACGAGGCAGTCCTCCGAGAGCGCCCACGGATCGATCTCGCCGCGGACGACCCAGCCGGTCTCGTGCTCGGCGACGTGGGCGGAGTAGGCGAGGTCGAGGATCGTCCGCTGCAGCTCGCGGTAGCCGGAGCCCTGCCGCTCCGGCTCCGAGGCGGCGACCTCCCCGATGCGCCGCGCCAGGTCGCCGTCGCGTAGGACGAGGCCGCCGTGGATCCCCATCGGCGGGTCGTAGTCGTGCCCGAGGTCGTAGCGCGCCTCCGTGAGCGCATGGCCGCAGTCGTGCAGGAACCACAGCGGCGGCCGGCCGCCGATGGCGGCGATAGGGTCGGGCCAGCGCAGCAACCGCGCCTCGGCGCGCACCCCGATCGCGGCGAGGGCCGGCAGCGCGAGCTCCGCGAAGCGCAGCGACTCGTAGGTCGGATCGATGTAGAGCTCGGTCTCGACGCCGTCCGGGTATGCGCTCGCCGCCACCAGCTCGCGCGCCCGCGCGAGATCGGTCTCGTAGTTCCAGAGATCGGGAGCATGGTGCCCGGAGACGCTCGTCACCGGGCTGCGGCTCTGCCGCGCGTAGCCGTGGTAGACGCGCTCGAGGATGAGCCGGTAGGGGAGCGCGTAGCAGACCGCCTGCCGCAGGAGCCGGTCGTCGAAGGGAGGAGCCGTGAAGTCGAACTGCAGCGTCGAGTGGTTGGCACGGACGCGGTGGATCGAGAACCCGGGCCGCCCCTCGAAGCGGGCCAGCTCCTCCGGGTAGAGGCCGACGAGGAGGTTCGCGTCGCGGCGCTCGACCATCCGCAGCGCCTGCTCGCGCGTCTCCACGCCGACCTGCAGCAGCGACTCGATCCCGGGCCGGCCGGCCCAGTACTCCTCGCGGCCGCGCATCTCGATCAGGTCGTCCTGCTGGCTCTCCAAGGCGAACGCCCCGAAGCCCGCGGGGTGGCGCGAGAGCCAGCCGGTCGCCCACGGGTCGTCGGGGGTGGCGTGCGCTCGCGCCTCCGTCGAATCGAAGACCTGGTTGGTGGAGAAGATCAGGTACTGCGGGAACTCCGGGTTCGGGCGCCGGAGGTCGAAGCGCAGCGTGCGGTCGTCGAGGACGCGCACGTCGCTCGCCTCGGCGACTCCCGCCATCCGCCGCGAGCGCCACCGACCCACGCGCCGCAGGGCGTAGGCGCGCTCCCAGCTCCAGCGCACGTCCTCGGCCGTGAGCGCCCGGCCGTGGTGGCTGATCACGCCCTCGCGCAGGCGGACCGTCCAGCTGCGCGCGTCGGCCGAACCCTCCCAGCGCTCGGCGAGACGCGGGAGCACGTCGGAGGCCACCGGCCGCCGCACGCCGTCTGCGTCCAGGGCGATGCGCGGGCTGGTGAGCGGCTCGTAGGCGGTGTGGATGGTGTGGTTCTGCGCCACGTGCGAGCCGTCGGTGTCCCAGCCGTCGCGCACGGCTCCGAGCGAGTGCGGCATCACGAGCCGGGTCCGGGACGGGGCGTACGACACCTAGGCACCCTCCCATCGCATCTCGGCGAAGGGGAGCCGGTTGTCCGGATACCAGCTGTATCCCTCGAGCTCCGCGACGTGCGCGACGTAGAAGCGGATGTCGCAGAGCGGGATCAGCACGGCGTCGGCGTTGTGCAGCCGCTGGAGCCGGCGCGCGGCCTCCTCCCAGGGGCGGCCGTGGCCGGCCTCGACCAGGTGGCGGAGCGCCTCGAAGAACTCCTGGTTCTCGTAGTGGAAGGGGAAGAGGCGCATGCGGCCGGGCCCCCAGTCGTGGACGTAGGCGTAGTTCGGATCGGAGACGCGCATCCCGCGCCCGTCCGGGAATCCGCGCAGCATGATCGGCGCGGCGTTACCGGCGCGGATCTCGCCGGCCAGGTCGCTGCTGTCGAGCGTGAGCCTGACGCCGATGCGGGAGAGGCCGTCGGCGACCACCTCGGCGACCGCCTCGAATCCGTCGGAGGGCAGGACGCGCAGCGTGGTCTCGAAGCCTCCCGCGCCCTTGGAGGCGGCGAGCAGCTCGCGCGCCCGCGGCACGTCCTCCTCGTAGGGCCAGCTCGCGGGGTCGTAGCCGGGGGAGTCGCTGCGCACCCAGCTGTGCCAGCGCTCGGTGCGCCCGTCGAACGCCGACCCCAGCACCGCCGCGTAGGGCGTCGCGTGCGCGATCGCCTGGCGGACCAGCGGGTCGTCGAGCGGCTCCGCGGCCGGATCGAGGTGGAGCGCGATGCCGGAGAACGAGGCGGGCCGCACGCGGAGCCGCGCCCGGCCGCCGCGCGGACGGGCCAGCAGCGGGAGCTCGGCGGACGGGACGTTGGGGACGAGGTCGACCTCGCCCGCGAAGAGCCCGGCGAGCGCCTCCTCGCGCGAGGGGTAGCGCCCCAGGTGCACCTCGCCGATCGGCGGACGGCCGCGCCAGTAGCGATCGCGCGCGGCGATCGTCACGCCGTCGTCGGTGCGCTCGACGAGCCGGTAGGGCCCGAAGCCCAGCGAGCGGCTCCCGATCAGATCCTTTCCCCACGGGTCGTCCTCGCCGAGGTGCGGGAGGACGGCGGCGCTGTCATAGAGGCCGGGGGTGTTCTGCGCCATGGTGCGCGGCAGCGCCGGGTTCGGGGCGCTCAGGTGGAAGGCGACCGTGTAGCGGTCGAGGACCTCGACGTCCGCCCCGTCCTGCACGGAGGAGACGCGGGCCACCCACTTCCCGACGTCCCGCAGTCCGAAGGCGCGCTCCCAGCCCCAGCGGACGTCCTCGGCTGTTAGCTCGTTCCCGTCCTCGGAGTAGACGCCCGACCGCACGCGGAACGTGCAGGTGCGACCGTCCTCCGACCACCACCACGCCTCGGCCAGGACCGGGCGGAGCCGGTGCCAGTCGGCGCGCGAGACCCCGCGCTCGTCCAGGTAGGCGCGGGGAGAGGTGAGCTGGTCGTAGAAGCTTCCCACCAGATCGGCGCCCGCGGAGTCGCGGAATCCGGCCGGCTGCTCGCAGTCGAAGACGCGGGGCGCGGTGTCGATCCCCACGCGAAGCGTCCGCGCCACGTGTACCCCCTCCGCCGCGCGGCCGCCGGGCGCGCCCGGGAGCCGCACTCCGATCCCGCAGGCGCACTCTAGCGCGTCCCGGCCTCCCTGACGCCCGCCGCCTCCCCGCCGGGCCCGCGGCGGAAGACCGCGAGCCAGATCGTGTCGGTGCCGGGCGCGGTCCAGGCGACGCGGTGCCGGAGCCCGGCGGGAAGATCGATCCAGTCGCCCGGAGCGAGCTCGACCACGGCGCCGTCCGCGAGCTCGAGCCGGGCCGCCCCCGCCACGAGCAGCACCCACTCGTCCTCATCCTGCTCGTACCACGAGCCGCGCTCCGTGGCGTGCCCCCGCGAGACGATGCGCTCGATGCGCGAGGCGGTTCCGTCCACGAGCACGGTCGTGAGCTCCGCGGGCAGGTCGCGCGGGATGCCGGCGAGCAGGGAGTCGCGCCTCGGCGCGCCCGTCACGATTCGGCCCGGGGCGCGGGGCCGAGCTCCAGCCGCATCACGTGCCGCCTGCGGCCGGCCCGACCCGTCTCGACGAAGCCGGCCGCGAGGAAGGTGGAGCACCTGCCCATGAAGCCGTAGCTCGGCGAGTCGGGATCCACCGGGTACCCCTCGACCACGTCGGCCCCGTGCCGGCGCGCGAGGTCGACGGCCGCCTCGAGCAGGCGGCCGCTGATGCCGCGTCCGCGGAGGGGCCTCTTCGCGAAGAAGCAGGCGACCGACCACACCGAGACGCCCTCGGGATCCGTCGCCCCGCCGAGGGCGCGGTAGCTCTCGCGCGGCGCCACCGAGCACCAGGCGACCGCTTCGCCCCGCTCGTAGGCGAGGAGCCCCACCGGCGTTCCCTGCTCGACGATCCGCCCCAGCGCGTCGCGCTTGGAGTCGTTGCTCCCGCCGCCGCCCCGGCGCCAGAGCATGCACCAGCAGTAGCTCGGCCCGCCGCGCGCCTCGAAGAGGCGCCTCAGGTCCGGCCAGCGCTCGGGCGTGACCGCCCGGAACGTGAGTGCGAGCGGGGTGGCGTCCACGTCTCTCCCTCCGACTGCCGCGATGGTACCGTTGCCCGGGCGGCAACCGCGGCCGGGTCCCGGGCGCGGCGGTGCGAGGAGGCAGAAGATGGAATTTGGCGACTCCCCGGAGGAGGCGGCGTTCCGGGAGCAGGTGCGCGACTTCGTCGGCGAGAGCTTCGATCCGCGTCTCGTCCCCGCGGGCTGGCAGCAGTACCCCGATCCCCGCGACGAGACCGAGGCCGAGCTCCTGGGGGGCTGGCGGGGTGCTCTCGGCACGCGCGGCTGGATCGCTCCGCACTGGCCGCGCGAGTACGGCGGCGCCGGCCTCACCGCGATGGAGCAGTTCATCTTCAACGAGGAGATGGCGAAGACCCGCGCGCCGGAGGTCGGCGGCATCGGGATGAACATGGTCGGTCCCACGCTGATTCGCCACGGCTCCGAGCAGCAGAGGGAGGCGCACCTCCCGCGCATCACCTCGAACCGGTCGATCTGGTGCCAGGGCTACTCCGAGCCGGGAGCCGGCTCGGACCTCGCCTCGCTCCAGACGCGCGCCGTGCGCGACGGCGACGAGTACGTCCTGAACGGGCAGAAGGTGTGGAACACGGTCGGGCACAAGGCCGACTGGATGCTGCTGCTCGCCCGCACCGACCCGGAGGCGCCGAAGCACCGGGGCATCACCATGTTCCTGCTCGACATGCGCACGCCCGGCATCACGACGCAGCCGATCGTCACGGCGAAGGAGACCCCGGGCATCGTCGAGTGGGACATCAACGAGGTGTTCTTCGAGGACGTCCGCGTGCCCGCCGCCAACCGCGTGGGCGAGGAGAATCGGGGCTGGTACTACGCGACGACGCTGCTGGACCTGGAGCGGAGCCGCATCGGGGCCTCGATCGCGCTCATCCAGGAGGTGGAGTCGCTCGTCGCCTACGTGCGCGCCGGGCAGCGGGGCGAGCAGCCCCTGGCCGAGGGCGCGGGGCGCCTCCGCGAGCTCACCGACGCGGCGATCGCCGCGCAGGTGTCGAGGCTGATGGCGTACCGCGTGGTGAGCATGCTCAAGCGCGGCGACCTCCCCAACTACGAGGCGTCGATCAAGAAGCTCTTCACATCGGAGACGGCGCAGGGACTGACGCGGACGGCGATGAAGCTGATCGGGCTCTACGGGAACCTCTGGAGGACCTCCGCGTGCGCGCCGCTCGAGGGCCGCATCCCGTACCGCTACGTGGCGATGGTTCCGACGACCATCGCCGGAGGGACGTCCGAGATCCAGCGCAACATCATCTCGACGCGGGGGCTCGGCCTCCCGCGCGGCTGACCCGACGCGCGGACGTGCCGCCCGCCGATCCCCGGCGGGCCCGCGTCGACGCCCCCGCGCCGGGGCTGGCGGTGCCTACGCCCCGGGCGGCCGGTAGGAGACGCTCTTCGCGACCGCCTCGTCCACGGTCTCGGGCGTCAGCAGCACGGTGATGTTGACGTCGATCGCGCCGACCGAGCTGACGGCGAGCGAGACCGCGGCCGCCGAGGCGTCGTCGGGCAGGTCGGCGATCATGTAGAGGTCGCACTCGCCGAACGCGTAGTAGAAGGCATCGAGGGTGCCGCCGACGCCCGCGATGGTCTCCTCCAGGGCGTCGCGCCGCCCGCTGCCGCCCTCCTTGATGAGCCCGGCCAGGCCGTCGCGGGAGTAGCCCGCCCGCAGCAAGTACTTCGCCATCTCGCACCTCCCCAGAATTGCCTTCGACGCGGGGATCGTAGGCCGCACGTGCCGGTGGCGGTCAAGCCCGCCCCCCGCGCTGCCCGCAGCGGCCGCGCTCAGTCATCTCCTCGGCCGGCGAGCAGCGCGCGCAGCTCGCGGGCGTCGGCCAGGGCCTCGATGTCCCACACCGCCGCGACCAGCTCGCGTGTCCTCTCGGCGCCCAGCACCGGCGTGAGCAGGTCGAGCGACTTGGCCTCCACCTCGGCACGCGTCATGGGGTCGTCGGCCGTGCCGCGCACGGCGCGCGTGCGGTGGGCCAGGCTCCGCCCGTCGGTGGTGTCGACCTCCACGATCGCCTGCCGCCTCGGGCGCGCGGCCCCGAGCTCGGGGTCGTGGATGAGCGTCGTCACCTCGCGCAGCCTTCGCACCGCCGGGTCGCGCATGCGCTCGTAGTCGTGCGCCGCGGCGAAGCCGAGATCGCCGTCGAGGAGCATCACGGTCACGAGGTGCTGCGCGTTGATGTCCGGCATCGCGCGGTCGTCGACGACGTGGGCCTCGATGTCGGGCAGCCGTATCCGCACGCGAGCGATCCGCTCGGGCGTCAGCCGGTGCTCGGCGCGAAGCCTCTGCGCGGAGTCGAGCGCCGCCTGGATGGGGGAACCGACCGGCCACTTCTTGATGTTGGCGTGGAGGATCTCGTGGCGGGCGCCGAGCTCGCGGGTGAGCAGCTCCGGTTGCGGCTGCTCCGAGAACGCCTCGAAGAAGTTGCGGGGACCGGAGAGCACGTCGTCGACGCCGCTGAAGCCGAACGCCACCAGCGAGGCGGCGAGCACGCCGCGGCTCGCCGGCATCGCGCCGAAGTGGAAGGCTTTCTCGATGTGCTCCTCGTCGCGTGCCCAGCAGGTGATGCCGGCGGCCTGCTGCGCCGCGTACGAGAGCAGCCAGCGGCTCCGCGTCTCGTCGAGGCCTGCCAGGGCGCCCGCCGCGGCGGCGGCGCCGAAGAGGCCGCCGAAGGCGTGGGTGGAGTGCCCCGCCGCATAGAGCTCGTCGCGGCCGAGCGACATCGTGCTGCGCGCGCAGAGCTCGTAGCCCAGCACGATCGACCGCAGCAGCTCGGTGCCGGAGCGCCCCTCCCGTTCCGCCATCGCGAGGGCGGCGGGGATCACGGCGCAGCCGGGATGCGTGAAGGAGGGGGCGTGCGAGTCGTCGGTCTCGTCGGCGTGCGCGGTCATGCCGTTGGCGAACGCGGCGAGCTCGGCCGAGGCGAGGAGCGCGGTACCGGCGATGCTCGCCTCCGGCGGCGCTCCCTGCCGGCGCACGTAGGCGATCCCGAGCTCGCCCGGCCGGAGCCGCGATCCGGACACCATCGCCGAGAGCGTGTCGAGCGTGTGATGCTTCGCCTTCTCGACGACCTCGGCGGGAAGCGGGCGCACGCGGGCGCCGGCGATCCACGCCGCGAGCTCTCGCGTGACGTCGCTGATCTCGCCCGCCCCCGCCGTTCCCATGCCGCCCCCGTTCGCCGCGCGGCGGAGCCTACACGCCCCGCCGGGGCGCGTCGCTACTGGTAGATGATCAGATCGGGCGGGGCGTCGAGGGATTGCACCTCGTCCGGCGTCATCACGGGTTCGTCGTGGAGCAAGAAGAGCTTGAGCGCGGGCCGCTCCGCATAGGGCGCGAGCGCGTACAGGCGGTAGTTCCTGAGCTTGGCCGCTGCGCTGCCGAAGCCGTCCATGTCGATCACCACGTCGACCTCGGGGTGCGCGGCGTAGCCCGCGGAGGCGCCGGGGAGCATCCTCCCGAGGAACTGGTGCAGCACCAGGAGCTTCGCAGGGAGCGCGTGCTCGGTGACGAGCCCCGCGAGGTACGACTGCACGCGGTCGACGGTTGCCGCATCGATCCGCCCGATCACGGTCCCGGGCGGTCCCAGCCCGCGCGTCGCGAACTCGGGGTCGAGCGCCAGGTGCACGTGCGGTTCGCGGAGAAACTCCTCGAGCGCCGTGACCTCCGTCAGCGCATCGGACCAGCCGACCTGGACGTCCAGGAAGATGAGCTGGCGACGCTCCCCCGCGAGGCGCACCCACTCCCGGACGCGATCGTGCGACAGGCGGCTGAGATAGAGCCCGTCGGGCTCGGGGTTGGCGGAGGCGACGCCGGTGATGAGGTGGAGCGCCGGGATCACGTCGCGGTCGCCGTTGAGCTCGTCGTAGCGGGCCGCCAGCAGGGCGACGCCGTCGGCCGCCTCCTCCGGCGCGCCTGCGCCCAGGATCCCCATCTGCGGGACGTTGGGGTGGCCGTAGTAGGAGACGACCTGCGCCCCGTCGAGCACGGAGAGGCCCTCGCCCGCGGCGGGTGGGGGCTCCTCGGCCGCGGCCGGCGGGTCGGGGAAGCGCCAGGCGAGCTCCGCGTCCGCGGCGATCAGGTAGCGCTTCCCGCGCTCCAGGAGCTCGAGTGGTTCGGCGGCGTTCGTGGTGAGCCCCCAGGCGAGCGGGCGGCCGCCCTCGTCGCGGTGCCAGACGACCAGGTGATCGGTCGCCCGCGCGCTGCTGTTCGCGCCGAAGCCGCGCGGTGGGCCGAGCGCCTCCCCGCCGAAGGCGTCGGCGACCGCGATGGAGTCGCGCTCCCAGATGAACTCGGTGACACCGGGCCGGATGAGCATGTCGCACGCGGGCGCACCGGGAGCGGCCGCCACCGAGACGGTCGCCTCCCAGACGCCGCCCGTCCCCGTGACCGTGAGGGAGACTCTCGCTTGCGAGCCGGCGCAGAGGTAGGCGCGTCCGAGCAGCCCCTCGAAGGTCCCGTCGCCGCCGAGCTCGCCCCCCGCGGGATTGCCGAGCGCGGGGTGAACCGAGAGCAGGCCCGGCGAGTCGCACTCGACCAGCAGCCGGATGGGCGTCGCATCCGAATCGGGCGCTGTCGCGGAGGCCGGGCGCGCCGCGGCCTGACAGCGCGGCGGCGCGTCGGGGGTCGGCGTGGCTGCGGGTTCGACGACCACGGCCGTACCGGCCGGCTCGGGCGGCGGCGCGGGACGGGGGATC
>MKWU01007312.1_pt1 | contig 10658 bp, 11 predicted proteins | sample 809101 | NCBI WGS metagenome assembly MKWU01 (sample SAMN05860141, study PRJNA318959) | sponge metagenome | host: Aplysina aerophoba | place: Slovenia: Piran, Adriatic Sea, Gulf of Piran | collected 2013-05-07
TCACGCCGACCTACAGTTCCTGGATCAACTTGGTCGAGCGCTTCTTCGCCAGCTTGACGGAACACCAGTTGCGACGTGGCAGCCATCGTTCCGTCGTCGCCCTGGAGCGGGCGATCCGTGGCTACCTGGAGATGCACAACGAACAGCCAACGCCATTCCGATGGACCAAATCCGCCGACGAAATCATCGAATCAGTGAACAGCGTACTTCAATTAATTAATCAGACAGAACACTAGGTCAATGTTGAATGCCGATTGACAGCAATGGGTTGCCGCCCAGGGGCGGAGCTGCGCCGAACTCGAACCATGTCCCAACCATTCTCACGGTGGATGCTCCTTTGCGCGCCACGGCACCTGTTGTTTTTCACTCTAGCCGGATAGAGGCGCGGTTTAGTTTCTCACTTTGATTCGTTGGCCGATTTCCCGGGACGGTGACCGAGTGCGGGTAGGACGCTCCCGGCGGCGTTTTCTTGATCCTCAGCAAGATCCTCGTTGCTGTTGCTGCGGTGGAGCGGTGGGCGCGAGATCGGCGATCAGTCAGCAGGACGCGTCCACAGCTCCACCGCTTGGCGGCGCCGGGGAGCGTCCGTAATCTAGGCCTCTCGCTGAACGACAAAGAGAGGCCCGGGGGACTCAACTTCCGCCGGGCCATGGCCGGTGCAGCTTCGCTACGAGACGGGGCTTACCGGCGAGGAATACGTAAGGGCCGAGGCGTGGCGCGATGCAAGGCTTGAGCGCTGCCCGAATCACCCGTACGGCGGATGTTCGCTGGCAGGTCACGGCACCTACGCGCGGAAGACCCCGCGCGGCGCGAAGATTGCTCGCTGGTATTGCCGTGAGAGCCACACGACTTTCAGCCTGCTGCCCGACTGCCTGGCGGCGCGGCTGCCGGGAACTCTCGACGCGCTGGAAACGGTCGTCGCCCACGCCGAACGCTCGCGGAGCCTGACGGAAACGGCGAAGGCGCTGCGCCGCGACGCTGTCGGCCTCGCCGGCGCCATACGCTGGGTCCGACGCCGGGTCCGTCTCGTTTGCCGCCTCTTGGCCTCCGTCGCAGAACTGCTGCCCAAACGGTTCGCGCTCGGCATTGCCGGGCTCATCCCGCTTCGTGCGCATCTCGACACCGGCAGGGCGCTGGTGGAGCTACGCCGTCTGCTCGCGCCGAACTTATCCGTGCTGCCAATGCCGCTGGGCTTTTGCCGGCATCGAAGCCAAGCCTCCGAAATCCGTCCCGGTTTCCAACACAAGTTGGGCCATGACCCGCCGCCTTCCGCCGCTTAGCCTCTCGGTCCTTGCGGCTGGAACCGCGGGAAACCGGGCAAGATCGGAGTAAGGGGGAAAGACATGACAGTGGCCGCTCGACGGATCCCAAACGGCGTGGCGCAGACAGCACACTTGTCCCCGGAGCGCCCGGTGGCGGGCTATCTGCGCTCCGCCACCCAGCTCGAAGGAGAGTCGCTCCGCAACCAGCTCGAAGCGGTCCTCCGCTATACGCGCGACCGCGACATGCAGCTCGTACGGATTTATTGCGACGAGTGCGGCAGCGGCCTGCGGATCGACGGCCGTCCCGGATTGGGGCAGTTGCTCCGCGATATCGAAAGCGGCGCCGGTGATTTCGAAGCCGTCCTGCTCCTTGATCCCAGCCGCTGGATCCGATCCGTGGATCCGAACCACGTTTGGTTCCTGGAGAACAGATGCAGGGAGAACGGCATCGCGGTGCACTACTGCGCCGAGGATCTGTTCGACGAAGGGACCTCTATTTCGGCCATCGTCAAGGCCGTCAAGCGTCACATGGTTCGCGGGTATTCGCGCGACCTGACCGACTCCACGCAGCCGCGCGCCCGACTTCGCAAGGCAGCGATCGCCGCGGGCGGGTACCGGAGCGCAGCAGACCGCCTGGCAGGACAGAACTCCGTGCCCGACGATGCCCACGATGCCGACCATGCGCGTCCGCCATCCGAATGAGCGGATGCCCGACTTGAGGCGCCGCCCATTCGGTGTCCGGCCACCCCGCGACTGGTGTGCCGATGCAATTCCTTCGGGCACAGGCCGCAGCCACACCGGCGCACCGGCCGCCGAATCCGATTACGCGCTCCAACCCGCATTCGGTGACCCCGGGCCGAACCCCAATCCCTCGCGCGCGATGAGGATCCCGTGAGCGCAAAATCGAACCCCAAACCTGATCCGCAACTGGAATCGGAGGCACCGCGGCGGCGCGCCGTCGCCTATCTGCGGATGTCGACCGAACACCAGCAATACTCGCCCGAGAACCAGATGGCGGTCATCGAGCGCTATGCCGCCGAGCACGACATGGAGACCGTGGCCACCTATTCAGACGAGGCGAGGAGCGGCCTCAGGCTTAAGAACCGGCCTGGGATGCGGCAAATGCTGGGAGACGCGAAACGGGAGGAGTCCGGCTTCGACACGATCCTGGTCTACGACATCACCCGCTGGGGGCGTTTTCAGAACCCCGACCAGAGCGCGGCGATCGAGTATGCCTGTCAGGAAGCCGATGTCGAGGTCCACTACTGCATGGAGGAGTTCGTCAACGACGGCAGCCCGGTGTCCAACATCATCAAGGCCGTCAAGCGCTCCATGGCCGCCGAGTACGCCCGCGAGCTCTCGAACAAGGTGTTCGCCGGCCAGTGCCGGCTGATCCGGCTCGGCTTCCGCCAGGGGGGCATGGCGGGCTACGGGCTGCGCCGCATGCGCATCGACCAGAACCGCGAGCCACAGGGCATTCTTGACAGGGGTCAGCGCAAGAGCCTCCAAACGGACCGGGTGATCCTGGTTCCCGGGCCCGACAAGGAGGTGGAGACCGTCCGCTGGATGTATCGGCAGTTCGTCGACGGCGGCAGGCTGGAGGGTGAGATCGCCTCGCTGCTAAACGAACAAGGCATCAGGACGGACCTCGGCCAGCCCTGGACCCGCGGCACTGTTCATCAGGTGCTGACCAACGAAAAATACGTCGGCCACAACGTCTACAACCGCCACTCCTACAAGCTGAAGCAGACGCACAGGGACAACCCGAAGGAAGAATGGGTCCGGGCGGACGGGGCCTTCGAGCCGATCGTCGACCAAAGCCTGTTCCTCACCGCCCAGGGGATGATCCGTGAGCGTAACCGCCGGTTCTCGGACGACGAGATGCTGGATCGCCTCAAGCGGCTGCTGAAAGACAAGGGGTACCTTTCCGGCTTCATCATCAACGAGACCGAGAACATGCCATCGAGCGGTGCCTATGCAGCGCGGTTCGGCAGTCTGGTCCGTGCCTACTCGCTAGTCGGCTTCACGCCGGAACGCGACTACCAATACATCGAGATCAACCGTGCCCTTCGCCGCAAGCACGCGACTGTCGTGGCCGAGACCATCGCGGAAATCGAAAGGATCGGCGGCGCAGTTTCGCGCGATCCGGCCACCGACCTGCTGACCGTCAACGACGAGTTCACCGCCTCCATCGTGCTTTCCCGCTGCCAGCAGACGCAGGCCGGATCGAATCGCTGGAAGATCCGCCTCGATACCGGGCTCGCGCCCGACATCACGGTCGCCCTTCGTATGGACGGGAAAAACGAAGCGGTGCTCGACTACTACCTGCTACCGTCCCCCATGCTGCACACGAACATGATCCGGCTCGCCGAAGAAAACGGGCTGGTGCTGGACGGCTTCCGGTTCGAGACCCTGGAGTATTTCTTCGCCATGGCCGAGCGAGCCCTCATTTCGGAGCTCGTTTCATGACCGACCGAGACGACCGCATCACGGTCACACTCATCCCGGTTGACCGGATCAGGGTGCTCAACCCCCGGGATCGCGACAAGAAGCGGTTTCAGGAGATCGTCGACAGCATCAGGAAGGTCGGCCTCAAGCAGCCCATCAAGGTAACCCGCCTCAACGGCTCGGGGGACGAGGCCGAGTACGGGCTGGTCTACGGTCAGGGCCGGCTAGAGGCGTTCATCGCGCTGGGCCAGAAGGAGATACCGGCGATCGTTGCCGACCTCTCCGAGGAAGACAGCCTGTTGATGAGCCTGGTCGAGAACGTCGCCCGGCGCCACCGCCGTCCGAGCGAGCTGCTTCGAGAAATCGGCTTACTCAGCGAACGCGGCTACACGGACAGGCAGATCGCGCGCAAGATCGGTTTTTCGTCGACATACGTCCATGACATCCGACGGCTGCTCAAAGGCGGAGAGGAACGACTCCTCGCCGCGGTAGAGACGGGCAAGATGCCGCTCAATGTCGCAGTCGACATCTCGGCGTCGGATGACGAACACGTTCAGCAGGTTCTGGCCGAGGCCTATGAGAGTGGAGCCCTGTCCGGCAAGCAGTTGATCGAAGCCAAGCGCCAGGTCGAACGCCGCCTGAGGTTCGGAAAGGCCCATTTGTCCATTCAGGCCCAACGCGCCCGGAGTCGTACCTCATCCACAGAGCTGATCCGCGCGTTGAAGAGCCAGGCGCAACAGAAGCGTTTGACGATCAAGAGAGCGGAAATCACCGCCAGCCGGCTCCGGCTGGTCGTCCAGGGGCTGTACATGCTGCTGGCCGACGAGCACTTCGTCACGCTGCTGCGCGCCGAGAACGTTCACACGATGCCAGCCCCGATTGCGCGCCTGATCGAAGAACTCAGGGAGGAATGACATGGTCGACAGGATCAAGACCGGATTCGAACCGGAGAGCGTGACCATCAAAGTGAATGACATTCTCCCGCTCAAAAAGATCCCCGCCAGCGTCCGGAAGGGCCGGAAATACCGCCAGATAACGGCAGCGATCCGGGAGATCGGCATCGTTCAGCCCCCGATCGTCGCGCGCCATCCCAAGTTGCCGGGCAAGTTCCTGCTCCTTGAGGGTCACCTGAGAATCGAGGTGCTCAAGGACTTGGGGATCGAAGAGGTGACCTGTCTGATATCCAGCGACGACGAGGCGTTCACTTACAACCGACAGGTCAATCGCCTCGCGACGATCCAGGAACACAGGATGATCCTGAAACTCGTCGAGCGCGGCGTCTCGGAGCAGCGGATCGCCGAAGCCCTCGACGTCAACGTCGCCAGCATTCGCGCCAGACTGAATCTCCTGCACGGCATCTGCCCGGAAGCGGCGGAACTGCTCAAGGACAAGCAGTGTCCGATGGACACCATTCGGGCGCTCAAGAAGATGAAGCCTGTTCGGCAAGTCGACGCCGTGGACATGATGATCGAAATGAACAACTACACGGTCCCCTACGCCAAGGCGCTGGTGGCATCGACACCGCCGGAGCAGCTGGTCGACACAGATGCTCCGAGGGCTCCCAAGGGGGTTTCTGCAGACCAGATTGCGCGGATGGAACGCGAGATGGCGAGCCTTCAACGCGGAATCAAACGCATCGAAGCGACCTTCGGTCCCGACCATCTCAATCTGGTCCTGGGAGTCCGGTACGTGGAGTCTCTCCTCTCCAACGAAGCGATCGATCGTTACCTCGACAAGCACCATCCCGAATTGCGGGAGGAGTTGGTCAGGACTTGCGAAGCCACGGCGCTGGTTTCGGACACTGCCGAATAGAGCAGGAGCGGAGGCCAACGCCGAAACGCCGGTGCGCCGCCGGGGCGGGGCGGCCGCCGGCCGCGATGGGGACCCGGACCCGACAAGCGCGGGGACCGCGGGAGACGCCGCACTGTGGGGCGGATCGAGCGCGGCGGTGGGGATGGCGGCGAACCCGTTCGGAGCCCACCAGGCCGGCCGCCATAGGGCCGGCTGCGAGGGCGATCGAGCCGCGGTCGCCCTCGTCGCTGGGCGGCCCGACAGGCAAGGCCAGCGGGGGAAACGCTGAACGGGCACCACTGGCCACGGGTTCGCCCGCTTTTCTTCGAGACCGGAGTTCGCCGCCACGGTGCAGGTAAAATCGCGCCGCGCCCCTCGCACGGCGTCTGCTCCAGAGCGCCGCAATTCGCTCTTGTAGCCCGCCCGCCTGTCGCCTTCACCGGCGCAACGTGGTACGGTTGCACCATGTCCAAGGCGCAGCATCATTCCAATTCTGCCGCGGGTGCCGCCGCAGACCAGCTGCTGGCCGAAGCCGCGCACTTGCAGGCGATCGAGGGCAATCCCCTGACGGCAGAAGAGATCGCCATGTTCGAGATGTTCGAGCGCGAGGGTTGGTCGTCCGAGCGACGCCGCGCTCATATCCTCCGCCGGATAGAGGACCGCGGCCGCGTCGCCGCGGCGGAATGAGCGACCGCGACTATTGCTATCCGCCTGACTACAACGTTCTCCGCAACAGGCTGGACATCCGGGACGCGGCGGCGCTGGAAGCGGCGGAACGCGAGCTTGTCGCCTTGCGCCTCCTTGAGCCCATGCCGGCGGGCGATTTCGACCTCGACCACCTGAAAGCGATCCACCGCCACCTGTTCCAGGACGTCTATGCCTGGGCGGGAGACATCCGCACCGTCGAGATCGCCAAGGGCGAGAGCCGGTTCCAGCCGCTGCGGTTCATCGCGGCCGGCATGGCGGACATTCACCGCCGCATCGTGACGGCGGGGTATTTCCGGGGATCGGGACCGGACGGGTTCGCCAAGGGCGCGGGTCCGGTGCTGGGCGACGTCAACCATGTTCACCCGTTTCGTGAGGGCAACGGGCGGACGCAACTCCAGTATCTGAAGCAGCTTGCAGTGCGTGCCGGCCACGCCATCGACCTCACGCGGATCGACCGCGCTGCCTGGCTGGACGCCTCAGGCCGGTCCAACGCGGGCGATCACGCCGCCACCATACGCTGCATCCGGCAGGCGCTCGTGTAGCCGCTCGATCTTCCTTCCACCGTCCACCGACGATTTCGGCGTTCGCATGCTGCGCCGCCGTCCCACCGTCCTCCCCATCCGCAAGCCCCCATCCAGCCGCGACGGCTGATCCCGTCGCGGGCTCCGCCATGCCGGTTCGCACCGCCGAGAGGGGAGTTCCGGCCATGAGCGGGGCGGCGGTCGGGCGTCCGGGGGAGGGCGTCCGGCCGCCGATTTCTCTCACCGGCACGAAGGAGACGGCATCATGACGGCAGCCATGGCGATGCCCGGCAACACGGCGGAGACGTTCCTGGTTCATTTCTTCGGCACCGGTCTGGCGGACGACCGCTACGTCGTCGAGCGGTTCCGGGCCCGCGCGGACGGCGACATCGTTCCCGCCCCGGCCGAGGCGCTCGCGGCGAAGGGCGCGCGCAAGACCAAACACAAGGTCGTCTCGCGCAAGGAGGTAGAGGCGATGCGTCCCGACCGCACGGAGATCATCATCTGCACCGGCCTCAAGACCCGCGGCGGCCGCCAGGCCTGGGGTTCGATCGCGGCCGGCCTCCTCTGCGACCGCAAGCAGAAGGGCTGACGGCTCCCTTCCTGGACGTCCTGCCGGCCCGGTGTCCGCGGCTCGGGGGCCGGGGCAGGCGGCGGGGCGTCCTCGTCCGTTTCCGGATTGGCAGGAAGGAGGCCGTCATGGCCGATCGGGTCTCCGCCAAGCGGCGGCAACGCAACCTGGCGAGCTACCACCGGCGGGTTGCCGAACGCAGGGAGCACGGCCTGTGCATAAAGTGCGGCAAGCGCCCGCCCGCGCCCGAGCGCAGCATCTGCGCGTCCTGCGGCGAGAAGGCCGGGGCCGCCGAGCGCGCCCGCGCCGCCCGTCTCCGGGCCGAGGGCAAGCCGGTCCGCGATCCCGAAGCCAGGCGCCGGGCCGACCGCGAGCGCGGCCGCCGCCAGCACGCCGAGCGCAGGGCCGCGGGTTTGTGCGTCAAGTGCGGGCGGGCCTCGGCGCTCCCGGAGCGTACCCAGTGCGGGCCTTGCGCCGAGCGCCGTCTCGCCGCCGACCGCGCCCGTCACGCCAGGGCGAGGGCGGAAGGCAAGCCGCGGCGCGATTCCGAAGCCGCGCGCCTGGCCGACCGCGAGCGTTGCCGCCGCCGTCGCGCCGAACGCCGGGCCGCCGGCTTCTGCATCCGTTGCGGCAATATCCCGCCCGAGGAAGGCCGGTCGATGTGCGAGCCCTGCCGCGACAACCGGCGGGCCGCGAAGCGCGCGCGCCGGGCCGAACGCCGGGCCGCCGGCCTGTGCGAGACATGCGCGGCCCCCGTGACCGGCGGCGCGGTCTATTGCGGCTCTTGCGCCGCCGCCCGGAACGAACGGCGTCAGCGCAGCCCGGAGGCGCATCGGGAGGCCGACCGCCGGCGCTATGCCGAGCGGCGCGCGCGGGGCGACTGCACCCGCTGCGGCAAGCCCGCCAACGGGGCGGCGGAGTGCCAGACCTGCCGCGATGCCGCCCGCGCCCGCTACGACGTCCGCCGGGCCGTCGCCCGCGCCCGCTACGACGCCCGCCGGGCCGCCGGGGTCTGCGTCAAGTGCCAGACGCCAACCGTCGGCGGCGCGGCCTGCTGCGCGTCCTGCACCGTCGCCAATGGCGGGCAGCGCGACCGCGAGGCGGAGAACGCCGCCCGGCGCCAGAGGTATGCGGAACGGCGGGCGAAGGGCCGATGCGTCGAGTGCAACACGCCGTCGCCGGGCGCTGCGCGCTGCGGGCCCTGCGCCGTCGCCAATGGCGGGCAGCGCGACCGCGAGGCGGAGAATGCCGCCCGGCGCCGGCGCTATGCCGAACGACGGGCGCAGGGGCGCTGCGTCGAGTGCAACGCGCCGTCGGCCGGTATGGCGCGCTGCGATCCCTGTTCGCTCCGGCAACGCGAGAGATCGGGGGCGTTCCGCGGCAACCCGATATGGGACCCGAGCTGGACGGTGATCGAAATCGCCACCGGCGAGGACCTCGGGACCTATGACAGCGAGATGGAGGTCGCGGCCTGCCTCGCCTTCGCGAAGCTCTCGCGCGACGAGGTCGAGGTGATCGCCGACGCGAGCCCGATGGCGACCTTCACGGCGCCCAGTTGGTGGTGAGCCGGATCGGGCGCGGCGGGGGCTTTCCCTGCTGCGCCGCCGGCCCGCCGCCCGCATTCCGACCCGACAGGAAGGACACCGCGATGACCGGACAGGACATCGAGACGCTGCGCGCGCAGTATCGGGACAGCTACCGCCGGAAGACCGCCGAGCGCCGCGCCAAGGGGCTCTGTGTGAAGTGCGGCAAGCGCCCGCCAACGCCGGGGCGCACCCGGTGCGAGCCCTGTGCGGCGAAGAAGCGGCCCGCCGACCGCGCCCGCCATCACCGGCGCACCGCCGAGCGCGTCGCGCAGGGACTCTGCCCGAGATGCGGCAAGCGTCCGCCCGCGCCCGGGCGCAGCCAGTGCGAGCCCTGCCTGGAGCAGGACGCCGCCGCCAGCCGGGCCAGGGACGCGCGGCTCCGGGCCGCCGGCCTTCCGCGCCGCGACCCCGCCAGGGAGCGCGAGTACAGGCGGGAGCGCAGCCGCCGCCAGGCCGAGGCGCGCCGGGCCGAGGGCCTGTGCACGGCCTGCGGCAAGGCCCCGGCGGCTGCCGGTCGTGCGTCGTGCGACCCGTGCCTGGCGAAACGCCGCGCCCGGGATCGCGCGAAATACGCGGCCGGCAAGGCGGCGGGGAAGCTCTACGGCGGCGCTGACCCCGAGGCACGGCGCCGGGCCGCCCGCGCCCGGGGCCGCCGGCGCAGGAAGGCGTGGCGCGAGGCTGGGCTCTGCCACCGCTGCGGCGAGCCTCCGGCGGCCGAGGGCGGCACCGTCTGCACGCCCTGCCGCGAGACGCTCCGGGCGAAGGCGCGCCGCCAGTATTCCGAACGGCGCGCCGCCGGACTCTGCACCAAGTGCGGAAGTCCCGCTTTCGGCGGCCTGACCTATTGCGGTCCTTGCGCCGAGACCCGCTCCAGGTGGCGGAACCTCGAGGCGAAGCGCGACGCCGCCCGCCGGCGCTATGCCGAGCGGCGCGCCAGGGGCGACTGCACCAGCTGCGGCAAGCCGGCTCACGGGGCGGCCGAGTGCCAGGCCTGCTGCGACGCTGCGCGCGCCCGATACGACGCCCGCCGGGCCGCCGGGGTCTGCGTCAAGTGCAAGACGCCCACCTACGGAGGGACGGCCTACTGCACCCCCTGCGCCGTCGCCAAGGCCGAGCGCCGCGACCGCGAGGCGGAATACGCCGCCAAGCGTGCCCGCTACGCCGAACGCCGCGCCGGGGGCCGCTGCGTCGAATGCGACGCGCCGTCGCCGGGGGTCGCCCGCTGCGAGCCCTGTTCGCGCAAGCACCGCGAGGGCTCGGGGGCGTTTCGCGGCATCCCGCTGTGGGACCCGAGCTGGACGGTGATCGAGATCGCCACCGGCCGGGAGCTCGGCACCTACGACAGCGAAGCCGACGTCACGCTCTGCCTCGTCTTCGAGAAGCTCGCCCGCGACCAGGTGGAGGTGCTGTGCGACGCCTCGCCGATGAGTTCGTACACGGCGCCTCCCTGGTGAGCCGGCGCCGGGGTGGCGGGACCAATGCCCGCTGCGCTGCCGGCCCGCCGCCCGCCGCCGTCCATACGTATCGCCGGCCGGGCGACCGCCGGTCCGAACCCCACCGAAGGAGAAATCCGCCATGACCGCCTGCCTGCCCGACGACCCGACCTATTGTTTCTGCCCGGTTGACGACGGCGACGGCGAGCCGCCGCAGATCCGCATCCTCGTGGAAGGATTCATCCCGAGCTCGGGATGAATCCTTTAATGCCGAGAAGGGTGTAATGCCGAGTAGGTCCCGGGGACCGGCTTAACCCTGCCGTTTTCCTGCCGATTCG
>MKWU01007313.1_pt1 | contig 10657 bp, 10 predicted proteins | sample 809101 | NCBI WGS metagenome assembly MKWU01 (sample SAMN05860141, study PRJNA318959) | sponge metagenome | host: Aplysina aerophoba | place: Slovenia: Piran, Adriatic Sea, Gulf of Piran | collected 2013-05-07
CGGCTCCGGGCATTCCGGTGACGGTCGCGGCGAGCCCGGCCGACCCGGTCGCGGGGCAGCCGGTCACGTTCACGGTGGAGGTCTCGCCGCCGGCCGGGGCGCCCGCCGTGCGCGACGTGACCATCGATTTCGGCGACCGGTCGACGATGGCGCTCGGCGCGCTCGCCGGGCGCCGCTCCGTGGCCCACGCCTACGAACGCCCGGGGAGCTACGTGGTGACCGTGACCGTACGCGACGCCGCCGGCCGGCGGCACGAGTCGTCGATCGGGGTGACGGTGCGCCCGGCGCCGGGCATCCCGATCTCGATCACCGCAAGTCCGGTCCAGCCGGTCGTGGGGCAGCCGGTCACGTTCGCGGTCGAGGTCTCGCCACCGGCCGGCGCGCCGGCTGTCCGGGACGTCACGATCACCTTCGGCGACGCAACCAGCACCTCGCTCGGCGCCCTGGCCGGACGCCGCTCCGTCGCCCACGTCTACCGCCGCGAGGGGAGCTACGTGGTGACCGTGACCGTACGCGACGCCGCCGGCCGGCGGCACGAGTCGTCGATCGGCATCGTCGTCGCCGACGGATAGGAGGTGTGCAGATGGGCTGGGTGACCCTCTCGGGGCGTCGTGCCGTCGTGGCGGCGGCTGCGGCCGCGGTGCTGGCGGTGACCGCCCCGGCGCCGCTCCGCGGCGCAGACGACATCCGCATCGCCATCGACCGGGGCCGCGTGACCCTCGTCGCTACCGATGCCCCGCTGGCCGACGTGCTCGCCGCCTGGTCGCGCGCCGGCGGCCCGCGCTTCGTCGGCGCCGAGGCGCTGGACCGCGAACTGGTCACCCTCCGTCTCGTTGACTCGCCCGAGGCGGCCGCGATCCAGCTGCTCCTCCGCAGCGCCGCAGGGTACGTGGCCGCGCCGCACCGGGGACCCGCCAGCCCCTCGCGCTACGGCCTCGTCACGATTCTCGCCCCACGCCGAGCGCCCGCGGCGCAGTCGACTCGCGTAACGAACGCGGCCTCCGAGGACACCGATGTGGCCTCGCGGACGGCTCCGTCCGTCCCCGCACCGCCCGCCCTGGTGGCGATGGAGGAGCTGCAGCGCCTGCTCGACGCCGCCGCCCCGGGCGGCGCGGACGCCGTCGACCGGACGCCTCCCGAACTCCCCGTGCGGACGACGCCCCTCCCGGGGCTGGGAGCCCTTCCCGCCGCGGGTGCCGAACGCCCTCCCGATCCTTGAGACGAGCCCTGGTGCGGCCGACGGTGTGGGTCCGTGCGCACGTGCATAAAGGAGACGCCTCTCCGATTTGGAATGCCCGCGGGTTGGCTCGGGCACCGCACCGACGCGGTGGGACTCGACGGCAGCACACCGGTGGACGACCAGCCAGTCACGGCGCCCGCAGACGGCTCCGGCCCAGCGAGGACGAGCACGCTAATCGAACCTCAGGCCTCCGATCACGCTCATCCGGTGATCTCTTGATCCCAGCCCGAACCGGGTCTGCTCGCCGGCGACCTCCAAGTGGAGTGGCGCGGATGCACCCCTGCTCCCCAAGCGCAGCCCCACTCGCAAGCGGCGATGATCGGGGCTGTACCCCATCTCGCTGAAAGGCGTCAGTACGCGTCCTCCCCGCATCGCAAGACCGTAGCCCACCTGAGCGTTCAGCGCCCCGGCGTCGTCGGTCCGGGTCGGACGATGCCACCGATCAAGGGCCCGCTCACGCCAGAGCGCGTCGCCGCCTACCGGCGAACCCCAACTGGGGGTCACCGCCAGTGAGATCCCGCGCCCGTCCCAGCCACCGGGCGCCAGCAGCGCGGTAACGCTGACGCCCCGCTCCCGGTAGCCCGTTCCCGCGTGTAGCGCCAGCACGCGACCCTGAGCCGTCAGCCCGAATCCCAACTCTCGATGCGCGAACCGCACGCCCCCCGCTACATCGAGCCCGCCTCCGGTTTGCCCATCGCCGCCGTCGTGCCGGCCGCTGACCTGCACATACGGCGTCAGGGATACGCCGTTCACCCACCGCGTCGTATGGGAGGTCTCCAACCCCACGCGATACCGGTTGACGCTCGCTGCCAGCCCGTCAACCGCTTCGATGCCGTCACCGGTCTCCAGCCGGACCAGGCCCGCGTCGCCGCGGAGCGCCAGCTCGACGCGCCCCACGGACGCTATCGTCTGCCGTCCGCCGATCACTCCCAGCCACATCGCGAGTCTGCTCGCTTCGCGCCCTCGGCCCGAGTGTGGGCGTTCGCCTTCCATTGCGCCCACGCCGGCGCCCAGCGCCATCCAGACCTCCGTCCGGCGCCCGGGTGCCCAGCGGAAGTACGGCTGCACGCTCGTCAGCGTCGTGTCCAGGTAGCCCAAGCCCGATGCCCTCGCCCTGAACCGATAGTCCGCCCGTCCGGAGCTCCGCGAGACGAACGCCCCCGCGAGCCATCGCTGACCTCCGACATCGACGCCCACGTGACCGACCCGCATCCCGCCGTCATAGCTGGTCGCCGGCCCGAGGTCACCGGCGAACGACTGCGTGTCGCCGCTACCCCAGACCGTCCACCGAATCCCGCCGGGGGCCTGGTCGTCCGCGCGCGCCGACCCGCCGAGCGGCAACACGAAGTGGCTGCCAGCCAGCACGTCGCCCCCCGTCCATCGCACCGCGCCCGCGCTGCCGGTGGATTCCGGCGACGTCTCGGCACGTCCAATGCCCCGTCCGCCCTGCGCCGTACCCACCAATGTGCTGAACGCCACTGACGCTGCCCGGTGTTCGCGCACCGGATCTCCCGGTCCGCGCCCGACCAGCACCCGACGGCCGCCGACCGTGAAGACGGCTTCATCGGGTACAGCTCTGAAGCGACTCTCCATGGTCGTGGTAACGCTCGACAGCAGGCTCCGGCCCAGGGCCGCCAGCGCTGCGTCCAAGACGCGCACCTCGGCGGGATCTCTCACCACGGCCACGATGAACGATTGGGTAGCCGTTCCCAGCACGTTCCCTGCCGTCACGGCAACGACCGCCTCACCCTCCCCGACCGGGGTCACGCTGACGGTCGCGCCCGACACGGCCACGGTCGCCACGCGAACGTCCGTCGACATCGCCGCGTACGATGTGGCGCCGCCTCGAAACGCCGCGGCCACGTCCACCGACAAGCCAGAACCCCCGACAACCAGTTCCATCGTCGGAAGCGTGCCCACTGGTGCCAGTGCCGTTACGACCGTTACATCAAACGACACCCGGGCGGTCCTGGACCTCCGCCGGGCGATTACTTCCACCGTGGTCGCACCCTGGCGGAGCGGCGTAACCGTAACGACCGTTCCGGCCGTGCTCACCTTTGCCACGCGCGGCCTCGATGACGACGCCGAGTAGTCCGCGACCTCGCCGTAGAACGCCGCGGTCACGTCCACCGTGACCTCTGCACCCCCGGCGCCCAATTCCAGCGGCTGGAGGGTCCCCGGCAATCCTGCCAGGACTTCGCCATCGACGCGATGCGCCGGATTGTCTTTCACGGTGTGGCCCTCCAGGCTGGTATCGAAGGGCCTGCCGGAGACATCCGTCGCCATCAGCCGCAGAGCGTCCGGCCCGATGCTCACACCGTTGGAATCGCGATCCTCGGGCAGCACGTCGTAGAAGAACGTGTACTGGTATCCGAGGGTCCACTGCTTTCCACGTGGACGCATCTCGGCCTTGCGCGACCGCGATCCAATCCTGAGCACCAGGTACGGCCATTGGTCGCCGCTGTCGAGTCGATCGATGTACTGGGGAAACGACACACCCACCTCGATGGTCTCTCCGGCCGTATAGGTCGCGCCCCACCTCGGTACGGACTCGAACGCGACGTCCGTTACGGCGGGCTGGGGGTTGAGCTTCCCGTTCACCTTCTGACCTGGGTCGTCACCCAGAGCCGCGTGGCTCAGGTCGGCATCCCCGCCCTCGAAGTCACGAATGGGCACGCCATTCGTCTGCAGAGCATTCGCCGGAATACTGATACCGTTCTCGTCGCGATCCCATTCCTCGACCACGTACTCGAAGTAGAGCTCGCTCCCGTCGTGCCGCCGGGCGTAGTAGTGCGCGCGACGGTCGTCCTGCCCGATTCGCAACGTCAGGGTAGGCACTGCCGGCGACCCCGCCGGCTGCTGGTTGGACAAGCTATGCGGCAGGTCTGGAGTGACGCCCTTCGAGAACCGTACGCCGACTGCAATGCCCTCGCCTTGCCGATACGTGTCGTTATCCCACGGCCACGTACTGAAGAAGACCGCCAGGATCCTGGCGGGGCGAATCAGGCCGCCGTCCACCTTGAGGTCGGGGTCGTTCGCGAAGGCGACGTGCTCCAAGCTCAGATCGGCGTCAAGAGTGGCGACCGCGCCACGGATACTACCTCCGTTCAGGCGCAAGGCATCGGGCTCGATGCTCAAGCCGTCGGGGTCGTAGTCGCTGCCCTGCACCCAGTATTCGAAAACGAGCCCGTGGTCCGGCATCCCCCGTGTCTCGTCAAAGTACAACGCCTCGCGCATTGCATCTCCGATGCGGAGAACGAGGGTCGGTGCGCCGGTGACGGTAACGGCGACCCGGAATCCGATCTCGATGCGGATGAGCGAACCTCGTTCGAAGGTATCGCCTTCCGACGGGGGCTGGACAGACAGGCCTGTCATCACGGGCCGAGGATCGCCCGCGCCGTTCACCTTGTGATACCGGTGATTCACGATGGCGTGCCGCCCGAGATCCGGGTTCACCTCGTTTCCGGCTTCGTCTCGGATGCTTCCGCCATCGAGCCGCAGCGCACCCGCCGGAACGCTCACGCCATCAGCGTCGTAATCTGCGAATTGCACTTCGTACTCGAATGGAACGACAGGGAAGGGGTCCGGGGGGAAACCCGTCTGAAGGTGCGCCCACCGCGTCTCCGTTCCGATCTCCAACGCCAAGCGCGGTGAACCCGATTCCACGACGGGTTCGTCGAAGGTCACCTCTATTCTGATCACCTCCCCGCGTATATAGGTGTCTCCCCGACCCGGAGAACCGGTGATCCGGACCTCATCCACTTCCGGGGAGGTCACATCCTGGGCTGCTGCAACGCCAATCTGCACACCCGACACCAAGAGCCCGCAGAAAAGGCAGCTGGGCAGCGAAGCAAGCCTCGCGCTCCAGAAACACGCGTCGATCACCGGCTGCGACGTACGCCTCGAGCGCCTCCGTCGCCCGGTAGTGCGCCGTTTCGGCGACCTTCCTGGCCGGCGGCCCGCTCCCCACGCGGCAGCCATCAGAGACCATGGCCACCACGAGGCAGACAGCTTTCTGGCCCCTGCGCTGCACAACTCCCATTCTCGCCTCATTCCACAGTCCATTTCAGCACGCCAATCCTGAATCTACGCCATCCTCCCCGGCCTTGCCTTCCACTCCGGAAATGCGCGAACAGGCGGGGAGTCGGCTCAACGGGTTGCGGCAGCAGAACTATCGCGAATGTCCCGAACTCCAGCCGTGAAGGGCGCACCCGATGGCGCTGACCAGATACGGCCCGCTGGAAACTCTCGGCTGTCGTTCGTGGCATCCGCCGCTGAACGTCAGCCCCCTGTCACCAACCCGTCGGGCCGGCCTCCCCGAGAGGCCCTGCTCCTCGTCCCGTTCTCGTAACTGGTCGCGGCGGAGCTGACGCAGGTAAATCGTAGATCGCACGCCGGTCACACGTGGTCCCGGTGGGAACCGTTTCTCTTGGCCCAGCCAAGCGACGCGGGTGGAGCGAACCAGGTCGACCATCTGCTGCCGGAACTCCGCCGCGTACGGCGGTCTCGTCTTCGGCATCGCGGACGCTCCTCCTCCCCAAAAGGATAGATGTCCACGAAACCGGGGCAACTTCAGCGTAGGATTTCGCCCCCTCCCGCAAACAACCCGCACCAGCGCCTCGCTCATCCGGACTGCTCCCCCTTCCCGACGAGCTCCTCGAAGCGCTCGTAGTCGCCCGTCAGCGCCTGGGCGAGCGCGAACAGCCGCGCCACCGCCTCCTTGGCGTCCGCGAACCGCACCTCGATCCGCCCCGTCTCGACCGTCACGCCCTCGGGGAGCCCCGCGAGCCGCGGCTCCGGCGCTTCGCCCGCCCCCCCCGGGGGGCCCCCCGGGAGCCGCGTCTCGAGCGCTTCGACCGGAACGGCGCCCCGGATCCCGGTCAGCCGCGCCTGGCGGAGCTCCCCCACCACGCGCGCCCGCCGCTGCTCCTCGTGGCGGAACGCCGCCCGGCCCCGGAGCTTCTTGAGCTGCCGCCGGAGGGCGGCCCGCCCCCCGCGCGCCCCCGCGGCTGCTCCTGGTGGGGGACCGCCGCCGGCCCCGGGAGTTTCTTGAGCTGCCGCAGGAGGTCGGCCCGCCGCAGGATGCGGGACGATCCGGCGAGCTCCGCCCCGAACGTCCGCATCAGCTGCGCCGCCCGCGCCCGCGACACCCCGAACAGCTTCTCGAGGTCCCGCCGCGTGACGAGATCCCGGTCGAGCTTCTCGAGTTGCCGGACGGCGTCCGGGACGGCGAGGAGCCACCGGGGCGGCGCGGGCATCAGGCGGGCTCCGTCCGTGCTAACCTCGGTCCTGCCAACGGGTTGGGAAGATTCCCGGCGCTCCCCATCTGCTACAGGTTAGTAGACGTTCGGCTACACGTCAAGATCCTGACGGAACTGGCGGCAGCGGCGGGCGAGGCGCCCATAAAGGAAATTATGGGTATCTATACGTATGGGGCCTACATGCCGCAATGGCGGATTGTGTACATGTACCTCTACCGTGCAATCTCGGGCCGGTGGTACTTTGCGAACACAGCGTTCAGCCCTTCGCAGACGAGGCGATGCACTGTAATTCCGTGCTCGGCGGACAAGATTTTGAGCTGTTTCCGAACATCAGGTTCGACGTGAACGGTGATCGGAACCGTTCCACTCCGACTGGGCGAACGGGCTGCCTTCGGTTCACGGGGCATCCGTGCGCTGTATCCGGCTTTCTGGACCGCGGCGGTGACGGCCGCAAGGTCAGGTTTTGGCATTCTCTAACGCTCCCTGCAACAGTGCCGGTTGTACGAGCACTTCGGCCAACCACCGAGCCACGCGGCGCGCCTCCTCAGCCGCTAGTCCGCGGCGCTGATACTCGGTGACGGTCAACCCAAGGGCACCGGCGTCACCCCATGCGGCTCGGTGCCCGAGCGTGTGCGGACAGACAGGCACCCCGAACCCGGCGATGGCACGGCGGGCTTGAGTGGTTCGTGGTCCGCGCGGTGCTACAGCATTCAGGACAACGACCGCCGGCGGGTCACCCGCAAGAGCGAGTAACTGCTGCGCGGCCGGAATGGTTTCCAGATCCAGAATCTGTGGACGGCACGGAATGACAGCCAAGTCAGACGCGCGCGCGGCCTCGAGGGCGGCCGACTCAGACCGAGGTGGCGTGTCAATCACGGCCAGGTCAACGCCCTGGCCGGCAGCCGCATCGATAGCGTGCGGAAGTCGTGAAGGATGTACATCAGTTACCACAGGTGCTGGGATCTCGCGGCGGTCCCGCCAGCGACACGCGCTCGCCTGCGGATCCGCGTCCAATACGACGACCGTCCGTCCGGCGGAGGCCGCCTCGACAGCAAGAGCAAGCGCGAGACTTGTCTTTCCAGCTCCGCCTTTCTGAGCAAGCAAAGCTACGACTCTCATTGAATACAAGTATACATGGCGACAACGCCGTGTTTCTCGCCCACCAAAAACGACTTGAACAGGGCGTTTCCCTCGGATCGGGGCCATCCCTACACGTATACATTCCTAAACAACTACATGTAGGATGCCACCGATGAAGACCAAGGCGGGCGACGGAGACCCGAACTCCGATGCCCTAGTCCCCTGAGAGTCGCGAAGGCGCACGGCCCGAAAACCAGGAGCTCCCGGTCGCAGACCGAATGCTGACGGTGACCGGTTGTCAGCCCCGACGTCGATTCGTGCTACACTGATCCTTCAAACGCGCCCGCGTTTGAATCTCCATGCTCGCCGCCGTGCCCGCCGGGGAGTAGCTACCCCGGCGAGGCCGGCACCCTCATCAAGGCGAGCGACGTGGGCCGGAGCATGGGGGAGAACGGATGCCGGCGACCGCGCCAGCGGTTCAGGTGGACCGTATTGGCGACTCGGATCAACTCCAACTCCGGCTGTTCGAGCGTATCGGCGCGATGCGCGGGGCACCACCAGAACGAGCGCTGTGGCGAGAGCTTCTCGATCTGGCGATCGGAGACCGTTCCGCGGTACACGCGCCGGATGGCCGGCCCGTCGACGCGTCGACGCTCTGGGCTGTCGGCTGGACGTTCTACGCGCTCGGCAATTCCGCCGGCATCATCAACGGCGTCAACGTTGAAACCGTGGCCCGCTACTGTCGGGTCAGCGCTCGGCACGTCAAGGCAGCGCGGGCGATTCTTCGGAGCTGGCACGTCATCAAAGTCGAGCGACCGAGCCGGCGTAAGCCGGAGGTCGTCAAGCTCAATCTGGGCGGGCTCGACTGGCCTGCAGTGCGGCGCCGGGTCGCGGCCGAGCGACGGCGGCCGCGATCCCCGAGTGGTGACACCCTGCCACCACTCACCCCCCCGAGCGGTGACACGGTGTCACTACTCGATAACCCGAGTGGTGACAGGATGTCCCCACTCACCCCCCCGAGCGGTGACATCCTGTCACCACCAAAGGGCTGTACGAACGAAGACAGCAGCAGCAGCAAGACTCTTCCAACCGACCGACAGCTTCGCGGAATCCGCAGCATGGGAGCCGAGCTCCGGGCTGCCGGTCTCGACCCACACGGCTCAGACGACCCTCAGACAAGGGCGGAAGCGGATGAGACGTTCCGGGAACGAAAGCGCCAGGTGACCACGCTGCGAGAAGCAACGAGCATCACCCGTCGCCGCCGCGGCCGGCACAACCGCCGCCCCGATCTCACCGAGGAGGAACAGCGCATCTACGAGGCTTCCGGGGGCGACCCCTGGGCGGTCAAGAGGTTCCGCGAGGATCAGGCCGAATAAAACTGCCGGGAATCGACTGAGCGCAGGATTCATGACCGTCGCCTGCCATCCCCCATCCTCGAGGCCCGGCGGCGGGGTCTGGGGTTCAGTCGATGGGCCGTGTGCGACCGCAGGCATCGGCCTCGCCGTACCGCCAGCAGCCCCAGAAACGCTTCTCCGTGCGCTTCTGACGCCGTACGACCATGGGTCTCGGGGGCCGGCAGCGGCAGCCCGGCTGCTTCGACCGGCACGACGGGTCGGAGCACTCGAAGAGCCCGCCGGGGGCCTCCACCAGCATGCCGGTGCCGCAGGCGCAGCAGGACGGCTGCGTGTAGTCGCAGCCCGCGCCGCCGTTCCAGTTCGTGCACCGCGCGAAATGCCGGGTCCGACCGCTCATCCCTCGCAGGGGCCCCGGGCCGCCGCCCCGGTGGGAGCCAAGCCGCGAGCGGGGGGGAGGCAGCCGTGAGCCGCGGGTCCGCACTGTCGATGATCGCCCGGGTCACTGGCGAGGTGCCGTCGTCGGGGTCGGACACCACGATCAGCGCCGCGTAGCGGGCGCGCGTCAGCGCCACGTACCAGAGCTGGTGCTCGTCGTCGCGGCCTCCGCCGGTCTCGGCCGCGATGGCGCGGTCGAGCGCGAGCCGGGCGGGCTCGGTCGCCGACCTCGGCACCCCGGAGTCGATCAGCACGGCGTAGTCCGCCTCGGCGCCCTTGGCGGCGTGTATCGTCCGGTACTCGACCTTGAGGCCGTACTGACGCGCCGCGGCGTTCAGGCGGCGGCGGTCGAGCCCCGCCCCGCCGTGGCCGTCGGGCCGCGGGGCCGACACATCGATGTTCCGGCGGCCCATCACGAGCACGGTGACGGGCTTCGGCCGCCTCCTCTTCGGTTCCGCCTCGTGCTGCGGTATCCAGTATGCGAAGGCGGCCAGCACGGCCGCTGTCGTCGGCGTCGCCGTCGGCCCGAGCTCGGCCCCGAGGGTGGGCGTGGGCCTCGCCCCGATGACCGACACCGGCGGCACCCCGCCGACCGGCTCCGGCCCGAGGCCGCGGAGCTGCCGGTCGCGGGCCTTCGGGTCCATCGTCACGACGGCCCTCGAGGCGTCGGCGAGCCCCTGCCCGAAGCGGTACCCGTTGACGAGCGTGATCGGTTCGCAGAGCGTCCGCACGACCCCGGCCGGATCGGCCGTCGTCCGAATCAGGGAGGCGTCGCCCCCCTGGAACCCGAAGATCGCCTGCCAGTCGTCGCCGACCCCGATCAGGGTGGCGCCCTCGCCCCCGGGCCCCGGGTCCTTCGGCGTCGTCAGGGCGTGGACGAAGGAGGCCTGCGCCGGGTTCACGTCCTGGTACTCGTCGACGATCACGTGGCGCCAAGGCAGCAGGTCAGGCCGTCGGCGCGCGGCGTCGGTGGCCTCGAGGATCGTGCCGTCGTGGTCGGTGGCGCCCGTGTCGGCGAGTTCCTGCTCATAGCGCCGCCGCACGGCGCCGCCGATGCGCCGCAGCGCCCCGACGTCGGCGCGCTCCGTGGGCGGCGGGCGCCCGGCTGGCCGACGGCGCACCGCGCCTATCCAGGCGTCGACCTCCAGCGTCAGCGGGCCGGGCCCGGCGTCCGGGCCGTCGCCGACGTCGTCTGTCAGCGGTCACGTAGAAGTGAAGGAATCTCGACACCGGACGTGTTCCGGTTCGTCGTGTGGGTTTCGTCCGGGTACTTGAGTACCAACAAC
>MKWU01007316.1_pt1 | contig 10655 bp, 12 predicted proteins | sample 809101 | NCBI WGS metagenome assembly MKWU01 (sample SAMN05860141, study PRJNA318959) | sponge metagenome | host: Aplysina aerophoba | place: Slovenia: Piran, Adriatic Sea, Gulf of Piran | collected 2013-05-07
CTCGCGGATCGCACAATCAGCGACGCCGCCACCCGATCGAACGTGTTCCTGCTGGGCATCAATGCGGCGTTCTGACCGTTATCGGGCAGGTTGATGCCACGGGAAGCAACACTTGGCCAGTGCCTGGACTACCATGATCGGGATCGATCTTGCGAAGAACAGCTTTCAACTGCACGGCGCGTGGGCCGTCGGATCGGTGGCGTTCCGCAAGAAGCTGAGCCGGGGGAGAGTACTGGAATTTCTAGCTTCTCAGCCGAGTTGCGCGGTGGCGATGGAGGCCTGCACCGACGCTCATTACTGGGGCCGGGAGATCGGCGATATGGGTCACACGGTGAGGTTGATCCCACTCAATATGACAAGCCCTACGTCAAGCGTCAGAAGAACGACGCTGCGGATGCAGAGGCGATCTGCGAGGCGGCGTCTCGTCCAACGATGAGTTTCGTGGCGATCAAGACGGCGGAGCAGCAGGGTCGGGTGATGCTGTTCCGGACGCGCGATTTGTTGGTGCGTCAGCGCACCCAGACAATCAACGCGCTACGCGGCCATCTCGCGGAGTTCGGCGTCGTTGCGGCCCAGGGTCGGGTCCATGTCAACCGCCTGGCGCCGGCGCTTGAGGATCCAGACTCGGACCTGCCGGACACGGTCCGCTAGCTGGGCACGCTTCTGCTCGAACAGATCGCCGGGCTCAACGCGAAGATCCAGTGCCTGGAGAAGGAAACCCACGGGAGCGCACGGCAGGATGCAGAAGCACGGCGCCTGATGAGCGTGCCGGGGATCGGCCCGATCGCCGCGATGGCGATCCAGGTCTTCGCACCGCCGATGGAGACCTTCCGGCGCGGCCGGGACTTCGCTGCCTGGCTCGGCCTTGTGCCGCGCCAGCACTCGACCGGCGGCAAGCCGCGGCTGGGCAAGATATCGAAGATGGGCCAGCGCGATCTCAGGTTCTTGCTGATCACGGGTGCCATGGCGGTCGTCCGCTGGGCGGTCCGGCACGGCAGGACGAACGATCCGTGGCTCGCCAGGATGCTGGCGCGCAAGCCGAGGATGCTGGGCGCCGTGGCGTTGGCCAACCGGATGGCGCGCATCGTCTGGGCGCTGATGACCAAGAAGGAGAGTTACCGGGCTCCCGCCGTCGCCTGAAGGGCGGCCAGGCGGGTAGCTGTCGGGGGCGTGGGCAGGCCTGAGGAAAGGCAAGGACAAACGGTCAATCGAGACGGGATCGGGAAAACAGGTTTCCGGATGGAGAGCTCTCAAGCTCGCGTAACCGATATGGACCCGGTCCGCGCATCTCCATGAGGGCCCGCGGCGTGTGACGTGCCGCAATGAGAGGCCGGATAACCACGCGGTCGTGCTGGTCGACACGGGCTTAGCGCCGGCCTCGCGCGGGAGCACCGATGCCGGGAAGACGCTCGCCGCCGGGGGGCGGGGCGCGCACTCCGTCGCTTGCCGCAGAGGTGACGAACTCGCGCGCCTCGCCCGCCTGGTCGATGGTGTCGATCAGGCTGTAGCGCGCGCGGGTGAGCTTGCGGGCACTGTCGGCGGTCTCCTGCAGCAGGATGGCCAGCTCGAGGCTGGAGCCGAGGCGCAGCACCTCGACCTCGCGCTCCGGTTGGCGCCGTCTACACGCCTGTGAGCCAAAGTAATGAAGGGTGCCTGCTTTACCACGTCCGCATTCCAGCCGGTCAGGCGCCCGCCGCCCTGGTGTACCGGAGCGAGGACGGGAGCTTCAGCTACGCGCGCCCAGATCAATGCGTCCGCCTTGGGAGTGAGCGATGATTGAGGGGCGACCCGAGGCTTGATCGCGACCGAACTCCTGACGCTCACAGAACGCATGGGGATTGGGGTGGTCAATGGCGCAGCCCATGATTCCGGCCCTGTTGAGCCTGAATGGCTGAGTTGTTCGGCTGACCGGGCGAGCTCCCGATCCTCTGCGGCGCAGTTCGGACGGGCCTCCGACACGGCTGGCATCGCCGACGCAAATCGAGCCATGACGAATAGCAACGCGTTCGCTAACAACAGCGAAGTCCTCCAACAGATATAGCGCGTCAATCTTGTCGATCTGGATGTTTACGTCTGCGCATCGTTATTGAACACCCTTCCATTCGAGATCCCGTACCGTATACGCACTGAACGACCCCTCGATGATGCGATCGTGAGCGTCCTTCCATCTCCTCTTGGCGTGGTCGGGGGTCTTGTCCCAGACCATTACGCTGAACACACACTCGTAGGTGCGAACTTGGCGATTCCTTCCTTGTGCGACCAAATTGCCTATCGCATCATTGAACTCGTCGTCGCTCAACTCCTGCCCGTAGGGCAGCTCGTCAATTTGCAGTTGTATCCATTCGTCCGCGTATAGCCCGCCGCCGTCGTCAAGAGCTCCATCTGGCGGCGCCGTTCTTGGGGCCAATTCAATACTATCTTCGTGTATCGCCACGTTGAACGCGTAATGCGGTTTCTCACGCGTCTTCCCTTCGCCGGCGCTGACAACTTGATACCAGCAGGGCGGATTCTCGCCCTTTCGGCGCAATAATGCCAGATTGCGGCGCGCTTGGTCGCGAGCATGTTCGGCCTCTTGCTGCGCTTTGTTTGCTTCTTCGATCTTCTCCTGCGCCTTGTCACGCTTACGTTCGGCTTCGGCCCGAGCCTGTTCGGCTTGCTCTTGTGCGTTGCGTGCCTCATCGACTTTCTGCAGCGCTTGATCACGCTCCTGTTCCGCTGCGTTGCGAGCTTGCTCAGCCTTCTCCTGCACTCTGCGCGCCTCATCGGCCGCGTTTATCAGAGCCTCAATCCGATCTGGAGAAACCCATACGCGCGGCGGTATTGTTGATTTACTCTCTGGGACCAGTTCTTCCTGCTGGATAAGACCCAGCAAAGCAATGAGCAAAAGGAATGTAAGGAGGATGAACGTTTCGGCGACAGTGAGGCCCAGAACCGCACCGCGCCGATAGGAGTTCACCGGTTTCGTTTCCAAAACCCAGAACCTGAATTCTGGCGTTGGCTAAGAGATTCGACTCGCGCTTCGGCTGCGTTGGCAAGCGTGTGGAGGGCTTCCGCTGCGCGCTGGGTCTCGCCCTGGGTTGTCTGAACGCTTTGCGCAAGAGTGCCGAACAATTCGGCTGCTTTAGCGGTCTGTTCGGCTGCTGCTGCGGCATCAGCGGTGATAGTCTGAAGAAACTCCCCAATCTTTCGCACCGCTGCCGCTGTCTGCACGGTGTCTCCACTTGTGCGCATGCGAGCGTCCAGCTCGAGCATTGTATCGAGCAAACCCGTCATCGCGTCGGTGCGGGTATGGATCTCCGCGAGGTTGGTACGCAGCTTATCGACTTCTCCCACAAGAATTGTGGTCGCTGTCGCTGCGTCGCGGGCGCTGTTGCCCAACGCCGCACTTGCGTCGCTCGCGTCTCCGAGGCCGGATCTGAGCCGATTCAAGGTTTCGTCTATCCGTTCGTGCGCGGTAGAAACGCTCTGGGCTAAGGAGAGCGATTGCTTCGCGGCGGCATCGAAGTTCTGTTGCAGTGTCTCGAGGCTCTTTCCACTCGCGGATCGGAATTCGTCATGAAATGAGTGAGTGACCTCGCGGACTTCGGCGACGTAGCCGTCGTGGGCGGATTGCAGCCGAGCCGGCAAGTCTTCAGCCTGTTTCGCTGCTGCGGTGAGGGAACGCCCAACAACTTCAAGGGTAGTCTCAGCTTGGCTCCTGAGTTCCTGGGTGAACGCCTCGGCGTTGCGCTCAAGCGTATCCTTGAATTCTGCGCTTTCTCGCTTCATCGCCTCACTATGTTTACGCAGATGGTCCTCGGTGTCGCTGGCATGGCTGCGGACAATCCTGTGAAAACGTGCGAGCGCGTTCGCACCCTGAGTAAGGTCACGGGCGATCCTCCCGAGGAGGTGCCGGTTGAACATCTCGAGGTCCCGTGAGTTTGCGCCTGCAGGTGGGAGCGCTGGAACCATTGCGTCGTCGGCTAATTCAGTTTCTCCCGCAGAATCGGTCCGTTGCCAGTTCTGCACCGCAATTCGGCCGGCGATCCCCACAACAGTGGAACTGAGCGCGATGCCAAAGTTTTCGAGCAGGCCACGGAGATTCCCCGCATTGCGCACTACATCGGTATCAGCCCCAAAGAGTTCCACGAGGCTAAACATGAGAGAAATGAGCGTGAACAGGAGTCCCAGGTAATAGACGTTGTCGCCTTCTTCCTCAGGAGCGTTCTCGTCGTTGAGTACGTAGTAGATCGTCAGTGCGAGGACCACGCCAGCCGCGACGACCGCCGCAATCCAGGCGTCGGCAAATGTGCTCTTGGTCCACCAAACACCAGCCCCGCCGCCGAGTAGCGCGACGAAGAACCAAAGCGCGTTGGTCCTCATTTTGGCTATACGGGCCATGCATACCTTATTTGGTCGTTGGTGGTCGCCTAGCCGCGCGACCTGAGGTCGGTCGGTCCCCGCTTCTTCGGCGGTGGTCGGGACTGCCTGAAGCCGACCGAGAGGAGATCCCGGTTCAGATCGAATCCTGCCATTCGATCTGCCCCCCCTGTTCGTGGACCAATTCAGTCCACCAGTAGTAGTGACGTTCGCTCTGCCATTTCGCGTACTTGGGCCGTTCGAGCCGAAAGAGGCTTACCCGCGTTCCCGCCAGATCAGTGAGGAGGTCACGGGCGCGGTGGCGCATGTCCTTGGCGTCGGGATAGGGTCCGTAGTGCGACAACCGTGGAGTGTTCTGCAGCAGATCGGAGAAGACTACGAGATGGACATTGAATCGATTGTCCCCACGTTTGCCTGGCCCGTGGCGGGCGGCAAGAACCGCAATCGTTTCAAGTAGCGGCGAAGTCGACTGCGGTTCGCCGTCGTGTTCCGGGAACGCGTTAGTCAGTGAGTCTTCGAAACGTTCCCAGTCTCGTTCGTGGAAACGCCAGCCCCGATGGATGTCGTCGCGCCAGCTACGATCCTTCGGATTTATGAGCGGACGACAGATGTCGATCAGTTGCTTTGGTGCGCCTGGGTCTTGCGACAGTTCGTAGACCGCGAGGAGTTCTCCCGCCGCAATGCCCATTCGGCCCGCGTGCTCCGAGGCGATTTGTCCCGCGAGGCGTTCGAGCTCGGCCCGATGCTTCGGGGTTAGCGGATCGCTCGTATCGAGGAGCAGCACGGTAGCCCCGACGGGGCCGGTCGCTTTGGGGCAGAGGCGGTTGTCAGTTTCAGGAACGCGAGTACCGACTTGATAGAACGCCACCACGCCGATGAGAAGGAGTGCACCAACTCCCAGCGGGAGGATCATTGACCGCCAGCGTGCCTTGGCTTCAGCCCTGCGGCGGAAATCCCGTCTCACGGAGTATCCTCCGCGTAGTCGTCGACGACTCGATCGAGCATTTGATATCGCGTCCGGAGTTGGGCGTAGGCCTCCTCAACCCGTGCAAACCCTGCCTTTGCTTTCTCCGGGATATCGCCCCACTCAGGGGGATCCGGGAGAGGGACTTCCGGTGGGCAAAGCACATCCTCATCGATCACCGGCTTGATGCCGAAAAAGGACGGTGGTGTGGCCGTGCGCGCGGCCAAGTTTGCATCACGGTAGGCCGCGAGAAGATACGCGAGATCCATATTGTATTGTCGAAGATTTACCGGATAGTCATGGACGACCATGCGCAATCTATCGAACGCGCTTTCCCAAGCGGCTTTGTCTATCTCATAGCGATTCTTGATCTCGTCGATTGCCACGTTTGCCGCATTGCGGGTAGATTCCAATTCTTCAAGTGCGTCGTTCAAGTCGTCCTGATAGCGTCCGCGCAGAGCTTCCGCCTTCCGGTGTCTCGGACCATAGCCGGGGAATGTGTCATCGGCGGTGTACGACTTGTACGCTGTCCAGGCGAATACGGCGATGCCGACGAGAGCCAGCCCGGCAGATTGGAGGCTTTCCCAAGGGAGGGGGCGTTCGATCATGGTTTGGTAGGCGGTCGCGAATGCTTCGTCAGGGGCCTCGAGTGTGCCCAGCTGCTCGGCCAGCACGTACACATCGCGCACATGGCCGGCCATATTGTTCCAGACTAGTGCGACCGCAAGGGTGACCGCGCCTTGCGCGAAGGCGAACAGCTTTAGGAAACCCCAGTCAAATCGAGTTGAGCGCCATATTCGTCCCGCCCAAGCTCCCAGGAGGATGTTCGCGAGAGTGAGCACAACAGCGACCATCCATCCTTCAATCACCCCGCCGCGTGAGACGCTTCCCAGGAGGTTGGCGCCCACAAACGTTTCGGCGATCCCGGCAACTGGGACCCACAGCCAGTGCGCAAAATTATTGCTCGGATAGTGAGCCACTCGTGAGAGCCGGTGCCGCTGGCGGAAGTTCCTTAGGTCGCGGGCAGCTTCCGCATACTCCGCACGCTTCTGATCGAGATCACTCACGCTTTGGTCCGCTTTGGCGCGGAGGTCCTGACATCGTCGAGTGACGAGAGCGTCGAGATCGATTTCCGGATTTTGCTTCTCCCAAAAGCTGCGGAAATCATGGAGACTGGCGAGCTCTTCGTTTATGTACTTGCCGACCTCCTCCTTGCAGTCGAGCGCCCGTTTTCGAACCCAGCTTTCGATCTTGTGGTAAATCTCATCGGGCAGCGTTTCATTTGAACCAGGCTGGTTCCGCTTGCCTCGTCGCTCACCTTCCGCTCGGATCCGGTGAGCGGTGAGCCAAGCGTCACCGTCGAGACGGAGATATTCGCCCTTCGTCCGGTCGAAGCCTGGGATGTCTTCCCACTCGGAACGAGGAGTGGTCCTATTCATTGTTCAGGCCTTTTTCTTTTTCCTCGTTTCGCCGTCGCCGGGCTCGCACTTCTCTTGAACTGCGGCGTTTTATTCATCTGTACTTCCGCAACTCTTCAGTTGCTCGTTGGTCCATGCAGCATCCAGATTGGTGCTAACATGTTTACCCTCGATTTGGCCTGCCGGTACCTCACGACGTTCAACAATGAAGTCCGGAGCACCGCAGACAATATGAGAGGGCTCGTTGACGGGACGCACGGCGGAGCCGCCCAATCCCTTGACGAGCACCTTTGGCGTGGCCCGGCAGCTGCGCTCGGTCGCCTGACCCGTCGCCACCGTCTCCGAGACGGCGCGACGACAGGTGCGAATTTGTTCGTTTGCCGTACTCCGAGTGGTCACCGAACCTGCCTCGCCCCTTTCGTAGCCATAAACCAAGTCGATTCCCACCTTCTCGCCGACAGAGGTGCGCCATGCAAGGCCCAGGAATGGCTGGTCATAATTGGCTCGTCCCGTTGTCGCCCCGAATTCGTGGAGTGTCGCCGCCTTACCTCTCCGCTCCGCAGTTGTCCTCAACGCCAGCACGTACCATGTGAAGTAGGGAATGTCCTTGGGAGTGCTCCAGCCTCGCACACTTGAAGTGTGTTGGTGGCCCCAAACGGTGAGCGACTTCGAGCCAGTCGGATGAGCTGGCCTGACGATCATGCAGTGCCCGCGCGATGATCGCACCGATGCGTTCCGCCGGTGCCTCAGTCTCCCGGTTGCCGACGTGGGCATAGCGCATCGTCATGCTCGGCCGCTTATGGCCGAGCAGACGGGAGACGACGATTTTCGCTTCATTCTACCCATGTTGGGCAAATCGTAACGATCCATTATTCCTGGCATCGCTTTCACGGGCGCTCGGCGTGCGTGGTTCAGCGTCGACAAGACGCTTCCGGACAGTAGGTTCGTGTCAAGGCGCCGTCCGGCGAGCTAGCAGTCTGTCGGACTTTGGGGGATGTTCAGTTAGAATTCGTCTATGAGCAGGTTCGTGGACTGCGGGCGGGACCAGGCGTTTCTGCTTCCGCCCGATCTTCGGGAGTGGATCCCGGAGGATGATCTGGCGCACTTCGTGATCGAGGCGGTCGAGCGCGTCGACATGGGCGCCTTCAAGGTGAACCGTCGCGGCACCGGCTCGGCGCAGTATCATCCCCGGATGATGCTGGCGCTGCTGATCTACTGCTATGCCAACGGGATCTTCTCGAGCCGTCGGATCGAGCGCGCGACCCGTCGCGACATCGGGCTGCGCTTCGTTGCCGCCAACAGCCATCCCGACCATGACACGATCGCGACCTTCCGACGCGACAACTTGGCGGCGGTGGGCGAGAGCTTTCTTCAGGTTCTGCTTCTGGCCAAGGAGCTGAAGCTGGTGAACGTGGGCGTGGTGGGCGTGGACGGCAGCAAGTTCGCGGCCAATGCGAGCAAGCATCGCTCGGTCAGGTATGACCGGGCGGGGGAGCTGATCGAACAGTTACGTCTGGAGATCGCCGCTCTGATGGAGCGTGCCGAGGCGGCGGACGATGGTGCTGGCGAGGACCCGCAGGCGCTGCCCAGGAAAATCGCGCGGCGTGACGCTTTGCGCGACCGCTTGGACGCTCAGCACCTGCGCCAGCAACCGCAACGAGTTGGTGGCGGACATCGAGGCGATCGCAGCCGGACTGGGCCGGCCCGAGACGGTGCTGGCGGACAACGGCTATGCCAACGGTGCGGCGGTGGCGGCGCTCGAAGCGAGCGGCATCGAGGCCCTGGTGGCGACGGCTGCAGAAGGCCGGCGGCGGCGCCACGACTTCCGCCCGGCCGGGGCCGGGACGGCGGCGAAGGAAGTCAAGGCCGACTGGCTCCGGGAGATGGCGACCAAGCTCGATAGCGAAGAGGGCCGGGCGCTGTACAGGCTGCGCCAGCAAACCGTCGAGCCGGTGTTCGGCGTCATCAAGGCGGTGCTCGGCTTCACCGGCTTCTCGCTGCGCGGCCTCGACAAGGTGGCCGGCGAGTGGAACCTGGTGGCGCTGGCCTACAACTGCAAGCGCCTGCACAAGCTCACGCTGTCGACGGCGTCGTGACGGCGTTCCTGCTCATCTTGTTTGTCGCGCCGCAAATCGACTTCTGTAACATACCGATTTTAGCTTCATAATCAGGCACGGATTACCTTTCCCTATTCAAACCGAAACTGCGAGCGTCGCGGTGGGCAGCGAGCGCGAGATGTTGATGACGAAGGCAATGGTGTCGGTGCCCTCGGTACGAATCGACGGCAGTTAGGGACCGCCGTCGATGAAGCGCCGGTTGTGAAGTAAGCAGGAGGGTGATCGAATACCGGCTCAATGGAGAGGTGAGACCAGAATGAGAAAAATATGCGCGTCATAGCGGGATTTTGTTACTGCCGCGGTCATCGGTCTTTACGCGCCTCACCCACCCCCGCGAAGGACGGTGCCCCACCCACCTCTTCCGCTTGACGTTGCTGATAGTGTCAAGCCGCTTGCGTGGCCACCACAAGTCGCTGCCCGAGCGCACCAAGGGCGGTTTCGACTTGGCCGATGTGCGAACGGTGGTCAGGGTCAATCAGGCGGCGCACTGCCCCCTCTGTGATCCCGAGCTGTTTGGCGAGCTCCGTGTTGCCGATACCCTGCACGCGCATTTCGCTGTAGAGGGCCGTCTTGGCGGCAACGAGAGCGGGCAACGCCACCAGCGGGCGACCGCGCGCCGGCGATGGACGCGGAATTTTGCGCCGCTCCTGGATATACCCGCCAAGCGCGGCGATCAGACAATCCTCGGCCTCCGCCAACGCCTCCTCCTCCGTCGCGCCCTCAGTCAAAGCTTCCGGAATGTCGGGAAAGGAGGCCAGCACCGTTCCATCGTCCTGCCTGTCCAGGCTCACCGGATATGCCAGTCGCTGCGCCATTCCGCCCTCCCCTTGCCGGCCTCAGATGTCCTCGCGCGAAAGACCGAGCTGCCGAAGCATGGCCGCCAGGAGTCCGGGACCGATCTCCTTGCGGCGGTCCTTGAGCGTCGTGAAGCGATCTCCCAAATGCAGCCGACCATGGCTTCCCTTGCCCGCGCGAGTCTCGAAGCGCACCGCAACGCCGCGTTCACGGCCAAGCGCCCGTATGCGCCTGACGAACTCGTCACCTGTCATGTTAGGCGTACACTTATGTACGAGGCAAGCTCAACCTGCCATAGCCTTCGCCGCGCCGCCCAGATTCCAGGACGGTGCCTGCCGGACGGCGGCCCCCTCTGCCTCGCCTGCATACATCAACTCGTCAATCCTGTCCGCGACCCTCTGCGCCGGCTCCCTGAGCTGCTCGACGGTCCAGTCGGCGGCATAGCCCTCGGTCACGTCGCTCGGCCGCGCGTGGTTGACCAGGCGCTTGGTCAGCGTACGGGGGAGCAGGAGCTCGCGCTCGGACACCGTGATGAAGCAGTTCCGCAAGGCGTGGAACCAGAACTTCGCGCCACCCGCCAGGGTGATGCGGGCGTAGTACCCCTCGATCGCCTCGATGTGGCCCGACGCGCTCTTGGGCGACGGGAATACCCAGACCCGAAGATGCGGGGGCGTCGCCGCTCTGTCCGCCAAACGCCGCGCCAGGATTGCCGATAACTGGCGCGTCACCGGAAGCTCGAGCGGCTCTCCCGTCTTGGTCTCTTCGACCCGGAAGAGGCCAGCGTCCAGGTCCACCCGGTCCCAGCGTAGCGCCTCGATCTCGCCGACGCGCATGCCCGTATAGAGGCCGAACCAGAAGATGTCCCTGACCGCCGCGCTTTCCACCTGCGCCTCGATGCCCGCGCGCCAGCGGGGCAGCACCTCGGCCGGGGAAGAAATCTTGCGGCGCTTGCGAGTGTTGAAGCGCCCGCCGCCCGCGAGCCACTGCTCGACGGGATTGCGC
>MKWU01007319.1_pt1 | contig 10651 bp, 4 predicted proteins | sample 809101 | NCBI WGS metagenome assembly MKWU01 (sample SAMN05860141, study PRJNA318959) | sponge metagenome | host: Aplysina aerophoba | place: Slovenia: Piran, Adriatic Sea, Gulf of Piran | collected 2013-05-07
GCGTGCTGTCGCCCGAGACGACCGCGCAGCTGGGGGAGTTGGGGCACCATTTGCACTACGTCAGCCTGGCGCTGTGCTACGACGAGGCGCGACCCACGCTGGCGGGGCAGGACGGCGAAGTATCGCGGCGAGCAGCGGATCGTTTCGTGCGGCAGCAGCTGGACTTTTCGCCGCGCAGTATTCACGCCGTGCTGGCGTGGGACGTGCTGCAGCAGTTGGACCGGTCCGCAATGCAAAGCACGATCGCTCATCTGGCTAGGATCGTGCATCCGAATTCGGTCATGTTTTGCTTGTTCCAAGAGCCCCACGACGATGGCACGATCTCGATCCTCGATGGCGCGGTGAACTCCCCGACTTCGGTGAGACTGCACGAGATCGGACGTCGTCGGCCTCGCCAGGTGCTGACTCCTCGCGATTTGGAATTGGAGTTCCCGCAATTCCGTTCCGTCCATTTCTTCCTCAAGCGGGACTCGTTGCTTGAAATGCTCGTGCTGAGTTGAGCGCTCGTGCTTGGCTTGCGAATGTGGCAACTCTGCTGCGCCGTCGGACTGTCCTTGCCCGGCAACGGCATAGCGCTGGCCGCCACAGACCGAGATGCAGGCATGGACCACTACCTCAACCGCGAGTTCGGGCTCGCGGTCGCGACATTCGAACGACACCTGGATAGCGAGCCGGACAGCCCCGAGGCGCATCTGCTGCTGACCAAGGCGCTGCTCTACCAAGAACTCCATCGTCTCGGCCATGTCGGCACCAGGGCATTTCGAGGCGACCGGCAGTATCGCTCTAGGCAGAAGCCCAGGCCGGACCCTGAAGTCAGCAGGCAGATCTTGGCCGCGCTGGAGCGAGGGCGGCAGGCCTGCGAGCGAGTCCTGGCTGAGTCCGCCGACGATAAGGAAGCCCTGCACTCGCTCGCGCAGCTCTACCTCGTGCAGGCTACCCACGAATACTTCGTAGCCAAGGCGTATTTCAAGGCGCTGGCGAGTGGTCGGCAGGCGCGGGCGCTCAGCTACCGCATGGGCGAACTCCATCCGGACTTCCCGGACGGGCTCTTGGTGGCAGGCTTCCAAGAGTACATAGTGGGCAAGCTGCCTTGGGCACTGCGGGTAATGATCGCTATGCGCGGATTTCGAGGCAACAAGAATAAGGGAATCCAGCTGGTCGAGCGAGTCGCCCGAGAAGGCGTCGAGAATCGGGACGAGGCGCGCATCTTGATGGCAGTGATCCAGCGCTCGGAAAGCACTCCCAAGGCGGCAGCGGAGGCGTTTGCCAGATTGGCCGAGGACTTCCCGCGATCCTACATGTTCCCCTTGGAAGCGGCCGACCTGTACGAGTCGGCCCGCCAGCGGACCACGGCGCTCGAGCTGTTCAGAGAGGTCAGCCGTAAGCAGAAGTCCGGCGAGGACCGCTTTGACCGCATGTCAGCGCGCATGGCAGCTGCGCTGGGTCGGCGCATAGAGGCGCTAGAGCGAGCGCTGTCTGCCCAGGGTCGGCGCACAGGCAGATGACCTCGGCTGAACTCTCAAGCCTGCGTATGGGGTGCCCGCGAGCTCGTCATGTTCAGCGTTTGGCCTGCTCGCGGTCCTAGCGGCTTCGGCCTCGGCACCGTGCGCGGTTGTCGAGGCGCTGCTGGTCACCACGCTCAGGCCGCGAGACCCCCCGACCCGGATCGGGGTTCCCGTTGACGCGCGGTAGCCGCACATCCACTTCGCTGAGGTAGGCGTCCAGCCTCTTTCCGAGCGCCTCCGCTTTCTCGGGTAGTGCCGAGAATACGTTGTTGCGCTCGTACGGGTCGATACGGATGTGGAAGGGCCTCGGCTTGGCGGGATCCTCGTAATAGCGAATCGGCTCGTAGGCTCCTTGGAGAATGGCAGAGGAGGGTCGCCCAGAGGGTCGGCATCCTACTGGTGACTGTCATTGGTCGAAACAGCAGCTAGGCGGCCGCCCTAGACGCTTTGCGTCAGCTTGTCGGCCAACCCTGCGAGGTCTGCCCCTGTGGGAGCCGACTCCATCCCAATCGCCCGGACGTGTGATACTGATCCGGGCACGATTCCCGGCCCCCCGGAAGTACAGCGGAACCTTCAGGTCCCCAGACCGCTCCCTTTCTTTGAAGCGCTTCTAGGAAGGCCGCTCTCAAACCCCTTCCGGCGGGAGCGTTCCGCAGCGAAGACACCTCCCTTCCGCCCGCTGCGCATGTGAGAACTCGAGGTGCGAACGATCGGAGCGCATACATTCGCGCGCACATGTCGGACGGGTATTCGGAGGCACCCTAATGTAGGTTCCGACTGCAGCCCTCGAGGTTCAGAATTCGTACCGCAAGGCAAACTGCATGATTCGAGGCGACTCAGTGAAGCGGTAATGGCCGAGAACCGCCGGGCGGTCGAAGCGGCGTTGCAGGTTCCTCTGGGTGAAGTTCACGTTGTTGAACAGGTTGAACACCTCCCAGCGGAACTGGAAGCTATCTCTTTCTAGCGGCATCCGAAACCGCTTGCTCAAGGCCAGATCCGAATTGAATAGGTCGTCAAAACGGAAGATATTGCGCGGGCCGATCAGGCCGGTCCGATTGAAGCGCATGCTGGCGGCCGCCGCGTTGCCATCAGGGAATGCGCCCGGAACGCCGGCGGCATTGTCAGCGCCACCGCCCGGGTTGTCTACCGGCCCGACGATCAGGGCTCTTCCGGCGCCGTAGAAATTCGTGGCCCACCTAGCTCCGTTTGCGATGTCGAACGGCAATCCAGTGCGATAGCGCACCACGCCGGAGAGCTGCCAATCGCCAATCAGGCGGTTGAGCAGCCCAAGCGCGTGCTTGCCAAGGGCCTTGCCCTGCCCGAACGGCAAACTGAGGACGAAGTTGGCGTTCAGCTGGTGGCGGATGTCGAAGTCTGAGCTGCCGATCGACTGGTCCCGCCGAAACGTGTTGACGATATTGGCAGCCGTTTCTGAGAATGAACCTGGAGCGTTCGTGTTGCCAGCTAGGTTCCCTTCTGCAGCGGAGCCGTTGTCGATCGAGTGCGACCATGTGTAGTTCAGGTCAAACGCGACTTCGTCATCGAAGCGTTTGCGCAGCGAGAGCGTCATGCCATGGAAGTTGGAGAATCCGAGATTCTCCCACGTCCGCAAGGCGCTGAACTGGCGGCCGAAGAAGGTATGGCAGCCCGTGGCGACCATGCACGTCGGAAACGCGTTGTTGCCTGGGTAGTAGTCCGTCCCGCTGAACGGGCTGAACTGTCGGTCGAGCTGGTCCAGCGTGTCGAGCTCCGACTCGCGGCCCCAATTGTTGTTGACGACGAAGAAATTAGCGGACGCCGAACCGGGAATCGCGAAGTTGGCCAAGGCCGGGAACATGTTCTCGAAGAACGGCTGCACCGGCACGAGGCTCGGATCCGCCCGGACCATCTCATTTGTTAGACCCTGATCTTCGAATAGCGTCCGGTTGGCCTGGAATGCTTCGGCTAGAGTCTGGCCAGATTTCGGATCCCTGAAGAAAATGAGAGGGCTGGCCGGATCATGCTGCCCCAGCAGCTTGCGCCCAAACCGTCCGACGTAGCCCATCTCGAGAGTCATGCCTCCCCCCGCTGTGCGCGAAAAGGTGGCTGTGACCGGAATCGAATACGGTGCTCTGAGATTCGAAGCCGTGGCGACGCCAGTGCCGGAGATCGAGCGGTTTGGGGGTGGCGTGAACGGGAATCCACCATCCGGCTCTTCTGGCAGGTCCGGGAACGTGCCGTTGTAGCGGAACGCGGTCGAGAAGTTGTACGTCTGGGTATTGGACTGCGCCGACCGTATTCCGAACGTCCCGAACAATTCCTGCTGCGTCACGAGGTACGATCCGAAGCGATCAAAGAACACCCCAGCGCCAACGCGAAACCTCCCGCCGCCTCCGAAGATCGCCCTGAGCGGGCCCTTGGGGTTGCGGGGGCTGTATGCCAGGCTCAGGCGCGGGGCAAAGTTGTTCCGATCATCGTTGTACCACTCTGGGCCGCTGTTGGCCGGACCTCCAGGAATCCAGGTCAGATCCGCCGAAGGGATTCGATGGCCGGGGATCCCTGCCTCCATCGCCTCGACTCGCTCGAACATGTGCCGCTCCAGCGGCACGCTCGTAACGCCCTGCAATCCATTGGTTTCGTACGGCACCCGGGAGTAGCCGTAGCGCACGCCGTGGGTGATAGTCCAGCCCGGCTTCACTCGCCATGTGTCTGAGAAGTAGAGTTCGTACTCGTCGGTGCCGATCCGGCGGGTCGTCGCCGTCCCTATGGGCAGTAGCTCCCCGTCCGGTCGGTATTGGTAGGTCACGTTAATGGCCGTGATCGCGCCAGTCAGGTTCAGCGCCGCACCGGAGATCGTCGCGAGCTGATCGTCTGCCAGTTGGATGCCCGGGGTTCCGGTCATCGCTTGGAGAACTTTGTTGACTCCCCGCTGGATGTCCGCCCCTAGGCCGCCTAGATTGCCCTGCGCCAGGGCGAATGACGGGAAGACATCTTGGAAGTTCCTGCGGTTGTTGCGGATCACGCGGAGGTTAGTTCCGAACTTGAAGTTGTGGTTGCCGCTCGCCCAGATCAGATCATTGCTCAGGTTGAAGACTGGGACCTGCCGCTGGCTGCTCCGCACCCCGTAGTTCTGGGTTTCGTCGATATCGAACAGCGCGAATCGCGGTCCGTCGGCCCCGGAGACGGCTACGCCTTGCCGCGTGAAGCCGAAGCGGAGCGTATTGACCATCGAAGGTGTGAGCAGGCCCGTGTAGCCGATCGCGAAGCCGCGGCTGTTGTCGAGGCTCTTGGAACCTTTCAGGCCCGGATATTGGGCGAGTGACTGCTCGTTGTCGGCCTCGTTGTCCGCCAGAGTGCCGCGCCAGGAGACGCGGTGGCCGCCATTCTCATCTAGATTCAAATCGAAACGAGCCACGTAGGCCTTGTTGTCGACGTGCAGCGGAGCGTTGAATCGGAATCCGTCGAAGTTCTGGCCGCCGTCCGAGCCAGATAGCGGGTCGTTGCCGATCGGAAACGAGTCTAGGATCTCCAACATCAGCGGATTGGCACCGAGGCCTGCCGGGTCGGCCTTCGCGAACTGCTGTTGCGAAAGGCGGTACGTATTGCCATCGTTGGCGCCAACGGTCAAGATACCCCGCCGCAAGTCTTGCGAGGGGACCACGTGCTGCTGGCTGGCCGACCGAGCGTCACGCCGTCCCTCGTAATTCGCGAAAAAGAATGCTCTGTTCCTCTTCGCCGGACCGCCCAGGGAAACGCCGTACTGGTTTCGGATCAGAGTCTCGCGCGACACGCCCGAGGCCTTGTTGAAGAACGTATTGGCGGCGGTCGCTGTGTTGCGATGGAACTCGTAGGCCGAGCCGTGAAACTGATTCGTGCCAGACTTGGTTACCAGAGAGACCTGGCCCCCCGAGGAGCGGCCGACATCGGCGTTACCGCCGCCCGTGGTCACGCGGAACTCCTGGACCGAATCCAGAGGGATTGGGAGCACCGAGCCGAAAGGCTCGGGCGACTGCTGGTCGTTGACATCTAGGCCGTCCAGCGTCACGTTGTTCTGATCCTTGCGCGCTCCTAGCACCTCGCCCGTCCGGTTGACGCCTGTTTGCAGGCTCATCAACTCCACGACGTTCCGAGTCAGCAGCGGGAGCTGGCGAACCTTGGTTTCGTTGAAGGCGTTGCCAACTGTGGCGTCGCTCGTGTTAAGCGAGACTGAGTCGGCCTCGACTGTCAGAACCTCAGACAACTGGCCCACTTGTAGCGTCACGTCCAATGTCGAGGCAGTGTCGACGAGTAATGCCAGCTCGGTGACGATCTCGGTGCGGAAGCCGGCCGCGGCGAATTCGAGCATGTACCTGCCGGGCACGGCTTGTAGGAACTGGTACCGCCCTCGCGCGTCCGTCTCGGTCGTTCTCTGAACACCGGCTCGGGAGGCTGACAGCGTAACTGTCGCTCTAGGGATCACGGCGCCAGAATCGTCGCTGACCGTGCCGACGATCGAACTGGTCGATTGGCCGAACGTACCGGCGGAGCACAACAGGGCGACCACCACCACGCGGCACAGCCATTCCGCAGCGAAATTGATCGGTGCGAAGCGATTCGACATGGATCGAAGCGACGCCATTCAACCTCTCACTTCCGTGCGATCGATCCCCGACTCGATGGATTCGCTATCCGTGAGATACGGTTTCTCCGGTCCGTGGTCGAAGCGGGCGAAACGTAGGTTGACGGCGCAGAATGCAAGCAAGCACATCAGAAAGGACACGCATGGGCATACGCGCCGGTGTCAGGAGACAGACGGCCGTGTATGCTCAGCAACCGCATACCGACTCTATCAGGGGGGAGGCAGCCGATATCTCGGAAACCTGCAGACTGCCTTGTCGCTGTGGTCAGCCGGGAAGCTGGGTGCGCGGCTCGAGTCGCGGCTGCGGTCAGCTGACAGCGACGATCCCGGACCGGCTAGGATGGCGGGCCGGACCGCGGCCGCCGTACGAAGCTCCGATGGCTGAGTTGCGATCCTAGTCACGCAGACCTGTGTAGGTTCCGAGACGCCCGCGGTAGACCCATCGCGAGATCCGGGATCTCACGGTAGCAGCGTCTTGGCGACCCGGAAGCCACGCGAGTAGTCCGGGATATCGGCGGACCAACCGAATCGGCTTGCCGCTCGAAGGCTCGATCCGCCAGAGTCGTACGATCCGCCTCTATCCACGCGCTCGGTGCAGGGTGCGCTCTCCCATGCGCTTCCATCCGTTGGCGCTCCCTCGTAGCTTGGGTGCCAGCAATCCTGTACCCATTCGCTGGCGTTGCCATGCATGTCGAAAAGCCCGAAGGCGTTCGGCTCGAACGACCCGACCGGCAGAGTCCGTTTCCAACCGCTGCTCCAGTAGTTCGCCTGAGCCGGCAGGATCGAGTTCCCGAACGAGAAGGACGTCTGGGTCCATGCCCGCGCGGCATACTCCCACTCGGCCTCGCTCAACAGCCGGTAGCTCTGTCCGGTCTTCCCGGAGAGCCACGCCAGATACGCCTGCGTGTCCTCCCAGGTCACGTTCAATACCGGGTGCCTGCCCCGGCCCCATCCTTGGTCATGGGGCCGGTAGCCGTTGCAGCCACCGTCTGCCAGGCATGCGTCCCACTCGCCGAACGTGACCTCGTAAACCCCGACGGCGAACGGCTTGTCTATGGTCACCCTCCGCACGGGCTGTGCATTCTCCAGGCCGGCCAGTTCTCGTCCCTGTGACCCCATCAGAAAGCTCCCCGCCGGTACGACCACCATCTCCGGACACTCGGCACAGTCGCGAAACCGCTGCCCGCTGGCCGGCAGGCGTGCAGGCGCGACCTCCACATACGGACCTCGCGGCGAGCGGTATCCGTCGATGGCGACAACCACTTCGGCCCTGCCCGGCGGCCTCCCATCCGGGATTCGCACATGCAGTTCGTTCAGGCCCGCGTACCCCGGCGAGGTTCCGGCATAGCGGATCTCGTCCGGAGCAAGCTCGGCCCCGCCAAGCCACACCCGGACCTGCTCGGCCGACACGGGCCTCCGCTCCGGTGCCAGTTCCCCGGTTTGAAGCGCAGGCTCGGTTGCGCCGAAGCCGGTCGCATACAGCACGGCAATCTCGCCCGGGCTGAGCGGTGCCGGTAAGGGGCCGGTTGCCGGTTCAGCCGGAAACTCGAGGCCGACGGCCGGCGGCTGCGGCGTGCCGGGCTTTGAATTCAGGATCACCGGAGGATTCCGGGCTGCCAGCACGAAGACTGGCCGCCTAGGGGCTATTTGGAAGCTAGCGGGCGCGCTGCGCCGCTCGCGCTCGGTGTCGCACTCCACGATCACCTCCACGCGAGCCGGGCCGAGGCGTACCTCGGTGGGCACTTGGAAGGTGATCCGCCTCTCGGAGACATGGAACAGCGGAGTCCGGATGCCGTTGATTGAAAGGCAGACGTCAAAGATCCGGCTTCCTATCCTTCCAGAGGCGTTCAGCGATCCCCGCGCCCACGCGACTGGTCGCGCGAAGCCGGTTCCGAGCGCGTGCGCGACGGCTCCCGGGGCGCCCGCGGTCGACCCGCTGTACTGGTCGGCAAGAACGATTCCGCCGGCTGCAATCCGTGGCTCCGGTACGGCCTCGAGGCCCTCTCCTCCTTCGCGCAAGAAGCCGGCGAACGCCAGGCCGACCGTGCGTCCTGAGGGTGCGATAGACGCCCGCAGCAACTGGCCGTCCAAGAGGAACGTGTCCACTGGCGAGACTGCTTCCGGGCCGGGGCTGTCCGAGAAATTACGCCAGCAGAAAAGGTTCGTATCCCGGTCCAGGTCGATGCAGAAAATGTCGGAGTAGTCAGCGTTGATCTTGCCAATCCTGCTGGCGTATCGACGGTCGGGAAGGCCGAACAGCCCGTCGCTATTCCGATCCACCAAGCCCGCGAGGACGGGCGCACCGTAAGGGGTCTTGACCATGCCGAGCCAGCTGCTGTTGAACCGGTACTTCAGCGTGCCCTTGGAGTCGACATAGAAGCGGATGCCGTACGGAACGACCTCGCCGGTCGAATACCGAACCTCGATCGTTGCAGCACCCGAGCCCTCGGGCGGCGCCGCTGACGGAGGCCCGTCGTCGGTCAGGTTGCCGTTTCCGTTGCGATCAATGTAGATCAGGTTGATCGTACTGGGATCGTATTCATACTCGACGAGCGTCCCTTTCGTCGGATCGCTGGGCAGGTCGATCCGGTCGACCAGCACCTGCACGTCAGCTGCCGGACCGTCGCCCAAGGTGATGTATTGGTAGTACTGATGAGCGCCGCGAGCGTTCGGATACAAGAATCCAACCGGCATCGTCAAGTGTTTGCGCGCCAGCAGCAAGGGCTCCGCGAGCCCCCATCCGTAATAACCGTCCTGCAACTCTTGGAACGTCATCGATGACATCCTCGCGTCGCCGGACGGTTCGTTAGCGTCTCCGCCCGGAACTCCGTCGTCGTCGGAATCGAGATTGTTGCCGATTCGGTCCCCGTCAGAGTCCAGCCATTCGCGATGGTCACGCGGGAATGCGTCGAGGGCGTTGTCAACTCCGTCCCCGTCGACATCGCTGTCAGCGAAGTCCCCGATCCCGTCGTCATCGGAATCCAGCCATTCGCGCGGATCCCTCGGAGCGGCGTCTATGACATCTGCCGCACCGTCTCCGTCATCGTCCAGATCAACGCTATTCTCCAGCCCGTCCCGGTCAGCGTCCGCATCGTTCTGCACGTCGGCGGGCACCGGCGTCTCACCGCTCGCAACGAGCCAGTCCAGAGCCTCTTCGGGGCTGACGGCACCTTCGGCACAATGGCTGCCGGGGGCATCGAGATCGCCCCGGGTGGGCAGTCCAAGGGTGTTCTTGTAGTAGTCGTGCATTTGCACGGACTCGGAATGGAGGAAATCCTCGGTGGTGGCTTGTACGAAAACCCTGAAACGATTCCTGAGAGCGGAGGCCGACGCAGGGGTCCAGTGGACGGACGGCGTCCACCGGACGCCCGCCTTCTCGCGGTCATCGCCCCAGAAGCAGCCGCACCGGGCGTACAGTCCTCCTCCGTAGACACCGCCGTACTTCTCGAGGAAGTACGAGAGGAAGCACGGCCCTAGCGAGTCACCCCAGAAGAAAATCCGATCATGGTCGATCGAAAGGACAGTCCCGAGCCCTGTCTGAAGAAGTTCATGGACGAGTCGGGCGTCCTCTGGATACCAGTACCGGGTCCCAAACCCGGGGACGGGGGCGAAAAGCTCAGCGTTATACCGTACTGCTCGGGGCGAAGCCACGACGACCGGAACCAATCCACGTTCCCAAGCCAGCGGGCGGACCACTTCTTCGAGGTCCAGCATATCCTCACCGGTGGCCGTGGCTTGCCCGTGGAAGTACATCAGAACGCCTCGCGCCTCGGTGGGGTCCCAATCGTCCCGGAGAGAGTATCGGTACAGGACCGTTAGTCCTTGGGAATCAGTAAAGGAGGAGGTGACGGGCAGCGCGGCGAGCACCCCGCCGACCAGCGCCAAGGCCAGCGCGAGCGCAGGCAGCCCGAGGGGAATGGAATTGAGGCGATTCGACATCCGGCAATCCTTGGCGATGCTCCTTCGGCCACTCAAGCCGCCTAAAGAGAGGCCTGCGGCGGAGCGTTTCGCTTCCAGCATAGTACTGGACGGCACCGAACATTGTTCGAGTTCGTAGGTAACGGAAGGGAATTATAACTCTTACTTGACATAGCCTGCCTGAGCTGCGATAATGCAAAGATGGCAAAGGCACCGGGCAAGTCGTGTCGCGAGGGCATCGACATCCTCGAACTGCTGGACATGTTCCCGGACGAGAAAGCGGCAACGCTGTGGTTCGAGCAAGCACTGTGGCAGGGAGAGCGGTGCTGCGGGCATTGCGGCAGCGTCAAGACCAAGCCAGTACCCAACGCCAAGCCGATGCCTTACTGGTGCTCTGACTGCCGCAAGTATTTCAGCGTCCGCACAGGCACGGCCATAGCTCGATCTAACGTGCCGCTGCGGAAGTGGGCCATAGCCATCTACCTGTGCTTGACAAGTCTCAAGAGCGTGTCCAGCATGAAGCTCCACAGGGACATCGGCGTGTCGCAGAAGACCGCCTGGTTCATGCTCATGCGGATACGGGAAGCGTGGGCGGCCGATCCGTGCGGGCCGTACAGCGGTCCGGTGGAGT
>MKWU01007320.1_pt1 | contig 10650 bp, 9 predicted proteins | sample 809101 | NCBI WGS metagenome assembly MKWU01 (sample SAMN05860141, study PRJNA318959) | sponge metagenome | host: Aplysina aerophoba | place: Slovenia: Piran, Adriatic Sea, Gulf of Piran | collected 2013-05-07
AATTGGTTCTGAGAGCACGAAGCATCATTTGTATATACTAGGCATATGCATAGCACATAAAACATGGCTCACATGCAGATGAGTTATATATGCAAAAAGGTGTAATGTGTCAAGATTGTCTCACTGCTGCTTTACCTATTGTCTTGCTATCGCTTTGTCTATTGTCCCGCTTTCTTGCTAACAACGGTAATGGCAGAATGTCCTTAGAGGGCTATTTTGTGTACCAGCAGAGTATTTGTAGTAATGGAGAGCTCAAAATGTGAATCTGCGGACGATACGGACATTGAACAGCTGGCCACTAAGCATTGGCACCAGCGCACAGCAGAGTGGGGGAAGGAGCGTGCATGCTACGGTGAAAGCCGATCGACTGGCTGCGGACTTCCTTAGGAGGAAACCACTGAGAGCATACTGCACGCTGCAGAGCTATATACCATTCTGTGCAAGGTGAAGCCATCAAGCTGGCGCAACTGTACCAGCCAACTTGCACAACTGCATCTGGTTGCGTAAGGTGCGGACATATATATATATATATATATATATACATAGCAAAATCTTGAATGGGACGCAACCATTAGTCTCGCTTCACTTGCCGCTCGGCAATAATGATACCTAGTGGGCACTTCTTGAGAGTAACATAATTATGACGATTTAATCTTTGCATTCATGGACTACATATTTTCAAATTTAGACTTGGGAACCTTTAGCAATTGCCTATTCCTACAGGCACCCAGTAGAAGCAGTACTAGTACACGATTTGTGCAGATTGAGGTGGCAATCACTGGCTTCCAGCAAATGGGGCAGAGTTACCACCCCTCAGCATGCATAACACTTTGGCAGCAGGCTGGTATACGTATATGGGGTTGTACCCCATTACTATGGTAACAGACAGCATCAGTCAGCAGGGGTAATATATCCCCATCCAAGGAGGGCAATCACAAAAGGATGTTGTGGCTTTCGTTGAAACAAAACACTGGATTGTTAGTGCTGCAGGTTTTGTCCTGTCCTGTCTGCAAGTATGATCTAACTACGTAGATGCATTCTGCACCTCAGAAGCGGGTTATAACTACGTACTACAGGCACCAGTGATTGTAGCCATTCAAGTGTCTGCAAGTATGATACTTGTCCATCTCTCCTGAACTGAGCATTAGTCTGTCGACTGTCGGGATCCCTAACTGCTTTTGTTGAACCACAAGCCTTGTAATGATAGTGAATGCATAGTCATTCGAAACAGTAATCATCACTAAGCCACACTGATGAGACACAACATGGGAGAAACACTTTCTATGGCTCTGTCATTCTTTGTTTGAGTAGACTGGTAGTATTTAACTCCCCCTCACACACACACACACCACACACACCACCATTACACTGCAGCAGGCTGATGTGGCTGACCAGGCTAATTCTGTACTACTGGTGGTTATATATTGTGGGTTAGAGATTTCATATGTTTTGCAGGTTCACTTCTTGGTGCTCTATCAAATTCACTGCTGCACTTTCTAGACTTATATAAATACCATGGCTCACTACTACAACCACAGGGCAAAATCCTACGTACTTCTTAACAGCCATGTCTTGATGATGTAGGCCACGGCACCAAAGTACAGGCCATCGACACACTTGACTCTATAGCTCCAATATTTGCATTGTACAAATGTACGTACGTATGTATGTAGTTTCAGCAGTAGTATTATTTACATTGCATGTATGTAACTGATGATTCTCGCCTCTGCTTTTGCTATTCCAGCTAAGCCTAAAGTGGTTGAAATTGAAGAGACTGATGAGGAGTCTTCAGAGGAAGAGAACACTGCAGTTTTAAAACTCATCAAGAAGTCAGAGAAGAAAGTCGCTGCACGAAAACCACAGCCAGCTACAAAGGTGCCATCTTTTCAAGTGAGTTCTTCCGGACCCAGTGTTGGGGCAGCCAAAAGAAGCACCCAGCCTCCTTCTTTTGGCCCTTCAAAAGCTGATGGTGACCAGAATTTACCATCGCCTGAAACAACCTCAAAACCAGGCATTTCCAAACTGAAACCATTTCAGGAGGTTAGCGTTGTCAAGGGATGCACACAAGAAGATTTTCAACCCAAACCCGAAGGCAGGACAAAGCCACCTGGCCAGATTAGCAGTGTCATGGCAGATAGGCTTGCCATGTTTCAAGGCAGCCAGAAGGGAGAGCCAGAAAGGCAGGAAGCACCACGTCGAAGGCTTGTTAGCAACGCAGCTCGTTTGTTTAACAAAAATGATGAAGATGACAATGACCATCAAGAAGACACAACGCCATTACCCAGGAAGCCTGTCTTGAGTCGCTGGGTGGAAAGGGAGAAGGAAGATGATACTGCTCCTCCCCACAGTGTGGTGAAGGGCAAGCAAAAGGAATCCAAGGGTAGGTCTGACAGTGAAGATGAGCATGAGCGTCCAGGTAGGCATAGAGATAGGAGGCAAAGTAATGACAGTAGTGATTATCGGCACTCCCGGGCGAAGAAGGGAATGCATAAGAGAAAGGGCCGTAAAAGTGAGAGTGAAAGTGAGAGTGATGGTGGTCATAGCCATCAGAAGAAAGGGAAGGGAAGGAAGCAGAAGGAAGAAGTGCTAAAGCACACAAAAGAGCCTCCAAAGGATGATGTGGTGAGTGTGTCCACCAATGCCACCATTGATGTTCTAAGTCAGCTGGTCATGGGTGATGCACCACCGGTGGTGCAGCCAGCTCCGGTCAGTGAAGAGATGCCCTTTGGGGGAGACAACCTGTTACACAGCTTGGCCATTCAGACGGGTCTTGTGGAACCAAAGCCTGACCCTAGCCTCAAGGCCTTGGAAGATATGCTTAGCCTACCAGTAGAGCCATCTGTTCCACCTCCTTGGCAGCAAGTTCAACTTCGAAAGGCGTCAACAACTGGACAAGTGGAAGAATCCCCAACACAGGAAGAAGCAGAAGAACCTAGCGTGCACAGTAAGAGCAGGAGCAGGCCACAGTCAATCAAACAATCAGATTCCCCAACAGTGATTGATATTGACATTGGACAAGAGCAGGAAATTCTGCTACCACAACGCTCTAAGAAGACCAGCTTGCACATTAACTCTGCAAACTTTTTCGTCAATCTACCAGCAAGTGCACCAAGTGAGAGCCCATCCATTTATGCGCCTGCCCCTCTGGAGCCATTACCTCCACCTCCTCCACTTTGCAGTCAACCTCCACCGTCTTTGCCTGCTTTTGTACATGGTAGTGAGAAGAAACGCTCATCTGGAGGTGATAGACCAACCAAAGAAGTTCAGGCAGACAGGGATGCACTGTTGCATCAGATACGTAGTACACGAGAAGTGGAGAAAGTTGACCATGACGAAATAGAAAGTAATACGCAGCAGATGAGACAGGAAGCAAAGCGGCATTTAAGCAGTTCTTTGGTTCATGAACCTGATTCGAAACAGAGCACAGGGACACGAAAGGAAGGTTCCAGAAGATCAAGTAAGCATGAAGACTCAATGCATCCCAATGGGGAGGAGGAAGAATTCCTGCATCACGATCATGACCCAGGTGCCAGAAACGAAGGACATACCCAAAGGGACAGCTTGAGTGATGGGCAGCCGAGGACATCACAAGATGAGATGGAAAGAGAGGGTGGAAGTCAAAGGAGAAGAAGAAATAGTACCACAAGGCAGGTTGACAATGTGAATGGGAAAGGTAGACGTAGCAGTGCCCAGCCAGAGCCTGACAGTGGTGGTGAAGGAAATGATACCCCCTCTTCACATCAGGAGCAGATCAACAATGACACAGAAGACAGAGCAGCACACCATCCGACCTCAGACAGGCAACATGAGCATGCGAAGAGGGAGCCCCTTCCTCCTCCCCAACCTGTTGCTCTGGACGAGGAAGATGAGGACCTACCAGAATGGAAGCAGAAACTTCTCTACCAAAAGCGACTGAGGGCCACTGCAGAAGTACGAGCCAAGAAACAGGCTGAAAGGGATGAAGAAGAAAGATTTCTTGGTGTTCCAGAGTGGAAGGTAAAACTGATTAAGAAGAAGGAGGCAGAGAAAGCAGTTTTGGAAGAATCCGAGAGGGAGCAGCAGGCGGAGAGGCACGAGAGGCTGGCCAGGATAGCATCCATGCCTGAGTGGAAAAAGAAATTGTACATGGCCAAGAACCCTTTGGCCTTTAGCTAATTCAACAGTATCAAGCTAGTGAAGTCTGTATGCACCATGCAGGTAGGCCATAGTAGATTAGATATAGAAACAGGTTGGCAGTTTGGTGCTGCAGCATCAACACTATGGCTAATATGTACATGCAGTTTGATCAGTATGATTATATTATTATATGGGAATGCTATTTATTCTCAGTAGTGACTGATCACATGCTTTCCTTGCATGAGACATACGAGCAGACGGTTTTGAGCAGATGGCAGCTACATAATATAATAGTTGTTATACTTAAGGTTTTGCTCTGCAGTCTGTTGTAAAACCAGTATGTATCCTACCAAAGCGTGCTCAATTCTGTCAGCTCGTGCACATACGTCATAATATAATAATTTGTAGTGTTTCAGTAAAGATGTTTACAGGGGAAAATTGAGCTCTACAATGGCAAGCATGGTAGGTTGCAGAGGGAGATGAGGGATTATAAAAGCTCATTCATGCTGTACGTTGACATAATGTAACACACAAGTATATAATTATGTGTATGTATGTATATGTATTGCACACCCTCTAGTTACACCAAGATAAACAGTGAATAATGGTCAATCTCAGCAACATTGTGTATTAGAATACGTAGATGCCTACTGCTAAACCATACATGAACGTAACACGTAAATGAAGGTTCTGTTGCTCTGTGCATACACTAGTGTACGTATTTCTATGTGTATAATGCCTATTGGATAGTGTGTGTGCGTATGCTTAGTTTTCTAGATCTAGGTGCTGTGATATTGTGTAGGTGTTAGGCAACACGAAGAAATATCTCAACCAGTTCTGTAGCAGTAGCTTCACGACTAAGTGCTTCACTGCCGCACCATCGAAGCTCAATGTCATCGGTAGTAGGCTGTGGCAAGGTCTTCTTAAACCACGGCTGTCCTGGCCTACTGCAGCAAGTAGATCCAGCGAAACATGACGGACCCTGTCCATTCCAGAGGGGCTTAGGAAAGAGGTGACCATTTGGGGTGTCACTTTTACCGCCATTGCTGGAGTCACAGTAGTAATCTCCTTGAACAAAGGATGGGGGCTGTACAGCATGGGGCCTTGCACATGGGCAAACATCTTTTTGGGTATTATAGGCACCTGAGGGGTTGGCTGCATTATCCCCGATGGTATACGTCCACACATGCAGCCTGGGATGCCCACGAGTGATGAGTATACCTTCAGCATATGCGTCATCTACTGATTTTTTTCCAGGCCGGAATGCATTCGTGTTTCCATAGTGATAAGCAATAACACGACCACAAACGGCACTGTAGGTCTTTCCCAGTGATCCAAAATGAATAGAGCTGCACCCCTGGACACTTCTAGTGCAGTAGTTCCTGTTGTCACTGGTCAGGTTGCGTAGTGGTGCTGGGCAGTTAGTGCCAAAACCTCTCATGTCAAAGTAGCCAACCCGCATCCATACACCAGCACCACAATTGCTGTGTCCTGAATAATGGCAATACATAGATTGAGTGTAGCCATTACGAGAATTCTGGATCCAGTACCACCTATTTGAGGCGTTTGGATTGTATTTCAGTATTTCCTGGCAGTTTTCTGCTGGGAAGTCTCTCTCGAGCCCTCGCTTTTGATTATTGTAAAGTGTGTCTGCAATTTCATCCATAACAGCTTCCTTTATGTCATGAAAGAGTTCAGTTTTGATGCCGTGTCTGGCATTGCCACTCAGAACCCCAGGTGGCCCAGGAGGTCCCCTAGGACCAGGAGAACCAGGGGCTCCAGTACTTCCAGTGGTGCCCAGTGGGCCTGGAGGTCCGACTCGACCAACATGTCCTGTGCAGCAACAACAAACGCAGCTATAGATCAGCACTCATCAACTGTAGTAGTAACCATGCATATAAGTGGACATTTAGACATCCCATGTGGATGTCATGAATACAGTCATAATAATAAGCATACCTGCTGGTCCAGGATTCCCCCTGGGCCCAGCTGGTCCCGCGGGTCCTTGTGGCCCAACTACACCAGTTAGACCTATGGGTATGGTGTAGAAATTAATACATTCATGCTCATGGTATCGATGCTAATGTTGAAAACATTTTGTGGTGATGCAAACCCAATGAACAGTGTGCTCCACTTATACACTGGATGTGCATTTGTATAACAGTTTTGCCTGCAGATTGCTTTATATTACTGCATATATGAAGATTTCAGATTTGTGGCTAGGCATCTACATGCTATACCGTATGGCCGGAATTTTGGCGGGAAGATATTTTGGCGGATTGCTGAAAAAGTGTCATTTGACTGAATTTACTTTGGCGGTTGAGCCAGTCTTAGCCATAATGATATTCATAGCAAAATGGATAATCGAAGATGCTGGGAATTTAACCGGGCCGTGAGCTAGTTTCCGCTGAATTAGGACGAAATTGATGATTAAATGCAACTGAAAATTTAACAAATCGTTGTTACGCTTACTCTAAACTGTTTTCGTCCCGTCGGTCTTTACAGTGACCGTGTACACATCGTTTGGATCGCCTTCCTCGCATTGACAGACAAGCCACCTCATTCCTTCGGTGTACAAAACTCTTTGGAGAAGCGATGTCCCCGTACGCAGCTTTCAATGGTAAACTCCATGCCGACGATTAGACTGGCGCGTCTAGCTGTAGCCTAGTACACAAGCTATATGATTTCGCTATAATGATGACATCACACTTGGAAGTTTTTGGCGGATGAAATATTGGCGGAATGCTCTCAAAACCGCCAATCTGCCAAAATAAATTCCCCACCAAAATTTCCGGCCATACGGTACTATAAGCTATAAACATTACATAATTACACATTATCACCTTTATGTTGCCGCCCCGCCATTATTCATAATTACTTTGCTGCCCCCGCCATTATTTATAATTACTTTCCCACCCCGCCATCTCCACACGTACAAAAGTGTTTGCCTTGAATACAGATCATCACCACTGATGAAGACTCCTGGATCAGGGTCGAAACATTTGGTCTATTGACAAAATCCAACTGTCCGATTTCAGTCCGGCTAGTATATATGGTACCAAAGATTTTACTCAACAATAGATGCTCAAATAATACATAAGGCACACATGCGCACTGCCTGAAAAACATGGGCATGCAATAAACAGCAGTTAAATCAAACGTGAATGGGGAAGTGTCATGCAAAAGTTGGTTAAATGTTAAGATGTTGACTGATCAAGGGTCTATTCAATAGCCCCATCAATCAACACTGGGGAATCAGAGGATACTGCTGGTCTTCTGAGGCATGATTGCGCTCCTCTGATGCACATGATTGCAGAACCCACAAGCGAGAAGGACAGCTTGCACCTAATTATATTTAGCATCACAGAATAGAGGGTGTCGGACTTCTCGGCCAGGAGCAACGCCAACCTCTTGACGGAGACTGTGGCAGAAGGCCCCATTCCTCCACTGGAGGACATGATAAACGGGGTGAATGTCCGATGCTCACGTCGATCACTCTTCTCTCATACTTCCTCCTTTTCTCAAGTTCATGCCTACGATAGCATGAGGCAGTTGAGGAGGTGCAGTTAGAGGGAGCATGGGCATTGAACACCTTGACATCAAAAAAAAGCAGTTGTCGTTCTTGTCCTAGAGTTCTTGTGTAGAAACATTGAGTCTTGCATTGTCCTCAACATTGGAGGGGTGAAGTTGAAATTGTTCACCACTGAGGGGCTGGAGTACAGGCTCAACCGCAACACACGGACAGACTTCAGTGAGGAGGTCTGCTAGTAGATCTCTGATCCTGTTGTGCCTGTTGATGGGGAATGCACCCTTCAGGCAGGTAAATGCATGATTAATGCTGAAGGGCACACCACAGAAACAGTGGGATGGAAGGCGGCTGAGGGGCCATCCATACCGCAGACACAAAGCATCGCGGAACACCTGTTTGTGCAGATTGAATCCAAAGTCTGTGATTGGAATGGCAGTAATCCACGAAGATGCACCATCCTCACACGTCCAATATGTACGTATGAAGCTTAGGTGTACACAATTAAGCACGTGCACTTGGACGAATAAATGGTCAGTATAATTAAAGGGATTTGGAAAATGTACTACCACATATGCTATTTTAACTGAAAAGTAGGCAGCTATGGTGGGGTAGGGCCAATTGTTAAGAGTTGCTGGAGACCTCAGAGTGTTCTCTCATTGAACAACTGAACAGTGCAGTGCATGTTTCAACATGCAGTTGGCAAAGTAGTGTGACTTCAATTATCACCTGCAGAGTATATTACCACATAGCTGAATAGTAGGTAGGTATAGGAGAAGCTGCTGAACTACTTTATCCAGGTCTTGTATCAAACTGTAACATGGAAGGAGAAAGTGCCCCCAGTGAAACTCCTGACCTTGAAGAAGAAGCCTCAGCGATTTCCCTAGAAGATTATAATTGAGTGGATTTGGCTAAGTGTTACACAAGTCTCAAGCTACAGTGCAGTTAAGGAATATTGAGGTAGAGAGCTAGAGGTTTTCCTTGTAACTATTGTATATAGAAACCCACTTTGGTCCATGAAGACTAGGAGCAAAACACTTTCGGTGTACTAGCTAGTGAAAGGGAAGTACAAGGCAGTTTCTATAATTTCACTTTCACCTTGAGAAACTGTGTAATATGTGAAAGCAGGTCAACACCTAAGTGGGTACTTACTTGAAGTCTCCCTTCATCATACACAAACTATAGCAAAGGTATGAATTTGAATATGTTTGATGTTTGCTTTTGCATGTGTCTGTCCGTGTATGTAATGTGGGAGAAACCAAGAGGACACTGAAAGTCAGGCTGAGTGAACAAGAACGGTATTGCAGTTCATGTTCAAAAGACCAACCACTGCATCAACTGGGAAGGCACCACAGTCCAAAGAAGGGCCGAAGGGTTCTGACTGAGGAGAACTGTGAAAGCCATCCAGATCAGGAAAGCCACCCCGAACATGAACCTGGACAGTGGCCTCTTCCTACCCATGGTCTGGAACCCCATCCTCACCCACACCCCTTACCCCACACTTACAGCAGTCTAGTTTTGTCTTTTAGTTTTAGTGTATTGTCACCATGCCTCTAGCTTAGCTTTGTTTGTACGCCAACCTCTGCAAGTGGAAGAAGCTGTCCTCACCACTGTGCCAGCTCTGTGGGGAGTACCAATCTATGGCCAATGTCCTAAACTCCAGCCAGAAGGTCGTTGCCCGAGGCGCTACACCTGCAGGCATGATGATGTCCTGGCAGTCATCTTTGACTTTGCAAGTGCCACCTGCCACCTGGAATGCAGATCACAGCTGACCTTCCAGGTCAGTACAACTTCCCCCAGGACATTGTCACCACTGACCTGTGCCTATATAGACATTGGTATTTGGAGCACCTCCACCATCCACTTGATCGAATTGACCATGCCATTCGAGACAAACATCTCCAATGCTGCCGAGTGTTAGGTTCAGCGATATGACGACCTCCGCATTGCCTGCTCTCACACTCACTGCACCTCCATAATCACGCTGGAGGCTGGCTCAAGAGGCTTCCCCTGTATGGAGGGTTTCCAGCAGCTGTATAAACTGATCCGAACAAAGGCCAAAGACAGTCATTTGAGCTGGACATCATCAGACACGTCATAACTTGGTCCTACAACATTTGGTGCAAATTCAACTGGTGTTAGTTCTTCTTTGCAACTGTTTTTTTTTTTTTGCAACACATTACTATGCCCTGTTGTTTCTTACCATCTAATGCAGTTTCTTTTAACTGAAGGTCACAGGTGTCTTAACTGTATACATACTGTGCGTGTTCATCTTCAGAACATCTTTGGCAGTGTTGAGTTCACCTGCACATCACCCCTAATTAGTTATATTTCTTCTGTTTTGCTTCTGTATGCATGCACATGTCCAGTCCTCTGTACGGCCCTTATAATAATGGATGACATGGGAAAAAATGTATGTATGTATGTATGTATGTATGTATGGATGGATGGATGTACGTAATATGTATGTATGGATGTCATCTTCATAATTTCTGCGTGGCTAGGTTCCGTCATGATAGAATATTCTTGCAATTACACTAGCCGGGAATCAAATGGACCAATGTCAGGGGTAACAATTCAGACATTTCGACCCAATCCAGGGCTCTCATTGGACAAACAGGGAGGACATTGGACCATCGCCTAAAGGAACACAGGAGGGCCCTGATCTCAGGGAATGTCCAGCAGTCGGCAGTAGCAGAACACGCTTCAAATGAGATGCATGACATTGACTGGGAGAAGACTGAGGTTGTAGACTGCCACCTCCACTACTGCCAAAGGTCTGCCCTGGAGGCTTGGCATATCAGGACAGAATCCCACACAATGAACAAGGATGGAAGCCCACTGCCAACGGTTTACAACCAATTAATATAGTATATGTGATCTTGGAGAAATGTGTGCTAGCTTTTCCTGTCCTACTCTATGTTGAAGCAGGTTCTGTAACTGTGAATTGGCAAGTGACAGCATTAGGCACCCATGACCCACACTGTAACTTCTAGATAGCGAGGAAG
>MKWU01007321.1_pt1 | contig 10649 bp, 10 predicted proteins | sample 809101 | NCBI WGS metagenome assembly MKWU01 (sample SAMN05860141, study PRJNA318959) | sponge metagenome | host: Aplysina aerophoba | place: Slovenia: Piran, Adriatic Sea, Gulf of Piran | collected 2013-05-07
ACAAATGGGTCAAATGTCTGCTCACCGCGGAACTGCTCATAAGACGCAATGACCGCTTTCGTAGCAGAGCTGGCTATAAGTTCAGGAAGGTCAGCATAGGCCATGATAGGACCAGCCGCGCCCCGTTTCTCCGTACGTGGAGATCTCTTCATGGACGTCCAAATCTGATCACCGGTTAAACTACGTACTTCGGTGTGACCAGCAGAAGATAGCAACTCTCGACAAATTTCCGAGATAGGCTTGAACTGCCAGTTACCCGCAGACTCAGCATACTTGTCATACTGTCTACCACGCCCACGTGTGATCTTAGAGATCAGCGCGCACTCTGCCTTGTTACGTAGGTGTTTCAGCCCACGTGTTGAGTCCACAGAAACGTGGGATGTCCGACGACGTATGGTCGGAGACTTGAGCTTGGGATATAAACTTTTTCTCACATTTTGCCTCACCCTTCTCGTAGCTGCCGAGCCCAATCTCTTCGATGCAGCCATAGGGGGTTCTTCCATAGGAGCTTCGCCTTCTCCAGCAGCAGGCTCAGCACCACCTTCCATTTCACCGGACAACGCTTGAGCTAAAACTTCCTCCACCGCGACCATCACATCGGTTTCCACATCTACCGATACATCGTCGGGTAGCGTCTCCGTAACAACAGCACCAGCCTCCTGGGCTGCTGCTTTAACCTCTTCAGCGGTCACGGTGGGTTCTTCACCCTCGCCCTCACCGCCCTCACCACCAGCAGCTGCCGGCGCAGCCGGCGCAGCAGGTAGTTCGCGTGTTTCTACAAAAGCCATAAAAGCGTCTCGTTCATCTTGACCAAGACAATCGTAAAGCTTTTCCCAAGTTTCCAACCTTGAAAACTTCGAGGCTTTTTGAGGTTCTTCCTCTTCTGTTTTTTCTTTTACTGGTTCGTCTTTTGCCATAATGAACTTTCCTTCAGGATTAACGAAATGAATTGAGTTAACTTTATGTTTACTAATTGTGCGAGACTTGGTATTGGCTTTTCTTATGATACTACCACAGTCTGCCGGTATTGCGACAATTGACACTTCGTAAGGTGCCCAAGATGTGGCTAATTCTCTTTTGTGGCCTTTTTCGTTATCATCCACTTGTGTGCGTTCAAGGATATCTGCTCCCACAGAAACGGAACGAATGATGCCTGCTTCGATCTTGTCGCAGATATCCCGTTCTTCCTGGGTAACACGAGAAAGACGCAAACGACCCATAAGGATGTTCTTGCCTGTTTGCTCATTTCGCTCAACCCAAGCATGTTCAACAATTCCCATTTGGTGATTAGCTGACATTCTGTCAGCACCACTACCATCATGGTGATTGTTCAATACCGGTGCTACCCCAGCATTGAGCCGAGTAAGGTCAATGGAGTCAGGGTTCATGTCTAAGCCGAGCTCAACCATCGACATGTTGCCTCGATCGTCCATTTCCTCTCGAGCTACAAAAGCTCCTGTGGAAATAATCACATCGAAGGTGCAATACTTGTCATTGATGCTTTCAAACGTCTGAGACGCCCGAAGAATCCGCCCCTTCCGCCGCACCTTCGTCGCTAGGTTCTGCTGCAAGAGCCTCACCCTCCATAGCTGTTTTATTAACCTGCTCTTCTTTTAGAGAAGCATCAGCCTCTTTCTGTTTCGCACTAGCATCTTTATCAGATATATCAGATTGTTGCTGAGTCATCAAATTGACCAGCAGTTTATCGTAGTCTTCAAAGCCGATAACATTGCGAATAGGCACTTTATTGATCTTAGCCATGAACTCTCTGCTAAGAACGCCACCCTGTCCATACATCAATCCACTTAAACCGGCTTCATCGAGCTTCTGATTGGAGTCCTTGATCTCTTTGATGGTTTTTTCAAAGTCGTAACCCAATTTAGACATGGCTTCCTTCATGGAAATGAAGTTAGATGCCACCTCGGTCTGAACAGATGCAATTTCCTTCTCAGGATCGATCATAACCGGTGCTTCTGGTGACCAACGAATGCTGACATCGTGTTCTTCAGGAATAACCCCGTTTCTTTCCAAATGATCAAGCACCCAACCGCTGATTCTCATCAAACACTGTGGAATAACAGTGCTTTCTAACTGATGACGTAAATGTCTGTTCATTTCTAAGAAGCCCATCCGGCCACTAGAGAAATTAACGTTACTATAGTCATTAAAAATCTCGTAACTGACGCCCATTGCTCCGGCAATTCTACGCAAACAGCGTTCTACGAAATTCTCGTTCAATGTATTGGATGGTGACGGAAAGGTTATGGTTTTACCTGGTGGCAACTCTTCAACAAATCCTGGCTGAACAGAACGGGTCGTCTCACCAAACAAGGAACTTTGATCATCTGCTGCGATGAAATCTTCTCTTTCTTCTTCACTTAATTCGAAATTATCCTGAACAAAAGCGGTATAACTCGATTGCAGCTTCTGTTGCTTCAGTTTTGCCTCTTCGTATTCACGAAGGTTCCAAATATCAAGCAATGCTGGAGCTAACCAGCTGACACCATCTATTTGACCGGCTCTATCAAGGCGTTTGATGTGGCATATGTCTTTATAGGGAACTCTGACAGTGTCAAAGCTGGGTCCACGCCCTCCATACTTTCCAGCACCAAAGTTTTCTGGGTGTCTTTCAAATAAATGATAAGCCATCACTTTGGCATCTTTGTTGAACTCGATACCGTTGATGATTTCATTGCCTGTATCAGGGTTGGGCTGAGTGATGTAAACATTGAGGTAGTCTCCTTCCAGCACATGCAGAGACAGTTTACCCCGAGAGTAGATACGTTGAACAAATACAGAACCGTCACGCACTAAAGACCGTACCACCAAACTCTGTAATCCCACTAAGGTGTTTTCTCTTAAATAATCACCGTCTACAGTGGTCAGCCACTTGCTTAAGAACTCATCAACATTCTTGCGCACAGCCTCGTTTCCAGTGGTCACTGGAGTAACCCCACGGCCAATCATGTTACATATAATCGAGTCCACCACTCTGCGCGTTACTGGGTCATTTTCGTACAAATGACGGGACTGATCACGCAGTGGTTTTTGCTCCCAATGGTTTCGGGTGTTCAGCTCAGCTGCGTAGATGTTAGGACGCTCTCTCACAGCCTCGTGAAAGCGTCTCTCTGTTAATTGCAGCTGCCTGCCTTGGATCTGAATTTTCTTCTCAAGCTCTTTTGTCCGAGATGTAAAGAATTTCTTTATAAATCCCAGATTAGGCTTAGTAGTTGGCATCAAATGTCCTGCGCTGTGCCGGAATGTTGGGATTACGTGACTTCAACACAGTGGTGCGATTATTGCCACCTGGTATACCTAAAGCTCTTCGTACATCTACTATCGCTCGTCTTAACTCAGCAGATGAACGATACTGCATAGATTTTCCAGCGAATGTGATAGTAGTAGCTCCACTAACATAAGCGTCAACAAGAGCGACATAGCGTTCCCTTAAGTCTGTTGTTGATAGCATAGAATTTATCTCATCCGGTGAATGATTTGATCTCAACGAAACGTGACCACTTATCATCAGTGTGAGCATACTTCGCTGCGTTACATCCGTACCACATAGCGAAATTATACACCATTAGATCTAATATCTCATTTCTCTCTCTAACTGCTTTCCATCTATATCTTATTCTACCCGTTCTATCCATAGGGTCATGAGCATCTGGTAACACCATTCGTTCTGAGCACAGCTGCTCATAGAATTCTCTGTCCTTACCTTCGGGGAAAAATATGTGAGAATCAGTAACTTCGTCTTTTTCAATGAGGAGACGTTTGTAGATCTCATTTTTAAGAAAATGGGTGTTAACGTCTTGGTACTTATTACCCACTCTGCTCTTTTTGCCAGAATAGACAGACACCTCCATAATTTTCGGATAACTAATAATACCGTCCATGTCTGCAACACCGCGAATAACTTGAATTCTTTTATGATGATCTAAAACACTCCTTTTCCAAGAAAAAACCCGATATGGAATAAATCCCGAATCTATGGCTAATTTGGTAATTCCGTAATCATCATATTTAGAATATAAAACGTCTTTTAGTTCTGCCCACGGACTTTCGTGTGGATCAACGTTTGTGTTCCCCCACAGGACTATGTGCTCTACCACGAAGCACACCTTACGGTGCCAAGCAGTAATAAGTACCTCTAAACGGTCACTCTGAACATCAACCCCTGCCAGCAAAAACTTGGGATAAATTCCATTCAGTGTTGGTATCTTTCCTTCTTCGTATTTCCCGCCATTTCTGTACAAAGTATTAGCTGAAGGAAATTCATCAGCAGCTTGTGTACAGGGAACTCCTAAATATAGGTTTTGAAATGTTTTTGCATAAGTCTCGTCTCTCTCTGCTTTCATCTTTGCCTTAGCAACATCAACCCATGATAAAAACCCTACAGGAGAATACAGCGCATTTAGGTGATAACTCCTAAAGGTTTCTGAAATATGTTCTTCCTTGGTAGGTTGCCATTCTCCTGCTTCGAGCATCATTGTCTTTGATGATTCATTTATGAGTTTTTCGCATTTTTCACATTTATAAAAAACTCCTGCATCAATATTATTTTTTTCAAAAATTAAATTATCCATATAAAGTCTCTGTTTATGTCCGCAATCAGGACACGGAACAAAATAATATCTTTGATCTCCTTCTTCGAACCATTTGGCAATAACAGAAGATTCTTCATAGGTTGGTGTGCTTCCCATGATGATTTTTCTTCGATTGTAAGCAGCTGTTCGTCCTATAGCTAGCTCAACAGGGCTACCCTCCCCCTGTGTGTCCACAGGGAAGCGGTCAACTTCATCAATAAGCAAATATTTTACAGAAGTACCTGCTAAATCAGCTGCAACATTAGCTCCGCACATCACCAAAAAGCCTCCCGGAAAGTCTTTATGGATAATTGTGTTTCTTGAGGTAGTTCTTGAGAAATGAGATATCTTGCCACGTACCACAGGTGTGTCATTGATCATGGGCTCAAGCTTCTGCTGAACGATTTTTTTGATATTCTTTTCTGAAGGACCCACAATCATCGATGGACCAGGCTGATGACTAATGGTATAGCCCAGAAAGTTCATCAAGATACCCTCTGTGTAACCAACTTGGTGCCCCTTCATGATCGCAATCCTGCGAATCTTGTGATAAGGCGGCACAGACGTCATACAGTCCATAATTTCTTTCAAGTATGGTGTCCGAGATGTCTGCCACTTGCCAGGTTCTGACGAACTTGCAGAAGATAGATATCTATAAGAGTCTGCCCAATCACTTATAAGCATCGGTTGAGAGATCTTAATAGACTTATGGAAGCTATTGATGTAATCTACGTTTGGGCTGTTGAACATTTATTAAGGAGTATTAATGAAAAATGACAAAAAAGTAACAAAGAAGTGGGTGTGTCCAAATGACGATAAACCGCTTAGTGATCCCGAAGAGATAGTTAACAACATGTACCTGACTCGTAAGAAGGAAGAGTACAGCAAAGAGGACGTCCCCGAAGAGTTAATAGAAAATGTTAAAAAGATAGCATTAACTATATTAGAGGATATTAAGAAAGAAAAAAAGATTCTTCTTTGGGGCGACTATGACGTTGACGGAACCTCTTCTGTGTTGATTTGGGTGTACACGTTTCTGTACCTACAGTACAAAGGATTTGGCATCCATATTCCTACGAGAAAAGACGGTTATGGACTGAGCATTGAGGGTTTAGAAAGATTTGCTACAAAGTACGACACTGTCATTACCATGGACAATGGAATCACAGCCCGTGCAGAAGCAGAATGGTGTCGCAAGCGTAACATCAAACTTATCGTAACTGATCACCACAGCTTTACGGAGGAAACTCGCACCACAGCTCCCTATATCCTCAATCCTATGGACTACCCTCCCAACTACTATTCTAACCTTTGTGGTTCCAGCATCTCTCACTTCATATCTTTGCAGTTAACCCAAAAAGCAGACATTAACCAAGCCACAGCATTTTTAGCGTCCATGGGTATCATTGGTGACGTTGTGCCACTGAAGGGTTACAACCGTTTCGTCTTCAATCTTGGTAGGTCAGCTATTTTTAATTTAAATATCCCTTCTTTCATGGCTTTAAGAAAAAAACTCAAACTGTCATCTAAAACAGAATTATGTGCTGACGATTATGCTTTTTCCATTAACCCACTTATCAATGCCTGTGGTCGTATGGAAAGTATGAAAAGAGCGGTGGATTTTTTCTGCAGTCAAAAAAATGAAGCTCCTACTCTTTTAAAGGGAATTCTCACTTTAAATCTAGAACGTAAAGTTCTTGAAAAAGAGCAGACAGAATTAGCAATGCAAACACTGGAAATCAGAGAAGCTGCATCTAGAAAAAAAGAATCTGGAAAACTCCCAAATTGCATCCTTTTAGCTCACCGCGAATTTCATCCTGGCATGATGGGACTTATTGCAGGAAAGATAGCTATAGAGACAAGAAAGCCAGTCATGCTTTATAGGGGATATAAGTCACCAGTACATGGTTATATTTTTGAGGGATCTGGTAGATCTTTCCATGGTGTCCCTTTGCTAACAACACTGCAGGGTATAAGTCAGCATTTTCTAAAATTAGGTGGTCATGAAAAAGCCTTCGGCTTTTGTTTCAAAGAGAAAGCTCAACCTTTAATTGAAAACTACCTTTCTGTTAAAACAAAGTTCATGGCAGCTGAAGATCCTGTGATCACATACGATGCCAGTTTAAGCCTCGGTGCACTGAACCTGTCACTTGCTCATAAACTGCGAAAACACGAACCATTTGGCGAGGGATTTCCCCAGCCTATCTACCGTATTTTTGGAGAAATTTATGACATTGAGGTATCAACCACTAAAAACGGAGATCACACATTTATTCATATTTTGAACGATAAAAATGAAATCTGTAAGGTTAATTTTTATTTTCAGAATTTACTGGATGACTTTGAAAAGAAACAAAAGGTGGAAGCCCTTATTTCTATTAGCACTTCCATATTCATCCATCAAGAGCGTCTATCACTTAAGGGAATAGATATACGTGCATGTGATTAAAAGTCTTCATCATCAAGAATAGATCTAATTTTTTTCAGCTTTTCCAATTTATTGTGAAGAGCGTCGATCTTCTCTTGTATAACAGCTTCCATCTTAAAGATCTTTTTGCCATAAGAGTCTGCCGTATCATTGAACGAAACAGCTGAGTGCCTTTCCTTCCAATACCTTACTGTTGAGTAGGGTATGCTCATCTTGCGAGCAGCCTCTGAAATCGTCATCTCTTCGCAAAGCTCAATCGCTCTAACCCGGTCTGTTTTGGTGTAGCTTCTATTGCTTGGCTGCGCTTTCATGTTCACCGTTTTTCCTCCTCAATTTCCTGAACGTGTTCCTTGCCTTTGTGCGACTGTGCAATCTTGCGACTACGGATAACTGGATCTTTTGCCGATTCCGCTAAAATGTCCAAAAACCTCTCAGCACTGAGCTCTTCTACGATGCTGTTACTAATCTGCTCCACCTCTCTAAACAATAAAAGATGTATCGTCTCCTCTTGGCTCTCATGAACAATACGACTGCTCAACCTGTCAGGCATTTGAATCAACAGCGTTCTTATTTTACTACCCACCACCGATAAGAACTGTCTCACATGATCCGCAGGAACTAGCTTTGACGTCGCCTCCTCGTAAATAGCTTTGTCGAGCATAGCGCGGTAATGGTACGACAGCTCCATTGCCCGATTCTTGCTAAGAATCTCCGGCTCTTCCTTAACCTTGGGCTTGGGTTTTGGCTCCTTAGCCTCCTTATAATTCTTATCGAGCACAGCTCCGTCGTAGGTGGTATCTTTCTTGCTTTTCTTCCCAGTAGCATAAGATTGGATAACCCCATGTTTCTTCTTTTTCACCATCAACTATCACCTAATAAGGCAGTCTCGTATCATCATCACTATAGTTAGGGAAGATCCCAGAGCTGCTGGGTTGTTGTTGAACCGGTTGCCTCGGAGCAGGTCTCTGATATTGCTGAACCGGTTGTTGATAGTTCGGTGCAGGTTGCTGATACGGCTGAGGTTGAGCAACTTGTTGCTGAGGAGGCTCACCTATGGCTCCATGAGCTGTTGGCTGTCCTACATTTGCACCACCCTGTCCCTGAGCTTTGTCAGCCGGTGACTTGCCTATGTCGAACTGCCCAATGAAGTTCATATTGACCTGCATTGTTCCCTTGAACTCAGACAGCGAAGCAGCCGAGCCACCCGTACTAGCAATAACATACGCACCCTTAACTAAGCGGTCTCTAATACCCTGTATTTTTTCAGGACGCACCAAACCTGAAACCCAGATCTTACTTTCCTTGATACCATCTTTCGTCCATTCACGCTGATTGTGGCAGAACTTTATACGAAGATATTTTTGGTTCTTGGCCGGCTGAGGACTTTCAGCCAAGTTACCGTCTATAACCATGTTTAACATAAGAAACTCCTTGGTAAAAAATAACCATATGTCAAAAACAAATTACATATTAGACATATGTTGCATTTATTATAACATATCTTGTTATTTTTTGTCAATTTTATTTTGAAGTCTTTTGGTTGGTTTGACTAGCCGCTTCGTTTATCACTTTTTCGTTGCTAGCGTTCCATGCTTCAACGAAGGAGTTTACGGACTTTACAACCTGAGCACAGATGTATTTTTGTGCCTTTTTATTCAGCAAAAGATTAACGAAGACAGGATATTTACCTAGCGTTCCTGAAAGTCTATCGGGATTCTCTCTTCCTGGATAACCGCGTCTCTTAAAAGCAATATAATCTTTTCTTGATGCCGACGCCTTGGGTTTAACATTTATCGGTTCTAACCCTAATCCTTCTAGTTCCGTTCCTTTTCTTCCGGCTGTAATTTGCTTACCAAACAATTTAACAGAGGTGATGGCAAATCTCTCAAAAAGAATGGATGCTCCAATATGAATGGGATCAACCTTTCCTGCTCTTTTCCTTCCTTTCTGTGGAAATGCCCCTGTTCCCTTATTTCCAAACTGACCATAGGCTAAATATCCAAATGCCGGATCTCTATACTCCAATGTAACCTTAAATCTGTCGTAAGGTACTTTCATTTTCTCAGTAAACACCACTTGCACCGATGATTCCATAAAGGTGAATTTGTGCGGCTTGCTCGCCACCTTCCAAAGAAACTGCATTCCCTTATATCCGGTCTTTTTACTGGCCACATAATTTAGGTTCAGTAAAGTTATCATGGCATCTTGTATAGCAAGTTCCATAACCATCACAGCTTTTCCTGTGAAGCCAAGTCCCGGATGATTAATAGCTCTTGCTGCGTCCCGCTTTATCTTGTTATTTTTTATAGGCAGTCTTTTGAAAAGAAATTTAGATTTCAATCCAGTGATTCTATCGATCTCTCTTTGAGCCTTGCCCGATATGTACAGCGCGCCGGCCTTTTTGTAGTATTCAGAGACACTTACCAGCTTGGCTTCCATCTCTATTCCGAAGGTCATAGCATCACCAAGGAGTTTTTATGAACATTATCGGTATTGATCCATCTGCTTATAGCCTCGGTTATTGCATTGCAAAAGGCAAGATCAAACCAGAGCCTCAATTAACACTAGTGGACTATGGAATCATCAAATTCCAACAAAAAGTTTTGGTGCAAGACAAGCTCGTGGAAATGTTTGACGGAATTGGCCTTATTTGCAAAAATCACCAACCAGATATTATCTGCATCGAAGACGTATACATACATTTCAACTCTAGAGTTGCTTTAACACTCAGTATGGTTAAAGCAGCTACTATGATCGGTGCCTACAAGGCATGCGATAAAAAACCAGAGATGTTTTTAGTCCACGCAACCACTGTTAAAAAAAATATGATTTCAGGAAGAGCATCTAAAGAAGATGTGGCCAAAGCCGTATCCGAAAAATTCGACATAGATATCACAGATGTGCCGCACGATGTCACAGATGCTATAGCTGTGGCATACACAGGACTCATAAAACACACCGAAGAGCTATAATTCGCCAGACACAGATGGAAGATCTTCACCAATAATATCAAAAGCCCTATATAGGAATGAGCAAATTAACAAATATTGCTCATCCGATAATTTCTCCATAGTCTTTGCCAGGCCATTCATCCGGTACTTGCGAAATCTAGCTTTCATAGAGCTGCTAAAATGACCGTAAGATTTATCCTTGCTCGCCTTAACAGCCATCCTTAACATATAATTCGCTTCTTCAACACCGTATAACAAGGCTGCCAGGTGATAGTAGTGACTCGGTAAACGCCACATGTTAGTACCGCTGTTTTTACCATCTAATGAACTATCGTCTTCTTCGCCACGGGCTTTGTGCTCCTTAAGCAACGCTTCTTTCAGTTCTTCTTCTTCCATCTCTTCTTGCCGACGGGGTATTCCGCCCTCGGCAATGCGGATCTTCTCGTTCCAATACGAATCCGGCTTGCCTTTCATGCTCTCATCCATATCAACTCCTTAAAAATGAATGATTATGGCACATATACCCCAGCGGCGCCGCGGAAGAACTGTGCGTAGAAAATAGTAGCATCTCAATTCTGAGGTCATAAATATATGCCGCTTAATTTAAACTACAAAAAAATCCCTCCCTAACGGGGGATTTTTTAGTTAAAGACTAAAGGTTATCTTCTAAATTAAACTTAT
>MKWU01007324.1_pt1 | contig 10644 bp, 12 predicted proteins | sample 809101 | NCBI WGS metagenome assembly MKWU01 (sample SAMN05860141, study PRJNA318959) | sponge metagenome | host: Aplysina aerophoba | place: Slovenia: Piran, Adriatic Sea, Gulf of Piran | collected 2013-05-07
CATCTGAGCTCACTGTCTTATCCCTGGCAACAGTACCACTCTCCTGGATCTTTGTGTGCAATCGTTGACCAGCATTCTTCATTCTGCCATAGCCACCATCAACTTCCATCATTACTCTAGAGAACACCACAATCTGCTCATAGGTACAATTCCTACGCATGTGATCATAAAGTACTCCATGTGTTTCTTTCTAACATCTCTTGCTCATTCAATGTCAGTCTCAGTGCTCTCTGCTATGACCCTTTGCCGTCTCAGTTCTGGGGCACACTCTTTGGCATTCACATTGCTTAAAATTTCATCTCTAAATTCTTGCAGAATTGAATCAACGGAGATATCTGTAGAGTGTCCATAAGTACCATCAAACCAGAAGCTCACTTTGATCATCACAATTACATGATACGAATTCTCGAGTAAATACACATCAGCAACTTCTTTCCAAAAGATGGCGTAGCTAGCTGGCTAGTCAAATGGGTTTCTATACATGCTAGCTACTGAGTCTCTTGCTAATCATTCCTACGCACGTAGCTAGCTATTCGTGACCAACTGGATGCCACTCCGCAAGAAAACTCACCAACTGGCATCAAGTTTCTCCACGTAGTATATATGTAATAACATAGACGCACAAAAAGTGAAGCCACGCTCTGGGGACTTCCCTGCAGTATAGAGGACGTTGCGTCATAGACTCTCCTTGGCAAAAATGGCTGCCTCTAGCTTCAGTGTCGACTAGTACAACCACTTCGTTTACAACTGATGGGTTCTATATACATCAGTTGACCACTAGCTAGAAGAGTAGTAGTATTTTTAATCAAATGGGATAGAGGCCGTCTCTTACGGAGGGTTCGATCTTGTGTATTCGCTGATGGCCCAATGCCCCCCCTTTTCAGATGTCGTTGTGAAATCAAAGAATCAACAGTGTGATGAAGACAGCCACAGCCAAGCAGCCAAAGATGCTATTACAGACAAGACTGTCAAACTGTGTGATGGCATGGAAAGCTTGTCTGTGGCATTGAGACTACACGAGAAGCATCTTCTCAGCGACAATACCCTGGAGGCAGTGAGGGACTTTCAGGAGGTTAAGGAAGCAAAGAACTCGCGCATACTAGAGAACGTCAAACACTCAATCACCGTCCTTGGATTAAAAGGATTTGAGGATTTTCTCAGCGTTTTGGGTACATTTCATCTCCTTCACTCGGTGGTCAGTGATTTACAAGGTGTGTATGTGGTATGTGTATGTACGTACTAACTTACTAATTATTGCCTGCCACAAGGTGGTGACTATGTTGGGGGGGCATGTATGCCCCTCCACCAATTAATTATATTCGAATTTGTGAACAAGATACATTGGAATGGGCTATCAGACAAAAATAGGTGTAATTCACGGATGTACAGACTTGTCTGTACGTGTGTAGTGAGTACTTTATGATACTGCCATATCAGAAACGATCGTTGTTTGGGATTATTGATTCCACTTGATGTGAAACCAGATGGCTGGTTTCAGCATGTGTCCAAAGGAGTAATCCCCACTCCATTTGGGTTCATTGTCCTATGTACAACTGTTTGGAGTGATATGCCTACGCTATCATCACTGCTCCCTGATCTTGTCAACCTCTGCAGACTCTTACCAGACACACTTGTTGATGATTCAGAGCAGGAACCTGCAAGACCGTATGTGCGGCCATTCCACACACAATGTGTGTTTTTGCATTGCGCCATGTGACTGTGTAGTGTGGGTGTACGCTGGTGATGTGTGGGACTGGTCCAATGTCTGTGGGTTGTATCAGCTGAGAATTGATTCTGTAAGTGTTGACGTAGATGATCTTCCTTGTCTTTGTTGCTCTAGGTCTCTTCTGGGAGCAGCAAAGAGCACAGCTGGGTACATCACCTGTACGAAGCCTTACAGGCCCAAGCTCCATCACTCAACAGTCACCCCCACTCCCCCACTCCATGCTCCAAGTCCTTACGAGTGAGGAGGACCAGAGACACTACTCTGCTTGCCCTCCACCTCATACAGATTCACGCTACTCAGTCACCGCTAACACCCCTTTCCACCGAATGCAGTCTATGCCAACCAATCACTTTCATCATGCTGGTCATGTGACCAATATGAGGCCGCAGCGTGAGCGGAGTAAACTTCTTAACTTCATGCCTAGCCCATGTTCTGGTACACAGAACAAGTCTGACCACTTCCCTCCTCTGTCCTGTTCAAATGAAATACCGTCATACTCTTTTCCTCGGCCTTTACACTCAAACTTTGCATCACCGCGCCCGGATCCAGGACTGACCCCCTTGGATCACAGAGGGATGGCATGTAGTACAGGTGAAGCAAGTGCCAACTGGTGGCCAGTGGGGCCTTCCCACTTGGCCCTTGACAGTCAACAGCCAACACCGCCTCAATCTTCTCCACAGGTTCTGCTATCTGCCAATGCACGATCTTTTGAGGCAGTTTCTGGTCTGGCCTCCTCACCATCACCATTCTCCGCCAGAATCAATCCGCTTACTCTCCAACCCAATGCTTGGCAACAAAGGCCGTGGCTATATAGCAGAAGTGGTAGCGGTTCACCAGCCGACAGTGGGTTGTTCTCCTTGCAAGGCTCCAGTTCAGTGGTAGGTCGCAGTGTAGACAGCATCGTCGAGCAAGTGAGTAGTGAGGATGCTGAAGGCTTCTTGGAGGAGCATGAGAGCAGCAAGAAACTACATTGGCAGGAGAGTTTTGACGAAGGCAATGTGCTGAAGCAGAGGAGCCACCCTGACAGCATGGACAGCGGTATCACCGGGAGTCAGTCCTCCCTGGACAACGAAGACGACGCGCAGCCGACGTAGTGTGTGTGTAGATATATGTACCTAGCTATGTATGCGACTTGCACGTTTTTACCAAGTGGTTTTATGTATAAATTGTATATACATGGTATGTGTATTGCGCAATAAAGCCATTCTGACGAAAAGAGATGGTGCTGGGTGCTACCCTTGTTTTGGCTTGTCTTTGCTTGCTGGCTTTTCCTTGCCGTACCATTGTTGCCTATGGTGAGTGACATGAGTGTGTGACTACGTCCTCTTTAAATAAATTTGTAAAAATGTGGGTAGACGTGTATAGGATGAAGAAGATTTCCTACAAGAGCACGTGGGATAACTCATGAATGGGGTAACTCCGTAAAAATGCCTATCGACAGCTGTAACTTGGCCAGTACACTTGCGATCGAGATATGCATTACTTAGGCAAGCACGATGCTTACTTTATACTGAATACCTCGCAAGTGCGCTGAGCCACGGCGATTCTTCCTTGCTGCGATAGAGAAGCAATTTCATGTGGGGGTACAAAATGTTCGTGCAAAAAACTTTCCTGTCAGCATAATGTAGATTTTTACACACGGGCGGTGACGCGGTCGCTATTTCTGAAGTTCACAGAGTTACCCCGGCCACCTCTTTTTACCAATCGTCAGAATTCTACAAGTATCTCAGCAAATGTAAGCGCAATTTAGTTAAGTATTGGAGTGCGACGTGGACATAGATGCTAGTACCTGATATTGAAGTTGCACGTGTCGCTTATCAACTGTTGGAATTAATCGACGGCAAAGTTAGTTTTCACGAAGTTACCCCATTTTACCTTACGTTTAGCTACTTCATAGCTACGTAGCTAGCTGTAGTTCAATAGCTATCAATCTCAACGCTAAAACACTTTCACACGGACTGGGCTCACTCTAGTCTCGCTGGGCCAGACCCTTTCCAGCATTGTGCAAGTGCCCCGAGAAAGGGTCTGGGAGTTAGCTCAAGTGTTGTCTTGTAATGTCTGTGAAAACGCCGGACTAGGTGTTTTATAACACTTCTTTGATGTGGAGCCCGTTTACGTGCAACCGAGCTAATTATTACAGTAATGGCGGCGGGTATCAATTGTGCCAGGATCGAAGCTGTAGTGCGTACCGTGGCTGCTGAAGCAGGGTACAATAATTTGAAGCAGGAGCAAGTGCTAGTAGCAGTAGTAGAGTTTGTTCGAGGGTGAGATGTTTTTGTCTCTTTCTCTACTGGCTACGGCAAGTCTCTTATCTATGGGATTCTGCCTGAGGTCATTCAGTGGGCACAGGAACGGCCGCAAAGATGTCAATCGCTTTGGTTATTAGTCCATTGTGGGCAGTAATGCTGGACCAAAAAGCATGCTTCCTTCACAGTGGAGTCACGGCTGAATTCTTCGGGGAGATCTTGTCGCAGTTGACGAATAATAGACAACTTTCTTTACAAATGATACTGTTTGGAGCCATAACATGTTACAGGCTCAGTCGACTTCCAAGAAGATTGCTGATAGTTTCAGTAACTGTGCTGAGCAGAAGATCACTAGCTGTGCCAAAAACCCTCTGGAAATGCTTCTTGTTCCCTGAGAGACACTTACAAAAGTAACAAAAACAGCAGTGTTCCACAATCGACCGATCGACCGAACTACACGTTGCCAATTAGCTACAAACACTTAGCAATTGACGCGATAACGAGGTGTTAATCGATAACTGCCTCCACGACTTAGGTATAGGATAACTCCCAGACCCTTTCTCGGGACGCTTGAGCAATACCGGAAAGGGTCTGGCCCTGCGAGAGACTAGCCTCACACAGTCAGTCCCGATAGAATCCATTATCCATTAACACAAAGTTTGAACTATCTATGGTTGAATGTGTGACTATGAATGAGAGCTAATTAAATGTGTGCTCACCGAGTGAGCCACATGTAGCTAGGTATAGGTCTTGTTCAATTTCTTTACATTCTCCAGCTAATCTTCAACTTTGCCTATTCTCCGGGCTCGAAATTAAGGATCTGTATGAAGTAGCTATATGTTGGGCTGCTGGAGACATTGTATAACGACAATATCTAGAGTGAAATGGAACTGCTACCTGTGCGGAGTGTTTAGCTCCGTTGCCTTCTTGCATAGCTAGTGTACCTCTAGGTCTGTTGTACAGAGAAGGGGCTGTGCAGTTGTCATGTGTTGATATTATCTTGTTCCCACCTACAGAAGAGATCTCTGTTGCCAATTTGCGTAGACTTCCCAACAGCGACAGAGCTGATGCCAACAATGTTACCTTTGCATTTGAAGTGAATCCATCCATCAAATATGGAGGCCCACTGACGTATAGTATAACGCTTGACTGGGAGGAGGAACTGAGGGGCTACACTGGGTCAAGCAGCAGCTACTACTACAGAGCACGAGGTTACTATTCAGGAGCTTGCCATGAATATGGCAACTTGAGAAGAAGTGGACAGACATACCAGTTCTCGGTGTCCAAGAGCAGCCTAGGGAGTGGTCCCCTATATGTCGAAATATCTGTATCTCTTGTCTGTAACGAGAGTAGCAACTACTACTACTACCGCCACTGCTATTATGCTTGCCAACATTGGGAGTACAAAGGAGACTCAGACACCATCAAGATAGACTCTATTCATGGTGTGTACATATTGAATAGTGGTGGGTGAGGGAAGAGAGGAAGAGGCTCAGTGTTACAGCATTCATAATGGTAGTTTCGTTTTGAACAAGACGCATAGAGTGAACAATGCATGAAGGTCTTTGTCAGTTACAGAACTTCAAAATTTGCAGCTGATGAAGTTCTAGTGGCTAAAGTGTTTTATATACAATCTGCAGTATTCTGCTATGTGTTTCACTCAAGAATCAAATACTCACACATTACTTTAAGTAAAGTACAATGTCATATTACATTACATAACACTGCATTCGTCCCCTGCAGCATTGCTAATGGTATCTATGTTTCACACACAGGATCCGTTGCTGCTTTTGAAGTTGACCTTGAGCTGTGGCCCGGCGAGGAGTGCCATGAGTTTGGTGTAAGTTAATGGCTAGTGTTTTAGGTGATTCATTTTAATATCCCTTAATTGTTGGTGTACGTCACTAGCTTTTTTGTGGAATGTGACACAATAATGAGGAAAATATAATACAATGAGTGATCATGAAAACATGGAGACATAATAGATGTGATATAGTTATCACGGGCTGCCGAGTCCATGTCAGTCGGAAAGTTGGGCCTCATTCACGATGAGGTCCAGCGGCTGCTCATCTCCACTTACCGCGCTGTGATCCGGGCTGTGAAAGGAGGATCTGGCTCCTCATAGGCACATGATCAGGGAATCAAGTAGGGTAAAGGCGATCCTGCAGCGCAGGAGCCCCAGGGTCCTGCTGTAGGGCTGTGCAAGCTTGTCTGCCTGAAGGCTTGCCAATCTTCTGAATGCCACAGTGGCGGATGGGCCCCAGCCCCCACTTGTTGACAGCACTATTGGGGTGAAGGTGCCATGTTCTACTTCGATAATCCTCCTCTCATATGCCCTCCTCTTTTCGAGCTCATGTCTGCGGTAGCACGCGGCTGTTGACATCTTACAATTGGAGGGTGCATGCGAGTTGAATACTCGTACATCGAAAAAATGCACTGTTCCTACTGTTGTCCCAGAAGTTCTGGGCTTTGACGTCCAGTCTTGCTCCGTCCTCCACATTGGTGCTTTTTAGGGGGAACGTCTCTCCACTTAGCGGCTGCAGGGTAGGCTTGATGACCACGTAACTAGCTACATTCTTGGTACTTATTTCAGTAAATCTGAGACATTACTTTCAGCTTCATGCAGCATACATTGAGTGTTTGGTGAGTTTGAGAACGACAGAAGTACTGCATTTGTTTGTACTGAGGCTTGGCTAGGCCAGGTCTTGAAAGCAGAAGCCATGCATGGGTCAGCTGAGCCATTCTTAATTAACTCAAGTCCACATAGTTCATAGGAAGGCTGGGTTTGAACCAACGCACTACGACTCCAGGGTCCTGGAAGACAGTCTAAAAGTTGTAGTGATCACTATGAGAACTACCAGAAGTATACACCAGAAGTGGCTCATGTCATTTGTATAACTGTGTAATTGCACTCTTGTATGAATGGTGTAATTGTATGTATGTATGAACATTGTGTTCATTAAACCTCTAGATTAGTCACATTGTTTGTATAGCGATCTGACCTTCATAAGGATATATGAACTTGAGCAAAATCAATCCTTAGCAACTGATTGCAGGACGTTTCAACCACTTAGGCCCTCATCAACTGTGTACAAAACTGTGTACAAAACAATTTGTACACAGTTGACAAAGGCCTACATACTTACATGGCCGAAGCGTCGTGCAATCAGTTGCTAGTGATTGATTCTGCTACGTGTATTGGCAAGATCATCAAGCTCAGTTTGCTAGTTGTCACAAAGTAACAATGAGTCTCTACAATATTATTGTTTCATGTATCTACAGCTCCCAATTAACAGCGATGCCAATATGCTGTTCTAGACCACCTATGTGATCAGCTGTTTTCTGACTCCTTTTATTTCGTACTCCTTCTGCACACTTTCATGCTAGCGTATTCAGCATAGCCAGCCTGTCATTATAAGCAGTATAGCATTTGATACTGGTATCTGTTACATATTAAGAGCACAGTGGCATGTTATTTATGTATTTACAATCGTATACTTATAATTATAGATACATGTTTGAAGTATGTATGTATGTATGTACGTATATATACCTGCCATGCATGTATAAACTGTGTTAATTGGCTATATATATTAGCATGGTAGTCTTGGAATTGTACTCTCTTTCGCTCAACATGCTCAGATGGCAATACCTGTGTATAAAGTTGAGAGTGCCCTAATGTCTGTAATTAAGAAGAGCGCCAAAGTACCCACAACCAATCTTGGGATCTACAACAGTCGTTACCTGTGTATTCGCGAAAACTTTGTCACTATGCGAGGGGTGATTATGAAGCCTAACGACTCCTTGGCAACAGCAGTGAGAGCTACACTCAGGACTTGGTTGGGTGAACAAGGGTCATCACTAATCCTTGGCGACAGACAAGTTGGAATCAGGGCTGGTCTTTGTGGATTAGCACTTTCCACTGTGAATGACCCCGTCTGTGGGCGTGACTATCCTGCCCTATCCTCTAGGACACCTCCAAACACCTCTCCGTCTCAGAACACTCAATCTGCCTCAAGTAGTACTCAATCTGCCTCAAGTAGTAGCAGCCCTGATGAAGATGTCGAGTCGTTGAAAATTTCGCTAGTGTCTGTGTGTTTTGTGAGTGGAGGATTGGTTATTGTGATTGCCATCCTGGTAGTCTACATCCTGTACCGGAGGAGGAGAAGTAAGAGGTGAATGTGTGCACGAGTGGCAGTAAAGTTGTGGGCATGCAAATGTGGGTTCCATAGTGGTGACTTGATGGCATATGCAAAATATGCAGAGTGAAGGTCATCATGTGAAAATGGCAAAATATTGAAATCATCATGATCACAGGGGCTATGGATCGGTGTGAGGTGTGTATAAGGCTGAATAGGAGTGCATGTGTGTTTGTCATCATATATATGCTGTATGTGTTAATCACTTTTTGTGTGTGTATGTATGTGTGTGTGCTCTTCTAGACCCGGGGGTGTTGTGCAGATGTTCTCCAACACTGGTGAAGATGATGAATCTGGGAATCTTGTGTTCAGAGAGAACTGAGCTCACTGCACTATCATTAGTTTATACTGTTGCAGCCTATATATACTTGCAACATGCAGAACACTACACATATACTAAACCATTGATCCTATGTGGACCCACATAGCTGAAACAGCTAGATTACATTATCATTTAATTTACGTGATGGGATCAGCTAGATCGCTTTCATCCAGGGTAATTGTAATACAACAAGATCTGGCCTAATTAATTATATGGCCGTGAATGGCTTAATTATGCACGGCCCCCATTACTTGCCACGTAAAATGTGGTATACATGCATGTGTACAAGCCAGGCAGTTTCGATATAGTGACTATATCATCGATCATAGTGACTCGATGTGGTGTTGTCATTTACAAGAATGATGTAATGGCATGTGTTCAATGCATATTGACTGACGATGCAACAAAAGGCCAGTATATAAAGAACACCGAGTAACAGCTTATCAGCTTAACAGATTATCGGATACTTAGCATAATTATAGTGACTGCTTCATTTGCTTTCTAAAAGTTTGTATATACAATCTATGTGTATCTAAAGTGTATAATATTATACATACAATATGCCTAAAGTTGAGGAATCTGGAGTAAGCTGGGTTTACATATGTAATAATATGATTAGTGCTGATGGCAAAGGGAAAGAGAGATAATGAAGGGACATGCATGGTCGGAAAGGAAATTAGCATGCACTTTACGACCATCTGACAGTGTGTGCTACATGTATTTTTATGCATGTTGCATAATTATATGTAACTAAGATCTAAGAGCCTCTGTTGGTTGATGCTCTTTCCCAGCTGTGCTAATTTATGATCTCACAATAACAATGCCTTGGACGTAACCTGTGACAGTATAAGTCTGCAGACTCTCGTATACCACTTAGGCAAAAGCATACAGTATAATTATAATTATATTATGTCCCATTCATCTGACTACACTCTACCTACTCAATCTATACAATCAGACTTGTGTTGTAGCCCTCAGTAAGTGTGTCAGGTCAGCCAGTTGGCATTTAATAGAATTTATATGAACGTGTACACGGCAAGTGATCAATTCTGCATGAGTTGAGTAGCATTGGCGCAAAGAGTTGTATTGTATTGTATTGTATTGTATTGTATTGTATTGTATTGTATTGTATTGTATTGTAATATATTGTATTGTATTGTATTGTATTGTATTGTATTGTATTGTATTGTATTGTATTGCATTGCATTGTATTGAATTATTATACTGGTACTCCACTTAGTCTGGTGGACTACTTTCCAGGGAGCCCAGTGATTATGTACAAATACACACACATACACACACAGTGTCATATACAATCAGGTGATCAGTTTGTAATCAGTCAGTCAGGCAGTGATTGGTGGTAGGGGGTGTCACTTTTTTCCACTGCCTTGGAGGTGATCCCTGGATATCCCATCATCTTCAGTGCTCTGCAGTCTTTCCTTTAGCTTCCAGGCCACCTCGACCCCCAAGTTAACAGTCGTCAGTGCTAAACCAGTCACTCGCTGTCATGTGTTTACACCCTAACAAGTTGTTAGATGGAAATTGCAAGCTGGCAAGCCTGCTCTACCATGGAGAGCCTTGCTGGGCAGGCACTGCAATAGCTTCAAATTCGGAAAAAACAGAATGGTATAGTTTATACATCCTGTATCTTGAGAGGCTGCCCACCAGGCTGCAGTTTCCTTCTAACACCTTACTGGGGTGTAAGCACATGTCAGCGAGTGACTGGGTTAGCACTGACGACTGTCAATGTTTCGTGCCTGACACTACTACACTCGTATGTATGTATGTGTGCAGAATTGCAGGTTGGATGCATAATTGTATGCAGTACGTAGTAGAATGTGAACTATCACACTGTCTTGGGGATATAAATGTGTTCTATATAAATTATCCACTAACATTATAATATATGTATCACAGTACATAAAACATGGAGTCTATGTAGAATTCTATGTACACATACTGAAAAGCATGCAGATATGCAAGTGAGCTCAATGTTATATTGTACGTGTATAGTACTATATATTATATTATATATAGGTTGCCTTGTACACAATAAGCACTAAGATCTCTTGCATTGGATTATTCTCTGATATACTGGTAGGGAGGAGGGGCAGGTGAGATGGCTGTGGGCCCTCCCCCCTGCCGGTATAT
>MKWU01007325.1_pt1 | contig 10642 bp, 6 predicted proteins | sample 809101 | NCBI WGS metagenome assembly MKWU01 (sample SAMN05860141, study PRJNA318959) | sponge metagenome | host: Aplysina aerophoba | place: Slovenia: Piran, Adriatic Sea, Gulf of Piran | collected 2013-05-07
TGCACAAATAGGATGGCAGGAGATATCCATAATGTATATTTCACGCATTATCTACGAAAGACTAGTACCATTCTGCCAACTCTAGCATGAACACTCAGCTCCAATGGCAGCAATGCCTTCTAGCAAGTCTTGCAGAGTGCAGTTTATGGCAATCACATTGTCGAATGATTGTTGCATAAAGCAGCAGTCGCGAATGTCTATGACAGAACATTTCATGCAAAAAGGCTGAAACAACTGTAGGCTATTGATGGCAGAGCCCAGGCAGATGTCCTGTACTCAAACTGGGGAAGGACAAGGCAACGGTTATGCCCAATCTTCACTATTGCCACGTTTCATCATCACCACTAGGAAGAATCGATACCAATGCCTGTAAAGTCCTCTCTCATACAATTGGGAGTCTTCTTTCACTGCCACCAAACTCTTGAGCACTTTGTTTTCCATCTGCAGTGGCCATCTTACAACGCCAACACTTCGAAGTTAAGGTGGAAAAGTCAATTTAAAGTACACAACTCAGGCTGCATAAAGATTGAAACCTGTCATTTCTTACTCAGAAAAGGTCAATATACCCTACTGTCAGTCTGTTTTAGACATCAATTCTGTATTATTTTCTTCTGAATTAGCTTATTGCACACTGTTTGTTGTAGCAAGGTGTGAAACAAAGGTGTTGCTGAGCTACCTAGTCCACAGCGTTGCAATATTCCAAACACGATTAAGTACAACCACACATAGAAATCTATGGGAACCCACTAGAATCCTTTTTCTAAGGAACTTCTGCATAAGAAAGAATTTGCAGGTGGCCTCCTATAGTTTTGTGCTTGTAGATGCTATATGCCAGCAATGTTGCTTATTTTGGGGCTGAACCTCGTGGATTTTCACATTCTTCAGTACGGTCAGTATATGTTATGCAATCTGGTGTGAACTTATACAAGTTCGCTCGCTAACTACACAGCTTGAAAGTAGGAACTGGAGAAAAAGAACCATGATCCAGTGCCTGAACTCGTAGCCTACGCCCTAACATGGAGCTTCAGTAACGCAAGCCACTGATGTGGCCACGATTCTTCGGCCTCAATCGCCATATATATGCGGTCATGGGCGGGCTGCATTATTGCAACCACTTAGAACCCATGCCTTCCAGATCTGTGCGATGGTATCCTCAGCAGGCGGGTAGCATGTGCATGTGCACGAGCCCGCAAGCCAGAGGTGGATAATGGTGCATCATTCCTAATCTTTATACATTGTCAATTTCAAGCTGTGTAGCTAGTAAACTTGTACAAATTCTTCAGTACTTTCGAGGCAATGCATGTGACTGTGTGTGATGTATGTGTGACTAGGAGAATGAATTGTACTATAAAGCAGCACTAGTGGCACAAATTGACACAAATCGCAAAGAAAAACACTTGTTTTTTATTGATCTAGGTTAACTTCAAGAGGAAGACATGAGGCTTGTCCATCAGTAGATGTGTGGCACTTCAGAACACTTGAATATTGCACATCACAGAATATTTGGTCAGAATCGGGAGGCTATTTTATATAACTTACCTATGTATACGCCCCCTTTCACACAGAGCTGTTAATCTGCATTGCAACCCAGATTAATGTGGGCTTATCATGTTCTAGACACTATTGTATAGTATCAGTGTTCGTTGCTCTAATTGCTGATCTTCTTCTGGTTGCGAGCAAGGAGACGACGGAGGATTCAAGTGAAGAGGAGACAACTATTATCCTTGAAATTGTGCTTTTACAGCATTTGCCTTTTGTGATTGAAGTAGACAGAGAGTACGATTGCCGCAGTGTCAGCTCATTTACTTAAGGGCAGCAGCAATATTTGGAAGACAAAATTGTTACAGTAAGCTCCATTGAGTTGTGTTTGGGTCATTTCATTAACCACACACTGCTTTGGCTTTATCACACAAACCAAAAATCAGTGGTTTCAGGGTTTCATGTAGTGTTCACAGCTGCAATTTCTCACATGATCATAGTACTAGTACACTGGAACTGTGTAGTCTCATTGTGGTAATTGTCAATGGCATTCATGAGGGGTTCAACATTTCAATTCCTTAGTCACGTGAGTGATTGCAGTGTAAAATGTGCCAACGGGACTAGAAACCCTGAAATGACTGTATTCATAGGAAAATGTAGTCACTTAGGACGGTAGCTATCCTTGTGGGTATGAATTTGTATGTTTGTAAAACTGCATGTTTACATGAACAAATGTATTTCAAATTCAACTTCAGTTGCTTATATTCACCATATACAAACATGAGATTAGACTGTGCCCTATACTTGACGAGACATTTTGTTCTGATGCACTTACTTTTGACACCCACGGTGGCCAAGTATAGTTGCTTACATACGCATGTGAGACATGACTGTTATGTAAACAATAGCTACTGCGTGGGCAAAAATTTACCTTTGCATCTTCCCTCTTTTCTCTTTCCAGGTTCTTCACACCAAAGCTATCTTTACAGTGATTTGAAGCTTAACTATGGTACTATACTATAGCATTTGAACTATTTTACTGAGTGAGAAATGTGGCCTACCAAGAACCCCCAAAATAACACTAAATGCCTATGTTGAAATCTTTGGAACAGATGAATGACAAGCTGAGGTCATTACAACACATGGAACATTAGACCATTTCTTTCTTTACCCGTTACAACCTTTATTGTGCCAAATCCTCTTGTAACAACTTCTTAAACGACAATACTAAGGGTATTAGTTGCATCCTTGCCAAACACTTATTGTCACGTGACATACTTGCGATATTGTAATAAAATATCCACCTTACATTAGAATGGAGCCTACAAAAGTGATAGCATAGCCCCTTATTAGCTTACACTGTTGTCTTGCTGTGACTGGAATGTTTCTCTTTACAACTGATGTAGACAATATGTGATGAGTGACGCATTGTGAAATTCGTTTGCTTGAGTCACATGTACCTGCTACACAGTCATATGCCCAGCCATAGTAACCCAGAAGAATGTGCTAAAACCACAACAGGTCTTGGTTATGTACACAGAGTGGATATGTCGTACATACGCAAGCCACTAAACAGTGGCAAACTGTTGATAAAGGGATATTCTATACAACTTCGGCTCACTCCATGTTTCCTCTCATGGTTGCCAAGTGAAGGGGAGCCCTGTGCTCATCATTCCTGAAGTCCAATTGGTGTACCAAGTGCTGATCCAATTGCTCACCCAAGTGTGTGGTAAGTAACTACAAAATAGAACAAATTTTGTACGTACAACAGGAACAAGTCATGTTATTAATAGCTATATACATATATATATGTTACTCATACACACAGTGCACCTGTTCAATGGCTTCAGGCATAGGTATGCTATGGTTGGCTACAGGCAAGCTACAGCTACAATTATATACAAGAGTATATTATACAATGCACAAAGATAAGAAAAATTACTGAAACTTGTAATTTAGAACAACATCACGACGGTCCCTACATATGGCAATGGTTGAAACCCACTGCAAGCTCCAAATATATTCACAGAAAAGAGAAGGAAGATGTAGATTGATCTTCTTGTATATCAACTATATACAAACCACAAAATGAGTGACACTGCTCTCTAAACAGAAATGTGTCACCGACGTACGTACAGTATACTCCAAAAGAGTGGGGAAGGTACAGTCTTTCTCCTCTTATCTAAATTAAGTTTAAGTGTTTAGTTTAGTTTAGTTTCGTCAAGTTTAATTTATCTCCTCTTATCTCCTCCTACTTCCTCATATCTAAATTAAGTTTAAGTGTTTAGTTAAGTTTAGATTAGTTAAGTTTAATTTATCTAAATTACATTTAAGTGCTGTATAATATATACATCTAAATGCAATTATATAGCAATTAATTTCAAAATAAGAGATGAATGTGCATGTTAGATACATTTGAAGCAATACCTCAAATTTACCTCAATGACTTGAACACAGCCCTTCTCAGCTGCAATATGGAAGGGAGTGTTTAGGTGCTTTATTTCAGGCACACGGATGAGAAGTTTGGCTCTCTCGTCCCTCAAAAGGACCTAAAAACGTAAGTGAAATGTACGTGCATTAATTTCACAAGCATATGCCTTGCACAACATACAACCTACAATGTGAAAGCAAGACTTCCAATGTCAGTTAGCTGAAATAATAGTAAAATGCATTTAGTCAATTTGGTCAACAAATGAGTATTGCTTAGGGATTGAATGAATATCATAGTTCAAGACTGGATACTAATTTCATGAGATGAAAATACCTAATATAATGATGGTACTTTGTATTCATTGTTGTAGTTTTGAAAGTACTTTTCAACTGATTATAGTCCAACTTCAGCACCCTCGCCTCTAGCACCTCAAAGCATCCTTCCTGAGCTGCCCAGAAGACAACTGACTTTCCATCCATATCTTTGGTATTTACATCACATCCTGCACTGATGAGAGCCAACACAGCCTCGACTTTACCAGACTTGACAGACAAGAGAAGGGGAGAGACAGAGTCTTCGTCCAGTGGCTCCTTGTTGCAGCCCCTGCAATTTATGTGCATAGGTTAGCATCTAAATCCCACATGATTGAACATAACATAAAAGTTATGTAATTTGTGGTAACAATGTACCTTAAAAGGTATGTACCGATTCTGCTCACTATTGACATGGATGGCAATCAAATGATAAACCTTTTCTACGATATGAAAAATCTGATCAGGTTTATTGTGTTTCTAATATGAAGGGTCTAATATCTAATGCAGCAATAATGGAATTACCTGTACTTCAGCACATGGAACTTACACTGCATGTATAGAAAGCTCACATTGAGATAAGGAAATTGATCATATCCACTTGATTGCGCATGGCAGCATAGTGAAGGGGTGACCTACACTGATGGTCAGGGAGGTTCTTTCCAGAATCAAGGAGTTTTTCAGCAATGTTGATGTGTCCTTGACTAGCCGCAATGTGGATTGGAGCCACTCCATCATCGTTCTGCACACTGGGGTTTGCTCCATACTCAAGTAGGACCATCATCATCTCAAGGTCTCCGTTGTCAGCCACAAGATGCATCACAGTATTCTTAGACCACGTGATAGGGGCCTCCACCATTTTTTTGGCTGTCTGATGGTTACTCTTGTGATTGTAATCCAGAATGGCCTTCACTACTGGCACATAACCCATAGTGCAGGCTGTCTGAAGGGGTCTCATTCCAACAGGATCCTTTGCATTTGCATTTGCACCATGCTTCAGCAAATCCTTTACAAGGGGCAAGTTACCACGGATGCAGGCCTCATTAAGTGGAGTAGTGCTTTGGCAATCTTCACCATCGACAAGTTCTGCATTCACCTCTGAACATGCATAAAGAGGGACAGATAATAGACTGCAAAAGCAAAGATGTACAGAATACACACGCACAGTGCAATGCAGGACATCCTGAAACAATGCATTGCTCATCAAGTACTACAGTACACAGTGTGTGAATGTGTTCACGCTCAATGCTATTATTACGTGGATGCATGTGGGTTATTTCTGCTTTGCCGACATAGCTGTGAACCTTGTAGTTCCATGTTACAAAGGTTATGTATGTGTTGTAACCTGTCTGCACACACCGCAGCATGCTGTATATGCAGAATAGCAGCAAGACTCGCGATAGCAACACAACACCAATGATTGCAACCACGACAGGACAACTCACACTACACCAACCACACATGCGAAGTTACATTCATGCATTTACAGACAGTATACAGACTACAAAAAGCAGATATGGATAAGTATACACTACATCTCCCTCCTCCTTAAAATAACATTGAGCAGCACAACAGGATGAAATAGTTAACCCCAAAGTGTATAATCATATTAGTCATATCAGTCCTGGACAGTAACAAGCGGGAGTCGTCTAATCTCTCTGTGGATAACACTGCTGTGACAATACAGCTGGACACATCTGTCGCCAGAGGGGCAGCTCACCTGCCTGGTATGCTGCCCCTCTGGGGACACATCTGATTGAGATGCCTTTTTGCCAATAACCAATGACACAACCGGGTGAGTCTGTGTCCCTCACGCTCTAAAAACCCAACGACGACCCCTCTGGTGGAGGTAGGTAGGTCAGTTGGCATTGTTTCCAGAGTTGAATGATCAGCTGGTCTGTCCCAGGTACCTCTGTATATTGTCTCAGTTGCAGGTGGTGTAAATGTTTGACCATTATGACCACAAATCAGAAATGAGACAGAACTTGTATGTTTGACAATCCAGCCAGGCAACCACATCTCTCCTTTGCCAAAATTACTCAGGTTCACTTCTTCGTCTCCTGAAATTTATGAGCGTTAACTATCATTTCATGGGTCTTCTGTTGTGATTGTTTATGCTCCACACGCTCCACAGTGTTAGGTCACACTAGATCTGACATGGATTGGGGTCTCCAACCTATAGCAACAACTCAGCTGGGAAGACATCAGTAGTACCTTGAAGTATCAGCCTGTAGGTAAACAACACTTTGGCTAGATGTGTACTGTGTAGTCTAAGTGCCTTGTGTGACCTTCTTCAACCCTTGTTTCATGATTTGAATCCCATGTTTTGCAAGTCCATTAGAAACTGGGTGGTATGAAGCCAAAGTCAGATGGTTAATGCCATTAGCTTTCAGGAAAAAGTCTTAACTGCTGAAGCAAGTTCCATTGTTCATTATCACTGTCTCTGAAATTCTAAATTGTACACAAACCTGACATTCTTGCGATTCCTGGATGGCCTTCATTCATGCAGCTCTTGCAAGACCATCTCCTGACCTTGCTGTGGCACAACCACCCATGTGCCCCACAAAATGCAGCCTTCATCCATAGACAACTCCTCTTTCTTAGCTGAGAAAGTGGTTAGCTACCTTAGGGTATCCTTGGTAGAGCCAGCCTTGGCAAACATTCTGGAGAACAGGCGCCAGAATTGGAACTTCCTGGGTCCAAGACCAGATATGGTCTGTCGTTACTAGTGAGTTTGTAATGTGCCCCGTCAAAAACACTAACTCTGGAGGTGTAGAAACCTCAGCCGGCATGATAGAGAGTGGCAATCTACTTAAGGCATCAGCATTACTGTGTGCCTCTCTTCTACTCTGCTGGGGGTTACAGCAGCACCACACTGAAGCTCCTTGACATAAACTGCTGTCTTCATTACTAATCATTACTGCCACTAGACCATCTCTTCCCAGCTCTAAGCGTCCGGGCGATTAGATGGGACTGTCTAGCTAGCCAGACTACATTATCTTAGGAGAGTGGCTATTAGTGGTATTCATGCAAAATATTTATATAGCTGATGTTTGTTACACAGAGAGAGATACAGTGCAAGTTTTAAGCATTTTACTAATCGTACAAATACGAATGCTGTCCAATATTAGTGTAACATAACGAAGAGATGACTTCAAGTGGTAGAATGAGCAGTCTAGTACATCTCGTGACATTCACAAGCGAACACATCGTGTTAGGTTGTGCAGATGATTGCGAGTTGTTCCAAAGTTACTCTTGCTACTAACTCATAACGACGTACTGCATCAATATGTGCACTGTTTGCAGGGTAATATAAACCAATAGAATGAAACTACCACACTGCAGCATTGCCTCACTCTCACACTGTCAGGTTTGTGAGAGATAATGATGGATCAGAGCTGCTGCAAACATTCTTCTCATAGACCCAGTTACCTACACCTTTTCCTATTGCACAATGCTCCAAACAGTGAACAACAGCTCTGCATCCATTTGATTACTGTCCTATTTGACTTGATGTTATCGTCATCACATGCACGTTGATTACTTACGTTGTCAACTGTAAATGGGCTTAAAGATGGTGAATTTAGGAATAGTTACTCATTTGTCATACGTGGATTGTGCGAGACAAATAGAAGACAATTGTGGGCATTTCAGACATTAGGGTATACTTCATCTTTTCCATTTGGAGGAAGTATGTACAGTGTTCAAAACTTAATCGTGAAGGGGAATTCTCAGCTAACAATCTGACATTTCAATGAGTGTTCTATTCCAACCAAATATGATCACAGTAAATCGACATCGATTGCTGCTGGAAGAATCTCGCCAGAAGACCACTAGAAAGGCAGCAGAACAGAGAACAGAGCAGGGGGAAGAACCTAGGCCTAGATGACGTCTTTTGTTGACATACGTAGTTTATGACGTCACCAGACACTAGGCTAGCCAATCAGTGTAGATGTACTTACTATTTAGCACGTTAGTGATTTGCTCAGTGTGTACTCTGATGAAGGCCACAGTATAGTGGTTGAAACGTCAGTAAAAGATTTATTGTGATCATAGTCGGTTGGAATAGAAGAAACACTAGTTGCAGATAAGATTGCCTTGACAGTTTTCACTTTGGTATATATCTAGACATACATTTTGCTTAATATTCCCTTAAGGGAAGCACTTTGCAACTTTCGCCACATTGGAGAATTAAGTTAGATAACATAATTGTGCATGACACAATCTGTGTTGATTGTTCCACAGATTGAAGCTAGACCATTGACTGAATTACCTTGTTCACTGTCACAAGACTATCACATGTACATAGTCCTGTGGTCATTGTTGGCACCAATAACTGTTTTAATAATTGTTTGAAGAGATTCTAACATGCTAGAAGGTGGAACAACAAGCCATGGGAACATTTCTGATACTCCCTGTCAGATGAAGTGTGGCTTCGGTGCAGAAGTATTTAAGGAAGTGATAGCCACCATTTGCTTCTTGCACCTCCACACCAGTTACCATACGCTACATAATATAATAGATGCGTAACTCATTAGCACTCCTAGATGTGTCCTTTGTCGCTTAGCCTTCCAAACACTATCCACATCAACATTTTTGGCTATCATAGTGGGTGTCATTCACAGCAACACTCCTCACCAAATGAACCAGTTATAGCTACACAGCAATAGTGCCAAAATAGTACAGTGAATTGTATCTTTCTATTCATGTAAGCACAGCTAAGATCTAATAGAATCTATAAGAGAGGTAAGTACACAGGTGATAAGAATCACCGTATATATAGTTTATGTGCTGTCTGTGCTTACTTTACTTATCATAATTTATCCAACGTGCAGCAATCAGTGGGTAAATCTGGTTCCAAATGACTAAATTCCACTTAGTGCAAGCCTATAGGTCGTATAAAGGACGCATTGCACACATTGCATATCTAAACATGGTCAGGTACAGGTATATTGTGATCAATGTATCAACCTTGCACATGACAGCTAGTATAAAGCATGTACAGATGTAATACATAGATGCATGGATTTGACCATGCAGTCACTCAGGCTCTGCCAAAAGCTAGCTAAGAAATTAACTGAATTTAATTTTTTTACATGAATTTGTTGGGAGTTCAAGTCAACACAATGTAACAGAAGCCACATACTGTACACATACTTTGAATGTACTTCAGCAACTCCTGCACAGCAAGCTGATTTGCCCTGAAGCAAGCCACATGTAGTGGCGTCCCAATGTGTGGTTTCCAGTTACGATCTTCAAGCATCTCTTTTTGCTCCTGTGCACTCTTCCCATCAAGCAGAATTTGAATCACTTGATGGCCAGTAGACTCTGCATCGGTGGCATCTCCTGTCTCTGTATCTGGACACATGCCAGTGCCTCGTGGACTGCAACATGCAGCAATTTGCAAAGGCGTGAAGCCATCATTTGTGCGGATTCTGCAGTCTGGAGTATGTAGGGGGTGCATGTGTGCATTCAGAAAAGTGAGACAGAAAATTTATAATAACCGCAATACAGCAACATAATCCATAGGCCCCACTGTCAACTGGTAAATAGACCAGCAGCTCAATCAGGTGTTGAGGTTAATGCTATGCATATATAGATACAGCCTACCTAATAATCCATGCCTATATATAGACATGTCAAATGAAGGTGATACTCTTCATGGCTATAAAATGAGCCTGGTGCGCAAAATTGTATATTAAAAATTTCAGCATTCCTGTCCCATGAATAATAACTGTCTATATATAATCAAATGCAAGGCATGTATCAATGTTATATACTATGTATATAAAGGCACTGGTTGGCTTGATTTTTTTTACATTTAATAGTCAAGGAACCTCAACTTAGTGGTTATATCATGCACTCAGTCCAAAATGTTCAGCTGATGCCAGAATCAAACTGAAACAACAAAATATTTAATTATACCTTCTCCACACCATACTATCACAATGTTTGCTATATGCATGTTGTACTTTCCTTATTAAAATTTTAGCAAGTGACAATAAAGCTGAGAGTAATATAATTATCATGTGACTGGGAATATTGGCGGTCCCATGTCTGGCAATTTTGCCTCCAAACAGGAAAGATCAGGTAACAGGTATCAGGTAATCTTATTTCACCTGAGTGGTGTTGTAGTTGGATGAAAGCAGAGAAAAAGCTCTCTCAGAAAGAAGAGGATAAATACAGTTGAAAGCCTGAGACATGGTGCACCCGGACCAGACAATGTCCCAGTAGTCGAAGTGAGGGGGAATGTAAGACTAAAGTAAGAGAAGAAGTGGCTGAGAAAGAAACCATGAGAGACGGCAAAGAAGATTGAGGTTACGGGATACCTTGGCATAGATCGTGTTGATGTGGGCGGATCATGTGAACGTGTTATTGATAATGACTCCCAAGAACGTGAAGGAACAAACTTGTTGAACCT
>MKWU01007326.1_pt1 | contig 10641 bp, 7 predicted proteins | sample 809101 | NCBI WGS metagenome assembly MKWU01 (sample SAMN05860141, study PRJNA318959) | sponge metagenome | host: Aplysina aerophoba | place: Slovenia: Piran, Adriatic Sea, Gulf of Piran | collected 2013-05-07
CTTCGCCGCCTTGCGTTCCTTGCGCTTGATGTTGGCATCCAGCTTGGCCATGTCCGGCTGGGCGTATACCGCCCCGTCGCTGTCCGTGGCCTGCCCGACATTGCGGTCCAGTCCCAACGCACCGTCCGCGGCGGGCGCTTCCAGAAGGCCGGCCGGCACCTCGTACACAACGTTGGCGTACCACTTCGGTCGCTTGTCCGTGCCTTCCTTCAATAGGCGGACAGTCTTGGCCCGGCACCCTCGGTACCGGGCGTGGCCGCGGTCCAGTCGCACCCAGCCGATCCGGGGGATGTGCAGCCGGTGGCCGTCCATCCGCACCTGGTCGGGGATCGTGAAGCCGTCCGCCTTGCCTCCCTGCCGGCCCTTGCGCCGCGGGAAATACTTTGGCTTGCCGTCGGCCTTCCGCCGGGTCAGGGACCGGCCTTCCGTCTTGGCCTCGGCATGGGCCTTGTAGAAACGCCGGTAGGCACCATCCAGGTATTTCAACACGTGCCGGACGGGGGCAGAAGCCAAATCGCGCAGCCAGGACAAATCCTGGTCCGCGTACACGGCTCCCTCCGGCGATTGCAGGAAGGCCTGGAACTCGCGGTCAAAGCGACCGTTGCGAATCGCCGCGAACCGCTTGTACATGGTCTGCCACGTGCGACTGGGGTTCACAGCCTGTGGGTATTCATCATCGGGGCCGTCGGTACACCGCCCGCTTCCCTCGGACTGGCGGGTCACGCGGTAGCTCCAGTCGTTGTACGCCAGGAACAGATTCCACACGAACCGGTTGGCACCCGCCGTCTGGGCACACAGCTCCGCCTGCCCGCGATGGTCAAACCGCACCCGGTACCGCTCACTGCGGATCGCCGTGGGTGTTGTTGTAGGATCGGGTTCAGCAGTTTGGGTTGGCACTTTCAACCTGCCTGTCAGGGAGTCGTGAAGTGTTCCACCACTCACGGCTTCCGCTATGCTACCACCCCAAAGGCAAAATCCTTCCGGATGGCCGCGTGCTGGGGGCCCTGTTTCCCTTTCGTTGATTTTGGCTCGAGGCCACAGGCGGTGGCGGACATGCTGCGCGAGTGCCGCCACAACAGGCGGTGCCGAAACACGGCGGCAACTGGGAGCCGGTCCCTCTACAGTGGGTCAAAGCCTGTATCAACGAGATGGAAACAGTGCCCATGCTTGCCGCACGGTCCTGATCCCCTGTTGTCAACTCATCGATATAAGCCCCTTTGATTACAATCTACCTGTCGGATCAAGAGCGGACGCAACCACCGCCACCGGCCGTCCCGTGGCACAGGGGAAGCTGCACGGCGAGAGGCGAACCCGTTGGGGACCTCAAGGACCCGTGAACAAGAGTGGACAAGCCCAGTTCCACTGAGGGCCAATGAGGTTCTCACAGTAAGGAGAGACGGCGCATGGCTGCGGTTGAGAGACCGCTGCAAACATCGGACATGGCGGAGGCTGGATCGGGGCCGGGTCAACCTGACCCACGGGCCTTGGCTGTGGCGCGGGCGCTCCAAGACCAGCTGTCGGACACGCAGCAGGTTGTGCTCTTTGGGAGTCGGGCCACGGGCTTCTGGAAGCCACACTCCGATATTGACTTGGCGGTGTTGGGTGCACCCTCCGACTTGCAGACAATCGGTGAGATGGGCGAACTGGCTCGCATCGAAGCCGATGCGGTGTACAGCCCATCGCCTTCCATCCAAATCACTCCTCTGTCATGGCCTGAGTTTGAGGAGTGCCGCTCGTCCTACCCTCATATTGCAGGCCAAGTACAGCTATCGGGCCTCACAACCGCAGGAGACCGCCTTCCCCCCATGCCTCAAGACAATCCTTGGCCGGGTGTGCAAGGGCTGCTGCAAGCCTCGCAACGGCATTTGGAAGCCGCGCTCGCACATGCGGGCGACAACCGCATGCATTTCGCCCTGTTTCACGCACTCTCGGCCATGGAAACGGCCGCCAAGGCATCCTTGGGCGCCCACCGCATCCGCTTTGACCACCACCATGATTTGAACGGGTTGGTGGCGGATTTGCCAGATGACCTACAGGTCTGGATGGACTCCAGGATTTCGCATTCTCAGAGAAAGGCGTTGGTCGATTTCCGGAACCCGTCCCTGTACGACCGGATAGCCGAGAAGTGGCCTCCGGAGCCACCTGAAGAGATCGTTGCCACAGCCCAGCAGGTCTGCGGGGAATTGGCAAAACACGTCTTGGGGTGCTTGGGTAAAACCCCGCGCGACGCCAAATACGACTACTGGCTGGGTGAGGGGTCTTTGGGGGGAGTGGAATCCGTCCCAGTCCTGGGCTACCGCTCTCTTTTGACAGAACCAGAGCAGATGGCCATTGGAGCTCTCCATGTCATGTTGGGAGACGTGTTGCCGCTCGCCGACTTGGGCAGGATTGAATATGCTTGGCGGCAGCGCGGCCTCCCCCATGATGTAGCAGCTCGAATCGGTGTCGTTATGGCGAAACCCGCGGCATGGCGAACACTGTTGCCGAATGAGTTCGGCGACGGCAGCGAAGTAGACCAGCAACCTTGATTTGGCCCCGGGGCAGTCTCCGCAGTCGATTGACACTCCGTCGATAGACTGCCAGGCATGGCAGAGGCAGTGGCTGTCCCTGGTCGGCTCAACCCTTCCCGCCAGTTGCGAAGCCTGCAGCCAAGGCTCCCGGGCTCGGGATGGGGGCAGCATACAGTTGTTCGCCGGCGAGGAGATGGAATTGGTCGTCAACCTGCGGACTCCAAGGGTGACGGGCTGGTTGCGGGTTCCCGTAGGAGGTGTTGAAGAAGTGGCAATCGACCTTCAGCGTTTGCCACTGCCTTGCCCGTTGCAAGCCGTTTCGACCCTTCGGTCCAAATCGATGCATCGTCTTGGACGACCCCGGTGGCTGAATTTTCCGTTCCAGGAGGACTGCGATGGATCGTTTTATCTACATCGGTGAGCGTACGCGCCACGTCAGCTTTCCCCTGGGAGGGATTGGAGCCGGCGGGATCGGGCTGGCCGGAAACGGCCACTTGGTCGACTGGGAGATTTTCAACAAGCCCAACAAGGGCAGCGTCAACGGCTTTTCCCACTTCGCGATCAGGGCGGAGGAAGCCGGAACCACGGTGGATGCCCGCATATTGCAAGGCGACTTGACCCCGCCCTTCATGGGTGACATAAGCCAAGGCATGTTTCAGGGGTTCGGGTTCGGGCCGCGACGGGAGTACATGAGCGGCCTGCCGCACTTCCGCGATGTGGAATTCAGAGGCGAGTTTCCCCTGGCCACGCTGCGGTTCGTCGACGAGACCTTCCCCGGCGAGGTCTGTTTGCGCGCCTTTTCCCCTTTGATGCCCCTGGAAGAAGACGACTGCAGTCTGCCGGCCGCCTTCTTCGAATTTGAGATGAGGGCTCCGGACGACCGTCGGCTGACCTATACGTTGGCAGGCGTCCTCGCCAACCCGCAGCCTGCCGTGAACCTGAACCGGATGGACGCATCGATGGTCGATGAGGGCTTGCACTTGATGCATCTCTCCAGTACCGAGCCCGGTCCGGCCTCCCCTGCACACGGCGACCTTACCTTGGGTGCCGACACCGGGCACGATCCCGGCCAGACGGTCAGCTGGCAGGAATACTGGTTTCGCGGGGCGTGGTTCGACAACCTGGAAGTGTATTGGCAGGACTTGACCCGGCCGGGACCGTTCGCGAACCGCCGCTATGAAGGAGAGGCGGCCGGCGCCGGCAACGAAGCCTTGCTGGCTGTCCACGTTCCCGTCAATCCCGGCGAGACGCGCCGGGTGCGGTTTGTGATTGCCTGGAACTATCCCAACTGCGTGAACGACTGGAGCGAGGATGCCATGCGCGAGGCCGCGGCGGCGGGGATGCCCAACCAATGGCGGAACTGGTACGCCACCCGTTGGGCCGATTCACGCGACAGTGCATCGTTTGCGCTGCGGGAGTGGGACCGGTTGCATGACGGCACGGCCCTGTTCCACGACATCCTGTTTGCATCCGACCTGCCACCGGTTGCCCTGGAGGCCGTGTCGGCGAATCTGTCCACCTTGAAGACGCCGGTCGTGAAGCGGCTGGAGGACGGGACCCTGTATGGCTTTGAGGGGGCGCATGTCGACTCCGGTTGCTGCGAAGGCAGCTGCACACACGTCTGGAACTACCAGCAGACCGTGCCCTTCCTGTTCCCGCGGCTGGAGCGTTCGATGCGCGCGGCCGACTACAAGTACAACCTGCTGCCGAACGGCGCCATGCCGTTCCGCCTGCAACTGCCCCTGGGAACCCCCCGGCACTTGACGGGCATGCAACGGCCCTGCTGCGACGGTCAGTTCGGCGGGGTGATGAAGGTCTACCGGGACTGGAAGATCTGCGGGGACACGGACTGGCTGCGCGAGCTGTGGCCAGGCGTGCGCCGGTCCATCGAGTACGCCTGGCATCCGGACAACCCTGATCGCTGGGATCCGGACAGGACCGGCGTGCTGCAGGGCCGCCAGCACCACACCCTGGATGTGGAGTTGTTCGGTCCCAACGTCTGGCTGACCGGTTTCTACCTGGGTGCCTTGAAGGCGGGGGCCGAGATGGCGGAGGTCCTCGGCGAGCAGCAGTGCGCCCGGGAGTTCCGGACGATCTTCGAGCGGGGTCGGGCCTGGGTCGACGGGAACCTGTTCGACGGCGAGTACTACCACCAGCGCATCGACCTGACGGACCGGTCGGTTCTGGAGCCGTTCGTCGAATCCGTGCACACATCCGACAGCGTCTCCGTGCTCGAGGCCTACTGGACGGAGGAGTACGGGGAAATCAAGTACCAGATCGGCGAGGGGTGTGAGATCGATCAGGTACTGGCCCAGTGGCATGCGAACCTGTACGGTTTGGGGGATTTGCTGGATCCGGAGAAGGTGCAGTCGGCCCTGGCCCACCTGTTTGCGTACAACTTCAAGCGGAACAGCCGCGAGGACTACAACCCCTGTCGCGTCTACACGCTCAACGACGAAGCCGGCCTGCAGATCGCAACCTGGCCCGAAGGGCGTCGCCAGCCGGTGATTCCGCTGCCCTATTCCCAGGAGACGCAGAACGGCTACGAGTATGCGGCGGCCCTGCACATGATCGGCACCGGCCTGGTGGCCGAAGGCCTTGAAGTTGTAGCCGCGATCAGGGATCGCTACGACGGGGCCAAGCGCAACCCGTGGAACGAGATCGAGTGTGGCAGCAACTACGCGCGTTCCATGGCGGCCTTCGCCTTGCTGAACACGTTCGCCGGGTTCGAGTTCGACATGCGGGTTGGCATGGTGGGTTTCAAGCCCGTGCAAGAGTTGGGCTCCGGTTTCCGTTGTCTTTGGGCACTGGATCCGGCCTGGGGGCAGGTTGTCATGGAGCCGGGTTCATTCCGCCTTGAGGTCGCGCAGGGCTCGCTGCCCGTGCGGATTGTGAGGCTGCCGGGACTGGCGCAGGCAGAGGTGCGGGAAATGCAGTTGGGCGACGAGCCTGTGGCCTGGCAGTCGCATGCGACCGGGGAAATCCGATTGGCAAGGGACATTGAGGTGACGGCCGATACCCCGCTTCAGTGTCTTTGGACGCACCCGATCTGAAGAGACGGCTCATGTATCGGCGGCCGTCTGCCACACGATTTGTCAGACGCCTTGAACGAAGACCATGCACAGGGGTTCCTGCACCTGGACATCAAGCCATCCAACGTCATGTTGACCGCATCCGGCCGGGCTGTATTGGTCGACTTGGGCGAGGCACAGGACTACGTCAACGGGACAGAGTCTGTGCCAACCATCTGCCTTGACGGGGCGATAGGGGTTCCCCGGGCTCCACGGGCATGGATGCGATTGGGGATGCCCACTCCCTGGACCTGCCGACCGCTTGGGCGGGCGGGATGGCTTTGTACCAAGTCCAACTTTCTTGCCCGCCAGTCGGCCGTGCGCTCCCTACTTGGAATGAACCAGGCCCGTCCATCCGTCTCCCAAGGCACCCATGTTTGGGCGTTGGTCCTCCGCATTGCGGGTTGTGGTTGAGCAAGTTGCAGACAGATCCGGTTTGCGGCCATGGCAGGCTGTCGCCGCGTGGGATGGTCGCGAGGCAGTTTGGGGAAGATCCCGGCCAAGTCGCCTGAGCCTGTCGAACAATCCAACCCGGGTTCGGCTGCCGGTGCCGCAGATCACGGCCGGAGTGGCAACCAGAGTTCGCCACTGCGCAGCACAGGGCCAGGCGACGCCGGAGGGGGGTGTCGACTTGGGTGCGGAAGGAACCCGGGGGGACCGCGGCCATGTCGGTCATGCGGCGTATTCCCGGAAACGCCCAAGCGCAGCCATCCTGTCCTCAGTCACCCTTCCGCGCCGGCGTGTGCCTGCCCCGGTTGCCTGCCGAATCGGTTGGCAGTGAGGGTCGAATGGTGATAACAATATAACCAGACACAATGGCACAAACGCGCCATTGAGAAACGTTTTACGTTACTTCGACGCAAGGAATACGCTGTGGCCAACGAAGTTCGTTTACTTGGGAGTGTCTTGCTGGCGCTCCTGATGTTAACCGTTATCAACGGAGGCAGCCTCGCAGCTGGCGACTTGTTCGATGACGACTTTACAGACTGTCCCGTTAGGACCCGTTTGCGGGATGGCGAAATTGCAGACTTGACCATCGTCCGCGACGCCGAGGAGGAGGATGAAGTCAACGTCTCGTGGATGGGCACCAATCCCGCCACCTGGGGTCTGGGTTCCAACGCGTACCGCGCCTCGCTCGTGGTGATCCTGGACGACGGCACGAGTCATGCCCAGGACTTTGCGCTGGGGGCCAGGAAGACCACCTTCGACGGGATCAGGACCGGTACCCAAGTAGCGGTCGAGATGGCGGTCGTGGTGGACACCCCCACTGACAGCTATGTCGTCAGCGACATCCTGCGCACGACGATCAACCAGAGCCTGACGGAACCCTCCTTCACCACGGGTTGGTACATCAAGGGCACCTACGACGACCCGGACACCGTTGAAACCGATGAAACCACTCCGGACACGCCGGTGCCCGACAGCGCGATGTACTACGTTGGCTACAACGAGAACTTCGCCAATTACAAGGCCGGCACCGGTGTCACCACCATCACGAAGCCGTTGACCCCCAGGCTGAGAATCGGACTTGCCCACTCTGCTGTCGAGGACGATGACGCGCGGACCGATATGGACTTCGACGCCTACATCGTGCGGCTGACCGATGCGGACGGCGATGTCCTGCCCGAGGGCGACGATGTGCGAACCGTGGATTCCGGGTCCATCTACGGGACGGGCACGTTCGACATCAACGGTGACGGCGACACCTCCGATGCCGGGGAATCCGGCCTTGCGAATGCGCTGATCCTGGACCTGGAGCAGTCAGTCACCGCGGCGGATGCCGCCGCCTTCAGCCAAGTGCACAACGTCAGGGTCGTTGACGGCCACCAAATCCGGCCCCCGATGTACCACAACCGGACCTTGGTCTTAAGATTCGAACCCCAATTCAACAATCTCAACATCAGGCTTACAGCCATCAGGGTCGGCGTACCCGAATCTCCCGCACAAGCCAACACAGCCGCGCGCAGCATCCATGCCGCAGCCCCCAGCGAGCATCGGGATTTTCCGATTGACACCTTTGCCGTCGACGCGCAGTACACCGTGGAAGCCTGGGCTGTCAACAGTGACGATGAGATCATCAGCCCGGTGGCAGAGCTCAAGGTACGCTCCATTGAACACCCATTTGTACTGGACTCCACGGGCAACGCGTTTCGAGACTACTTGAACAACGCCCAAGGGTTAGAGGACGGTGTATTGATCATCACCGATTTCACCGTGTTCAAGTAACGGGCCGGGGCGGTCCCCGGTCGAGCCACAAGGCAACCCCAGGAAAATTGGGCGGCCGGACAACTCGCACATCCTTCAGGGTTCCCGGCACGCATCAGAGGAAAGACGGCTGCCCGGATCGGGCGGCCGTCCTGTTTCCAGTTGCTTCTCCCCAGCCCAGGAACCCTTCTCCCCTGTTCCAACGCCACAAGGTCTTGCCTTCGGTCTTGAATCTTCCATCTGCCGGTGTTCGGATTTGCCGTACCGCCGCGTCGATGACATTCCGGAGACTATGCACCGCGGGCACCCTACTTGGCACTTGTTCCCGCGGACAGGAAGGTTTGTTGTCGGGTATGGCTTTGATCCAGGGTGGTTCATTGAGCACAGCGGATTTTCAGCTCATTCTCTGGGAGGACCGAGGAAGCCGCTGCCAGTCCCGAGGCTTACGGCGGGCGGCTGCGTTGCGGGTCCGGCGGCAGCCCACGATGGCGCCGGCGCGGTCGGTTGCGGAGCCGATGAGGAGCGGAGCCGCCTCCACCAGCAGGCAGGTCCGGGGCACGGCCAGGCGGGGCTGTTTTGGGGGAGCCACAGCGTTTCCCGCACCGCGAAGTTGTCAAGTTCAATCTGCTACTCAGGAAGCCGTGCCGAGTATCCAGCTTGCATGGCTCCCGTCATGATGGTGCCTGGATGTCCACTATTCGGCATCAACCCCACAACTTTGAGCCTGCTTGCTACAATGCCCGCGTGTCCCGTTGCACGGTGCCAAGCCAACAGGGGGGACTGCCATGACCGTTGCTCCGCCAACGCCTGCCGCGTCTGAAGTTGATGTCCGAACGGGGCGCAGCCACCCCGTTCCCGACAGTCCGTCCCCATTGGGCTGGGCGGACTGGATCCACACGCCCCCCGGCCGCGGGGAAACGGATCCCGAAACGGCGCGTGCGTCTCGGGAAGTGCGCCTCCAGATCCGCTTGGCCTTCCCCTCCGTGTGGCGCGTCCACCTGGAGGCCTTGCCGCACTACGACGCCGCGTACGCGTACGACGAACGTTACGACTATGAGGATGACTGGACCTCCGATCCCAACTATCGCAGGTCCGTCCAGCATTTTCGGACCTACGACCGGGAGGGGTTTGTCGTGCCGCAAGTGAGACACAACGACTTCATCGCGTGGTTGGTCCGCACCCTGCAGGCGGCTTTCGGCCTGCGCGTGCTGCGGGAACCTGATCTGCATTTCTCGTCCCGGACCAGTGCAGATGCGGCTTTTCTCACAGCGGGCGGGACACCCAAGCTCAAGGTACAACCCGACGCCGTGGTGTTGCCCCATGCCCTTGACACGGACAGGGAGCACAGCAAAAAGGAGCACAACATCCGCTTGGACCAGGGCGACGCCCTTCCCGAGCTGGTGGTGGAAGTGCTGTCGTACAGCACCGAGGACAACGACTTGGGGGGGAAATGGCGCCTGTACGCTGCGCTGGGCATCCGGGAGTACCTGCTGCTTGACGTGGGCGAGCCGCAAGAGCCCGATGCTCCCGGGGAGTCCGGGTCTCCCGAACGCATGTGGCTGTACCGCCTGGATGCCAAGGGTGTTTATCAATTGGTGGAAGATGAGTTGCCTCTCCGCGTCTGCGGCACCCCGATCCGGTTGCAGCCGGCCGAAGGCTCCGAGATGCCATACGTGCAGTGGCTGGACAGCACCAGCGGACAATGGCGGGATTTTCGGGATGACATCAAACAAGAAGGTCAAATCGAAGGCCAAATCGAAATCCTGGTGCAGGCCTTGGACATGTGCCTGCCCCACTTGGACAATGCGGATCGGGAACGCATTGTGGCTTCATGGTTCACAGCCGGCATACCGGACCGGATGCTTCACCGGATCATGAAGGCTGGACAGGCACCGGATGAGTGGGCATCCATTCTGGACGTGACGGAACCCAAACCCCCATCCCCGTGAACCTCCCTAAGCTGGACTTTGTACAACTTTGAGCGGTGCCTGGATAAGCCCCATGTTTCATGATGGTTCTGGTTGTATGCGGTAGCCCATGGACAGCTGTACCGCATCTCCCAGTTTGGAGCCCGAGTGGGCCGCACCGCCCATCAGCTGCGCGTTATGAACCGCGCCGGGACCTTCCCTGCCAAGCGGACGGTCACCGGCCAGCGGTACTACACCGAGGCTGCGGCCCCCGGCATGATGGCTGGCGTGGCGCTCGCCGCCATTGCGGAGTGGTTGTGGCTCACAGTCGGTCGGGGAGCGAAATGGGTGTGGTTCCGTTTGGGCTTCGGACCGGTAGGTACCCCAAGCACTACCGTGTCCCATTGGGGAGCGCACACCTTCGTCGATGTCCTGCGTCGCAGGGGGGCAACCTGCACCTCGCCACGCGTCGGCGGCCGCTTCGTGTGGCAGCAGTCCGGGCCTACGATGCTACCGGCCAATACGTCTCCCGCTTCGGCATCCGGTAGCCAACGCGGGGCTCGGTGAAAATGTAGGGACTTATATTCAATAGTTGACAGTCGAACCCTTGTGCTACAATTCCTGTGAAAGAGAGGACCCGACTGTGAACCGGGCCCTCGACCGGACACGGTGAAGATGACACCATGACCAGCACCCCCAAGTCTACAACGCAAGAGTCCCCGACCGTCACACGGACGCTGCGCGTGCGTCTGTATCCCGGCACGGCCGCAAGCGGCCAGTACCTCGAACAACTGGCCGGAGCCTGCCGGTTCGCCTGGAACCATGTGCTGGCCGGGCACGAGCGCGACTACCGCATGTGGAAGGCGTTCGGCAAGCTGGGAGATGGTCCCGGCAGTCCGACCTTCTTCACGCTGGGCCAGCGGTTCACGCAGTTGCGGAACGCACCCG
>MKWU01007328.1_pt1 | contig 10640 bp, 13 predicted proteins | sample 809101 | NCBI WGS metagenome assembly MKWU01 (sample SAMN05860141, study PRJNA318959) | sponge metagenome | host: Aplysina aerophoba | place: Slovenia: Piran, Adriatic Sea, Gulf of Piran | collected 2013-05-07
ATTGCGCGCTCCTGCCCCTGGGGCGTGCTGACGCCGCCATCGGGGAACGCGGGCAGAGTGACTGCACGCTGCGCAGGACCCGGATTCTCCGCGTCCCAGTGCATCACGCTGCGCAGCAGGCTGCGCTTGGCCAGCCCAGCATTGCTGCCACCCCCTGTGCGCGTGCCAGCACTGAGATGCATCTCGGGCACATCAGCCTCCCCGGGAGCCTCCTCTATGATGGCTGCGGGCACCGGAGGACTCACGCCATCGAACTGGCGCTGCACCTCCAACGCACGCTGGTTGCGCGTGACGGCAGCATCCAGCCGCGCCTCCGTCGCCGGGTCCGCCTCGCGCTTGCCGGAATCGACATCCTCCACGTACTCGCGCAACGCTCCCACGCTGCGCTGGTACACCTCGAAGATGCTCTTCGTGTGCTCTTCTGCACTCATGCTCTAACAGCCTCCATGTGGCGAGCTAGCGACGCACGCACGCTAGCACTGACAGCAAGCTCAGGCGCGCATTCCACGCCCACACTCGACTTTCGGGTGGCGCGCACACGTGTGCGCAGCCGCTCCGTGAGCTGCGCAGCAGGCACACCCAACAGACTCTCCGCCTCCACCTCAAGCAGGGTGGCTGGCGCACGCAAATCCATGGCACGCTTCTCACTCGTCGCCTCGCTGAACTGGCCTCGCGCCACAGGGCTGATCTCAATCAGCCCCATCTCGTCGATCGCGTTCACGACAGTGCCATCCTCCTGCGCCAGCCAACGCGACTTGAGCGGGTACCAGCCGAAACTTGCGCCCCGCACATCGCCCCGCTCCATGAGCACGACGAGGTCGCGCGCATAGGAAGTGTCGGGCAGATCCACTTCGTAGTGCACGCCATCCGCGGCGTCACGCAGCCGCGCAGTCCCCGCGGCCTGGTTGCCCAGGGGCTGACTCCAGTCGTGCGCGTGCAGCACGAGCACACGCCCATCCGCCACACTCGCGGCAGCAGCACGCGGCGTGATGATCTCCACCCAACCATCCAGGTCCTCGCTCGCAACGCCGTAGGGCGGGCTTATGCCCCCGATGCGCTGCCCGTCATCGCTCCGCCGCAACTCTACACGCGACTGGACGGAGCGCACGAGGTAATCCACATCAGTCATAGTAGCGCCCCGGGCCGCAACACACAACGACCCGGGGCGCTACTGCGCACGCAGCCAGGGACGGGGAAACCGTGGCTACGACGCGACTGGGGTCAGGCAAGCGCAATGGGGTGCAACATGGCACGCACTTCGCTCTCGCTGACACCATGCGAGGCAGCTAGCAATGCGATGTCCTCCGCGCTGACTGTGCCACCACAATTGAGCGCTCTGCGCGCAGGCAGCAGCTCCGCCTGAAACGCCTCCAGCGACGCAAACCACAACAAGTCCACTTGCTCCAACACTTGATGCACGTCGCTGGCGGTCAGTTGCACTGCGCACGACGCTCGCAGCCCGCGCACGTATTTGCGCAGCAAGTCAGGCTGTGCCTCGGCGAACTCGCTGGTCACTATCACCACGTTCTGCAGATCCGCGTATCCCGGTATATCCACGTACACGATGTCGTTCAGAGCTTGCACCACTGTGACGTGCTCACCGGGCAGCACTTCTGACGCGACTTGCACTGCGTCATGGACCGACAGTCGCCACGCTACTTGCGCGTACTGCCCATCAAGGTCGGTCTTGCCACCCAAATCGCCCTGGAAGCCCTCCTCCACAACGATGCCAAGAGCTCGCAACCTCGCAGCAATAGGGCCGTTCTGGTTATGGACGAACACAGGCAGTTTCGCGTCGATGATGTCCTGCAACGTGTGGATGTCGGGCGTTCGTGCACGCGACACGAGGATTGTCTCCTGGCCGCGCATAGGCGCCCACACGATGACAGGCTTCGACGTCACCTCAGACTCAGCGCCGTATGCGACACGAACGTGCTCGAATCGGCCTATGGCTGCGTCGTAGGCATCAGAAGTCGCTGCCTTAACAGGGGAGTCGTAATTGAACTCAAACCAGGTGTTCTGCGCGTGCACGCCGTTGGGCAGCATCTGTTGCGTAATGCCGCTTTCACTGTCCACGTGCACAGTGCACGTCAAGTGAGCGCTGGATACGAGCTGGGGCCCCCAGTCCTGGGCGACACGAACGACAGAGCTCGTAAACACGGCGTCTAGCGTGGGGCACTGCTCCCAGGGGGGTGTGGTGTGGGGTGTGTCCGCGAGAGTGCCATCTCGTGGCTCTCTCGTGGTGTCAGCGCCGCTCGTGCACGCGGCAGCGAGCAGCAGCGCAGCCAGCGCGCACAACAGCACGCTAGCTAGAGGTGTTCTGGTCGGTTTCATTCACCCTCCTTCGGGTGGTTGGTTTCGCAGAAAGCCCGGTCGCCCGCGGCCGTCTGAATGACGCGCCACACCGTACTGGGCCACCACTGGCCTCCTCGTGGATTCGTGTGGCCCGCCAACGTCAGCGTGTCCGCGATTTGCGCCATGCTCATGCCCGCCTCATGCCACCGCGCGACGTCGCGCGTCATCTGCGGGCTGTGGCTGCTGCGACGCGCAGTGCGGGCAGCACCATGCTGCCCGCACCACACGCAACGTGCTTGCGCACTCATGCCCGCAGCGCCCCAGCAGCGCCGCCCTGGATGCTCGTGGCGGGCAGCGACGCCGCCTTGCCAGCAGCCCCACCCAGGACAGCACTCATGCCGTCCGTGTAGCTGAACTTCTCGCTGGCGCCGAGCCGCGGGTTGCGCTCCTCCATGACTGCCCGGGCGTCGCGCAGCGCCAGCGCGTACGACTCCCCGACGCCCGCCTCCTCAGCCTCGGGCTTGTTGCGCTCATGCTTGAACACGCTCCGGGCACGGAAAGTGACGTGGCTGCTGAAGGCGGTCGCGAACGTCTTGATGCTGCTGGGCTTGCTTGCGGCGATGGCTGCCAACATCTGGGGAGTGAGGAAGTCCATCCACATGCGCCACCGGTCTGCGTTGCGCTGCGTGCCCCAGAACGTGATCACGATGAAGTTGGCGGGCTGCGTGCCGTCCTGGTGTGTGCGGCGCACGCCGGGCCAACGCTCCTCGTGGCGCGCAGACCAGTACGTGCGGCGGAACATCGTGCAGCCCCCGAAGAGTTGCGCCAGCCCCTCCCCCATGCACGCGACGCCGTACCCGGCGCGGCCAGCGCACACAGGATACTCGTGGGCTGCGATCTCCTGGACTGGCTGCACGGCGTCCGTGAGGTCCACATCCGCCATGTCCCAGATCGTGATGAGCTCCGCAACCTTGGCAAGCAGCGCGTCGCGCTCGGGCTCCGTGACGGCGCCGTCGTTCGCCTTGTTGAACAGCTTGCGCAGACGCTCCTTGCGCTGCGCTTCCGTGGTGGTGTTACCCATGGTGTGCTCCTCCTGTGCAGTGTGTGTGTGTTGAGCGTGGACGCCCAGGCCTCGCACCTGGGTGGCTGCTGGCCGCCCTGTGTGGCTGTTGCTAGCTGGCGTTGCGGACGCGAAAGCTCCACGCGAGGGGCTGGAGCACATGGACGACTGCCCCGGTGCTGCGGTTGCTCCACTTGTGCACTACCGTGCCATCATTGCTGCGGCTCCAGCCGTCAGCGACGCCGGTGTGTTGCACGATGGCCTCGAGCTCGGTGGTTGCGTTGATGGTGTGAAACTTGGTGTCGGTGTGCATGTTGCTGCCTCCGTGTGTGTTGGGTGTGTGCTGCATTGATTACATCATACACTCTGCGCACGGCCTTTGCAACACGGCTCGGGCGAAACTGGCCGGAAACACCACTCAAACTGCCTGGTCAACAGCCCGACAAATATTTCTGAGAAATATTTCTCAGACGGTGACGTCCTCAGGCTCCTGGCCGGGCGCGACAGGCACCTCTTGCGGCGGGGCTGCCTCCTGCGCGACCGGGTTCTGCGCTGGCGCGCTAATCGCGTCAGCATCCGGGTCATCCAGCAACCGCCAGCCCAAGGCGTCACGCACATCATTGGCGGAGACTACGCCAGCACTACGCAACTTGGCGAGGCCCTCCACACGCTTGCTCCACGACGCCTGCTCCACCTCGCTTATCCGCGTGCGCAACACATGCCCACGAGGCAGCAACATGCTTAGGCGCGCATCCGTGCGACGGATGCGCCCAGCCTCCCCGAACCGCATGTAGCCGATGGACTGCTCCTCAATCCCACTACCCCACGACGTGGACTTGGACAGCAGCCCCACGGCATGCTGGGGCACACCGAAAGCACGCGCCACATCCTCCGCCTGATGCACACGGGACTGCAAGAACTGTGCCTGCTCGGGCGCGATGCTCAGCGTGTGCAGCTTGGCGCCATCCGTCAAGATCCCGACTTTATGTGCACGCTCAGCGCCCTCATGCCGCTGCGCCCAACCCGCAGCGAGGCGCTTGACAGCGCCATCATCCACATCCGTGTTCGGGGGGAACTCCACCATGATATCCGGGCGCGCAGAGTTGGCGAAGAACCTGCCCGCGAACGCCTCCGCCTCCTGCCCGACACTGATCGCCTCAGCAGCAGCAGCAAGCGGCGCCATGCCCAGCACGTGGCCCGGCTGCCGCAAATGGGGGATGTGCAACACACCCCACGCACGGCCGGGCTTCCAACGCGGCGCGACGACGGGCTCCCCGTGACGCATCGCGACCAGCCACGCATACTCCTGGCCGGGCTGCTCGCTCTCCTGCACAGTGAGCGCACACGGATCCAACACATCCACGAACGGGCGGCCGTTGCGCACAACCACCTCCAAGAACGCGTTCCCCCAGAGGTCCAGGCTGAGGCTCACGCCCGAAATCAGCTCCGGCCACGTGGTGAACCCGTCCCCAGTCGGGTCCTCCAACAGCGGCGTGGGGCGCACAACCTCCTGCAACACAGGCACATCGTTGTGCATCTGGCGCCGCAGATGCTGCACAGGCAACGACGCCCACGTCTCCGCCTTGAGACTCACACACGCCCACACGGTGGTGTACTTCAGTGCACGCTCCGCAGTCAGCGCACGCCCCACAGAGCGCACACTGAAGACGCTCGCGACGGTGCTGCGCACATCACGCCACGCAGACCAGAAACGCCGCAACAGCCCGCGCATCACGCCACCCACACTAGCTCAGGCACACGAGGCGCCACACGACGCCTCCGCGCACCCCACGCGACAGCACACGCCATCAGCAGATGCCCTCCCTCGCGCCGGTCGAACACCCACCGGTCCGTGATCGTGCGACTGCGCGCGACGGAGGCTGCGGCATCCAACTCCTGCCACGCGACTACTCGCGGCTGGACGTCCGCCAACGCCACGAACCACTCCATACTCCAGCACACGATGTCCTGCGATGTGGCAAACACTAGCTGGCGCTGCGCACGCGCTGCACGCGCAACGTCGCGCACATCATCCACCCACGGCGCGAGGGGCCCACGCTCATCCACCACCACCATATTGCGCTCATCCTCCAGCAAATCCGCCACGACTGGCAACAAATCCGCCACATCAGCCGTGCGCAGCAGCACAGTCACGCCCCGCTCATCACACCCGACGGCGACGAGAGAAGACAGGTCGGGCGCAGCCTCCACGGCGACACACACATCCCCTTGCAACTCCAGCGGCGAGGTGCGGACACGGGCCCACACAACCTCGGGGAGAAACCGGGGCACATCATCCCCGGACTGCCGCTGGTTGCCAAACGCACGCCGAAACTCACGCTCCGGCAGCGTCTGCCACGCGTGGCGCACTGCCCGCAGCGACGTCACGCCGCCCTCCAACCCGGGCATGTGGCGCGCCCACACACGCGGATCAGCCACATCAGCATCCGCAGGCACAGACCACTCGAAATAGGCGGCGCCACGCTGCGAGCACTCACCCGCCAACACACTCGCACGCCCAGCGTCCACCTCCGCATTCAAGACCACACTCTCATCATCCCCCATTGTAGACGTAGCCAGGTCCTGCGCAGTGTCCAACGTCGCCATCGCAGGCACGAGCGCCTGGTCGCGGGTCCAATCCTGGTCCGCGAACAACTCATCGCGCAACGCCATGTGCACTGTGCGCCCATGCGTCGCGACACGCGTGTTCGCCGTCACCTCGATACTGGCGCCATTACGGAACCGCAACGCCGGGGAATTCTGCGCACGAAACACACTGGCGACCTCCGCCTCCAACGCACTACCCACAATCAGCCCCTCATAGACGTCACGGATGAGCTTGTTCGTCGCCGCAGTGGCAGTCTGCGCAGTCATCATGATCAGCTGGCGCTGCGCCCACTCCCCGCGCTGCGCAGCGAACTCCTCCAACCCGGCGGGCCACACGAGCGCCCTGTCCAACGCCTGCGCGAACAGCCACACAGTCTTGCCACTCTGCCGAGGCACAGTGACGACGACTTTCCTGTACACGGGCAGGCCCGTACTGGAGTCGAACTCATTCGCCACCTCCGCGATGTGGCGCTGCCAGGGCTGGAACGGCGTGCCCATGAGCTCCGCTACGGCGGCGACGAACGCGCCCCGCGACGGGCTGCTGCTGCGCGGCGTCGCGTAACTCGGCTGACACTCCATACACACACTCTACGCTGGACCCTGCGCACCGAGCGCGTCACACGCTGCGCAGCCCACTCACTTTGGCTGCCACTACGTCAGCCACAGACTTGCGCTCCTGCTGCGGCGCGCAATGACGCAACGCGGCCTCCCACTGCGCACACCAACGCCGCCACTCCTCAGCCAGCCGCGCGGCTGGCCACTCAGCATCATCCAGACTGTGCGCGACGACACGCATGCCATGCACCATGACAGCCTGCTGCGCCACGAACTCCTGCGGACAGGCGGCGACGGCGACCTCCAGCGCCTGGCTGTACGACATGCCCTCGGGCTGCCGCAATCGCACATGGCTGCTCTGCTTCTCCTCCACGGGAGAAGCTTAGCGCCACCTGGCCTGACGGACATGCACGCAATTTCCGTGCACACAAAGCCGAAAGAGGTGAGTCGACTACCAGTGCGCTCGAGTCAAGTTTCGCCCCACCCCCTCCCTGGTGGGCTGCTGAGAAATATTTCTCAGAAATATTTGTCGGGCTGTTGACCAGGCAGTTTGGCGAGTGTTTCTAGCTAATTCAGCTCGGGTCGTGTTGCAAAGTGTATGACCGGAGTGTATGATGTAGTCAATGCAGCACGCCAACACACACCGGGAGCCAGCCATGCAGTCCACTCGCTTGCCCGCTAGCGCAGCAGCCTTCCTGCCCGACAGCATCATCGAGCGCAAGAACGCTCGGTTCGTCTACGTCACTTGCGCAGAGTCAGCCTACCCGCTGATCAGCGCCGCCAGGCTGCAAGCAGAGTACGCAGACACTCGCAGCGCTCTGGACAGGGCGCTGGAAATCCTGCTAGAGCTGGTCTAGCAGCAGCCGCCCACAAGCGCCCCGCCCTAGTTGGGTGGGGCGCTTGCGCGTGTGCTCGGTCGTTCACAGGTAGCTGCCATCTGGGTTGATGTGGTGTGTGCGATGTGCGCGTACGGCGATGTTGGTGTGTGGCGTGTGGATGATAGCGATGCTCGCTGAGGGGCCTGTGTTGCCCCGCTGTATTTGGGCTGTGAGTGTGTGCCAGAGGTAGCGAGCTGCTGGGCGTGCTAGCGCTGGGTTGTGTGGAGCTAGTGCGGCAGCGAGCAGGGTTGTGCTGATGATCAGGTCGTGTGGCGGGTTGTAGCGTTGCGCCGCCGCTGTCAGTGTGTGTGTGTCCGTCTCGCTGCCCGGTGTGGGCGCGTAGTAGAAGATGGTGCTGCTGCGCCCCTGCCAGTCTGTGCGTTTGCGGCCCCGTCTCACGTTGCATGTGCGGCAGGTGGCGCGCAGGTTGCGGTCATCGTGTGCTGGGCCCCCGTGCGCCAGTTGGATGATGTGGTCGACGTGTGTCGCGATGTGTGTGCAGCCAGGGCCCTGGATTTGGCATGTGTGTTGGTCTCGTTCCAGGATGCGCATCCTGGTGCGGCGCCAGGCGGCGGTTTCTCGAGGGTCTTGTCGCATGTTTGGGGCCTTTCTGCCTTGGCGCTTGGCGCCAGGCTAGTTGCCTGCGAAGCAGGCGCGCGTGTGACGCGCGCGCACGCACGTGTGCGCGCTCCTGCTTCGCAGGCAACTAGCCACCTGTGCGGGGCGCGGGTGGTGGGTTGATTGTGACCTCGATGTGCCCTGGGCTGTCTGGCCCCAGGGCTTGTGTGGGTGTGCCGTTGATTTCCGCGATTTGGTGGTTGACGGGGGCGGGCATGTTGCCGATGCGGTCTTTCTCCACGATGAGGCGTACGTGGCCTTCGTCTTTCCGGGTCCAGCAAGGTTGGTCGCTGTACGCCAGTAGTGCTGCCCCGTCGATGTGTGCGCGTTTGTGTTGGCTGCCGATTGCGCCTCTAGCGCGGTCTTTGTTCTTGGGGATGTGGTCTAGTAGGAGTACAGCGATGTCTCGTTTGCGCCACACGTCGATGTTGTGTTGCATCCAGGGGTAGACGTCCGCCCCGTCGCTCGGGCAGCCCGCTGATTCTGCGCTGTCTATCACGACGAGGCTGTATGTCGGGTCGGGCGCCTGTTGCAGCCATGCCGCGATTTCGGGGAATACGTGTGTGCTGTGGTCGTGGAGTTCCCCGTCCATGAACCAGAGCGCGTCAGTGTCAGTCACTGCGCCCAGTCCCCCTAGCATTTCTGCGCGTTCCGCGAGTGTGGAGGGCCGGTCTTCGTGGTCCCACCATAGTACGCGGCCTGCCTGTGTTATGGCGGCGAGCGCAGTGAGTAGCGCCACCCACGTCTTGCCGCAGCCCGGGGGTCCGTAGATGCTGCTGAATCGTTGCGCGTAAACCACGGGTTCCCCGTCTTCGCGTTGCAAGATCGCGGGGTGGGGGGCTGGGGGTGTGCGTGTGACTGGGCGCCTGATGTGTGCTGCCCGGATCACGCCCCCGTCCGTGAGGTCGCTGAAGTGTGCGACCAGTTCGACGTCCGTCGGGTTGCTGGGGTCCGTGAATGCTGGCGTCTCAGCGCCCTGGGGGGCGTTCGGGGGTGTTGACGCCGGTGTAGCGCTTTCTCGCCGTGAGCGTGGCGCTCTCGCGGTCTCGTGGCCTTGTGTGGGCACGCCGGTGGCGTGTCCAGCCGCCTGTATGGCTTGCGCGACCGTCAAGCCCTGGACAGTGTGGAGGTCTATGATGCTGCCCCCGGCGTCGCAGCCGTGGCAGTGCCATAACGCCACGCCCCCCTTGTGTTGCGTGTTGACGCTGGGGGTGGCGTCGTTGTGTGCGGGCGTCGGGCAGTGCAGCGGGCCACTGTCCCGCGCCTGTGTGCACGGGCACGCGCCGCTGCCGTTCGTGCAGGGCGCGACGCCCCGTATAGCGTCCCTCAGTTGCGCCAGCGTCGTGTGTGCGCGGACAGTGTCCGCGTCCCAGCGATGGTGTGTGCCGCTAGGCCCTACCTCAGCCCACGCCTCGCTACTGAGCGTCACGCCGCGCCGCGCGCGCTGCGCACGCCGCGCAGCGTCGTGCAGTAGTGAGTGCGCCCCCCACGACAGGGCGGCGGATCGGGCGTCTGCACGAGACGCACCATGTGGGCAGGAAGCCCAGCGCCACGGCCTGCGCCATGCGCCACGCCCACCGGCCGTTCGCCGTCATGCCCCCGCGTATGCCGTGCGTCATGTCACGGATGGGTTCTTGCCTGATCGCGTCCCAGAGGCACTGTGCGCGCACAGGGCACGCGTCACACACGCGGAGTGCAGCGTGCTGGTTGGTCTTGCTGTTGCTGTACCAGAGTTCGATGTCCGTGCCCGCGCACGCAGCATCCTCCTGCCACGCCCCCTCCACGCGCGGGGGCGCGTCGTGGGCCGTCAGCCATACCGCGACGCGTGCAGCGTCGCTGTCGCTCCGTGTGCGTTGGGTGATTGTGTGCTCCATCTCAGTCCGCCCGTCCCATCCAGTGTTGGTGCCCGTCGGTTAGTGCCCGCAGCAGCGCGCCGAACCGAGTGTGGCACAGCGCAGTCACGACCTCGTGGCAGTCCGCTCGGTCATCGTATTCCGCTATGCCCTGCCAGCCCGCCTGCTGGCCGTCATCCGCCCATTGGGCTGTGACTGTGATGGAGACGGGTTCTGTGCCCCTTGGCTGCGCCGCGGGCGCCAGCGGGTCCTCGTGGTCGTACGTCCACGCGCAGTCCACACACACCGGGCCTTGTTTGGGGGCCCGCCGCCCCCGCGCAGTCCCCCCCCCCGGGGCTTTGTTGGGTGCCCCGCGCGATCATGGTGCTGTTGCAGCGCACGCAGCGCGGCCCGCTGCTAGCGAGCGCCTCCATTGCCGTGTCCATGTGTTACCTCCTGGCTGTTGGTTGTTGGTGCAGTGCACCGGGAGGCCCCCGCTAGCGCAGGGGCTACCCGCTGAACTGCTGAGCTACGAGCTACGAATTCCTCGCGGCTCCCAGAACGTCGCCCCGCTCAACTCGCGCATCTTCCGCACGGCGTCCAGCAGCACGTCCCGCTGCGCCTCATCTGGAATGCTCGCCGCGTGGCTCCACGTTTCCGCCCACGGCAGGACGGGACCTTCGTTGATCCCCACTTTCCCCGACGCTGCGTAGGCGACGAACTCGCTCACACAGGCGTCTACCGTGTCGTCAGTGGCGGCCAACCATTGCGCCTCGGCGACGATGCGAGCCCACG
>MKWU01007331.1_pt1 | contig 10638 bp, 7 predicted proteins | sample 809101 | NCBI WGS metagenome assembly MKWU01 (sample SAMN05860141, study PRJNA318959) | sponge metagenome | host: Aplysina aerophoba | place: Slovenia: Piran, Adriatic Sea, Gulf of Piran | collected 2013-05-07
TCGGTCCCCTCGTAGCGCACGTGGGCGCGGCGATGGACGACGATGCGCTCGGGCGCGATTCCCTGCTCCTCGAGCTCCGCGCGCGCTTCGCCGGCAAGCGTGTCCAGCGCCTCGTCGAGCGCCGCCGCGCCCTGCGTATCGAGCCGGGTCTCGACCGCGCGGTCGCGAAGCGCCCGCACGTCCGCCAGCCCCATGCCGTACGCGGACAGCACTCCCGCGAGGGGATGAATCATGACCCGGGTGATTCCCAGCGCGTCGGCCACGAGGCACGCGTGCTGTCCGCCCGCCCCCCCGAAGCAGTTCAGCGTGTAGCCGGTGACGTCGTAGCCGCGGCGAACCGAGATCGACTTGATGGCGTTCGCCATGTTGTCCACCGCGATCCGCAGGAAGCCTTCCGCGACGTCCACCGGAGCCGGCCGCCGGCCCGTGCGCTCCCCGATCTCGTCGGCCAGGGCGGCGAACTTCGCGGCGACCGCGTCGCGGTCGAGCGGCTCGTCCTGATTCGGCCCGAACACCCGCGGGAAGAATTCCGGCTGGAGCTTGCCCAGCAGCACGTTGCAGTCGGTCACGCACAGCGGGCCGCCTCGCCGGTAGCAGGCGGGCCCCGGGGCCGCCCCGGCCGACTCGGGCCCCCCCCGGTAGCGCGCCCCGTCGAACGAGCAGATCGAGCCTCCGCCCGCCGCCACGGTGTGGATCATCATCATCGGGGCGCGCATGCGCACCCCCGCCACCACCGTCTCGAACGCCCGCTCGTAGGCTCCGTCGTAGTGGGCGACGTCGGTCGAGGTCCCGCCCATGTCGAACGAGATGATGCGCTCGTAGCCCGCGCGCGCCGCGGTCTCGGCCGCGCCCACGATGCCGCCGGCGGGGCCGGACAGGATGGCGTCCTTGCCCTGGAACAGGCGGGCGTCGGTGAGCCCGCCGTTCGACTGCATGAACATGAGGCGCACGCCCTCGCCGAGCTCGTCCGCCACCCGGTCGATGTAGCGGCGCAGCAGGGGCGAGAGGTACGCGTCCGCCACCGTGGTGTCGCCGCGGCCGACGAGCTTCATCAACGGACTCGTCCGGTAGCTGGTGGAGATCTGGGTAAAGCCGACGTTGCGGGCCAGCTCGGCCAGCGCGAGCTCGTGCTCCGGATGTCGGTAACCGTGCATGAGCACGATGGCGACCGACCGGATCCCGTCCCCGTGCGCCTCGCGCAGAGCCGCTTCGGCTCCGGCCGCGTCGAGCCGGACCCGCACCCCGCCCCGGCGCGCCCCGCCCGCGTCCCCTCCGCCGCCGGCCGCGGCGAGCGGGACCACCCCCTCTCCGTCCGCCGCCCCCCTGCAGTCCACCTCCGCCACCCGTTCGTAGAGCATCTCCGGGAGCGTGATACGGAGGTCGAACAGGTGCGGCCGGGTCTGGTAGCCGATGCGAAGCGCGTCGCGGAATCCCCGGTTGACCACCAGCAGGGTCCGATCGCCCTTGCGCTCCAGGAGCGCGTTGGTGGCGACCGTGGTGCCCATCTTGACGCTGTCGACGCCGGAGACGGGCGCATCGGGGCCAGTGCCGAGAAGCTCGCGGATGCCCTGGATGGCGGCGTCCCGGTAGTGCTCCGGATTGTCGGAGAGGAGCTTGCGGGTGACGAGGGCGCCGTCGGGGTGGCGGGCGACGACATCGGTGAAGGTGCCGCCACGATCGATCCAGAACTGCCAGCCAGGCGTTCCGCAGTTCATCGTGTCCTCCGGTCGGTGTCGCAGGAAAAACGGCGGCGCGAATTATCCACGGAACGGAGGGTGAAGTGGCGTCGCAGCGAACGCAGGAGATGCAATCGAACGTGCGCGCAATACGAGGCGAGCCGATGGTGTGTTCGCGCGCCCCCTCCCCGCAGAGTTCGGTGTCAACGGCTATTATTTCCGATACGAGAGGCACTACGTCTACTGGAAGCGCCTGAGCAACGGAGACATCGGTATCGTCACGCTCCTGCACGAGCGCATGCACCAGATGGGCCGGTTTCGCGTCGATCTCGAGGTGTGAGCCGTCCGCGCAGCGGGACATCCCCGACCGGCGCGCGTACCATTCGTGCCGATCCCGTCATTGCCGGAGCCATTGATGAGCATTCCCGCCGAGACGATCGCGTCGATCGTCGACGAGCTGCACGCGCTGCTCCCCGGCCGCGTCTCCACCGCCGCCGCGGTGCGCGAGCAGCACGGCCACGACGAGTCCTATCACGAGGCCGCGCCCCCGGACGTCGTGGTCTTTCCGAAGAGCACCGAGGAGGTGGCGCAGGTGGTGAGCCTGTGCGCCCGCCACCGCTGTCCCATGATCCCGTTCGGGACCGGGACGTCGCTCGAAGGGCATGTCCAGGCCCTGCATGGCGGCGTCTCCATCGACGTGACAGGAATGGACGAAATAATCGAGGTGAACGCCGAGGACCTCGACTGCAGGATTCAGCCGGGGGTGCGGCGCAAGCAGCTCAACGAGTACCTGCGCGACACCGGTCTGTTCTTCCCCATCGACCCGGGCGCCGACGCATCGCTCGGCGGGATGACCGCGACGCGTGCATCGGGAACGAACGCGGTGCGCTACGGGACGATGCGCGAGAACGTGCTGGGGCTCACGGTGGTGATGGCCGACGGGCGCATCGTGAGAACCGGCGGACGCGCGCGCAAGTCCGCCGCCGGCTACGACCTTACCCGGCTGTTCGTAGGCTCCGAGGGCACCCTCGGGGTCATCACCGAGATCCGGCTCCGCCTGTACGGCATCCCCGAGGCGATCTCCGCCGCGGTGTGCTCGTTCGAGTCGCTCGCCGGCGCGGTCGACACCGTCATCCAGACCATCCAGTGCGGGGTGCCGGTGGCGCGGATCGAGCTGCTGGACGAGGTGCAGATGGATGCCGTCAACCGCTACTCCGGGCTCGACTACCCCGTGACCCCCACCTTGTTCTTCGAGTTCCACGGAACCGAGCAGGGGGTCCGCGAGCAGGTGGAGACGGTGGGTGCGCTCGCGGCGGAGAACACCGGCGGGGAGTTCCGCTGGGCGACGCGGCCCGAGGATCGATCGCGCCTGTGGCAGGCGCGTCACGACGCGTACTACGCGGCGCTGGCCCTGCGCCCGGGAGCGCAGGGCTGGCCCACGGACGTCTGCGTCCCGATCTCGAACCTCGCCGAGTGCATCCTCGATACCCGCGCCGACATCGACGCGTTCGGACTGCTCGCTCCCATCGTCGGCCACGTCGGGGACGGGAACTTTCACCTGTCGTTCATTCTCGACCCCGACGACGCGGAGGAGCTCGCACGGGCGGAGGCGGTCAACGAACGCATGGTCGCTCGGGCCCTCGACATGGGCGGCACCTGCACCGGTGAGCACGGCATCGGCTATGGCAAGATCGGGTTCCTCAACCGCGAGCACGGGAGCGAGGGTGTGTCGGTGATGCGTCAGATCAAGCGGGCTCTCGACCCCGGGAACCTGATGAATCCCGGGAAGATTCTTCCATAGGTGCCGAGGGATGCCGTGACCGGGACGATGCTCCGATTGACCGCATCGAAGCACGCGGGCGCCGCGACGGCTCCCGCGGCCGCCGGTATGCGGAGACCCGCGCACCGCCGCACCGGGGGCGCGGTCCACGGTGTGACCGCGGACGGAGACGGTCGGTGACCAGGTCGGCCCTGCGGGTGGTGCTTGCGCAGCCGAGGGGGTTCTGCGCCGGGGTCGTGCGGGCAGTCGACATCGTCGAACGGGCGCTGGAGGTCTATGGTCCGCCGGTCTACGTTCGGCACGAGATCGTCCACAACAAGCACGTCGTCGCCGCGTTGCGCCGCCAGGGCGCCCGCTTCGTCGCGGACGTCGACGAGATTCCGCCCGGCGCCGTCACTGTCTTCAGCGCCCACGGCGTGTCCCGAAAGGTCGAGGACGATGCCGGCGTGCGGCGCCTGCAGGTGATCGACGCGACCTGCCCGCTGGTGAGCCGGGTGCACAATGAAGCCAGGCGCTACGCGGAGAAGGGCTACGAGATCGTCCTCATCGGGCACTCCGGGCACCCCGAGGTCGAAGGAACGATGGGGCAGGTGCCCGGTCCGGTGCACCTGGTGTCGAACCTTGGCGACGTCGCGTCGTTGACGCCTGGAAACCCCGCGAAGCTCGCCTACGTGACTCAAACCACGCTCAGCGTCGACGATACCCGGGAGATCATCGCGGCGCTCGTGCACCGCTTTCCGCATGTCTGCGGTCCCGACGTCAAGGACATCTGCTATGCCACGCAGAACCGGCAAAGCGCGGTGCGGCGGCTGGCGGAACGGTCCGATGTGATCCTGGTAATCGGTGCCGACTACAGCTCGAACTCCAACCGGTTGCGGGAGATCGGCGAAGAGGCGGGGACGGCAAGCCACCTCATCCCCGATGCGGACAGCCTGGATCCGGCGTGGCTGGACGGCGTGCGGACGGTGGGAATCACCGCCGGAGCATCGGCCCCGGAATCGCTCGTGCAGGGCCTGATCGACCGTCTGCGCGAGATGTTCGACGTCACCGTGAGCATCCTCGACGGGATCGAGGAGAACGTAATCTTCAAGTTGCCGCGCGAGCTGCACGAGACCGCAGAGCGGTCCGCGTAGCGCAGCGCGATTGGGACTCGCCCGAAAGCGCCACCGCTTTCCCGAGCGACCGCGCGGCAGCCAGCAGGTCGTGGGTGCGATTCCGTCCGGAGCCGGCTCCGCGGGTCAGCCCGGCTCCCCGACGCGTTCTTCCTCCCGCTCGTACTCGAAGGCGAGAGCGCCGTCGCGTGCCGTGACCTTGACGTGCCCGCCGCCCTTGAGCCGCCCGAACAGCAGCTCGTCGGCGAGCGGACGCTTGATGTGCTCCTGGATGACCCGCGCCATCGGGCGCGCGCCCATGAGCGCATCGAAGCCGTTCTCGGCCAGCCAGGCGCGTGCTTCCTCGTCCACCTCCAGGATCACCCGCTTCTCCTCGAGCTGCCCTTCCAGCTCGATGATGAACTTGTCGACCACGTGGGCGATGGTGTCCGCGCCGAGGGAAGCGAACTGGACGATGGAGTCGAGCCGGTTGCGGAACTCGGGGCTGAACATCCGCTGGATCGCCTCCATCGCGTCGCCCGAATGGTCCTGCACCGTGAACCCGATGGACGGCCGGCTCATCCGGTCCGCGCCCGCGTTCGTGGTCATGACCAGGATCACGTTGCGGAAGTCCGCCTTGCGCCCGTTGTTGTCGGTGAGGGTGCCGTGGTCCATGACCTGCAGGAGCAGGTTGAACACGTCCGGGTGGGCCTTCTCGACCTCGTCGAGCAGCAGCACCGCGTGGGGATGCTTGTTGATGGCCTCGGTGAGCAGGCCACCCTGGTCGAACCCCACGTAGCCCGGCGGGGCGCCGATGAGGCGCGAGACCGTGTGCCGCTCCATGTACTCCGACATGTCGAAGCGCACGAGCTCGATCCCCATGACCCGCGCGAGCTGACGAGTGACTTCGGTCTTGCCGACGCCGGTCGGGCCGGCGAAGAGAAACGACCCGATCGGCTTCTCTCCCTCGCGCAGTCCCGAGCGTGCCATCTTGATGGCCGAGGCGAGGGTCGCGATGGCCTGGTCCTGACCGAACACCACGAGCTTGATGTCGCGATCGAGCGTGCGCAGCACGTCCTTGTCGGAGGTGGAGACGGTCTTCGACGGGATTCTCGCCATCTTCGACACGACACGCTCGATCTCCGGCGCCCCGATGGTCTTGCGCCGGCGCGAGGGCGGCACGAGCTTCTGCGATGCGCCCGCCTCGTCGATGACGTCGATCGCCTTGTCCGGCAGGAACCGCTCGTTGATGTACCGGGAGGAGAGCTCCGCCGCGATGCGCATCGCGGTCCTCGAGTACCGGACCTGGTGGTGATCCTCGAACCGGGACTTGAGACCGTTCAGTATCTTCACCGTCTCCTCGACCGTCGGCTCGCGCACGTCGATCTTCTGGAATCGTCTCGACAGCGCCCGGTCCTTCTCGAAGATCCCGCGATACTCGTGGTAGGTCGTGGAGCCGATGCAGCGCAGATCGCCGGACGCGAGCATCGGCTTGATGAGATTGGACGCGTCCATGACTCCGCCGGAAGCGGCGCCCGCACCGATGATGGTGTGGATCTCGTCGATGAAGAGAATCGCTCCCTCTTCCTTGTCGAGCTGGGCCAGGACCGCCTTCAGCCGCTTCTCGAAATCTCCCCGGTACTTGGTGCCGGCGAGCAGGGCGCCCAGATCGAGCGCGTAGATGTCGGACTTCGCCAGCACCTCCGGCACGTCGCCGTCGACGATCATCTTGGCGAGCCCTTCCGCGATCGCGGTCTTGCCGACGCCCGCCTCGCCGACGAAGAGAGGGTTGTTCTTGCGCCGCCGGCACAGGATCTGGACCGTGCGCTCGACCTCGTCGCGGCGTCCGATGAGGGGATCGATCTTGCCGAGGCGTGCTTGCTGGTTGAGATGCGTGGCGTACGCCTCCAGCGGGCTCTTTCGGCTCGGCTCGGCCGGCTTCTCGACCTCGTCGGGGGAGTTGAAGGCCTCGCCTTCCTCGTTGTCGTGGACCTTGGAGATTCCGTGCGAGATGTAGTTCACGATATCGAGCCGAGTGACGTCCTGCCGGTTGAGGAAGTACACGGCCTGGGACTCCCGTTCGCCGAAGATCGCGACGAGCACGTTGGCCCCGGTCACCTCCTTCTTGCCGGAGGACTGCACGTGGAACACCGCGCGCTGGAGCACGCGCTGGAATCCGAGCGTGGGCTGGGTCTCGCGCTCGTCGCCCGAGGAGAGCGTCGGCGTGTTCTCCTCGAGATAGCGTGCGAGCGCGCGCCGCAGCTTCTCGATCTCGACGCCGCAGGCGCGCAGCACCTTGCCCGCGGCGGGGTTGTCGAGCAGTGCGAGCAGCAGGTGCTCGACGGTCATGAACTCGTGCCGCTTCTCGCGGGCGTCGCGGAAGGCGCTGTTGAGGGTGAACTCCAGCTCCTTGCTCAACATGACGTCAATCCTCCGCGGCGCATTACGCACGCTCCATCGTACACAGAAGTGGATGATTGTTCTCGCGGGAGTAGTCGTTCACCTGCGCGACCTTCGTCTCCGCGATCTCGCGCGAGAAGCACCCGCACACCCCCTTTCCGCGAGTATGCACGTGCAGCATGATTCTGACCGACTGCTCGCGCGGAAGTCCGAAGAACAGCTCCAGCACGTGGACGACGAACTCCATCGGGGTGAAGTCGTCGTTGAGGAGGACGACGTTGTACAGCGGGGGCCGCTTGATCTTCGGCTTGGCTTCCTGAACGGCCAATCCGTCGTCGTGGAGAGGGTCCGGTCGATCTGCCATGGTCGGATTCCATTTCGCCGCACCGGCTCCGGGACGGGAGCCGCGGGCACGCAGCGAGTGCCGTGCGCCGGTTGCGGACCGGCCGCCACCTCGTCTGCCGAACGGGCGGGAACTATATCACGCGGGTTGCGGACGCCATCCCCGCGGAAGGGCCGGTGACGGGGGCGACTTCGAACATGTGGAGGAATCGGCGTGCCGCGGGCGAAAGGAACTTTCCGCGGCGCAGCACCACGCCGTAGGTCCGGCTCGGGAAGTACGCGTCGAGCGGGATCGCGGCCAGCCGGTCCTCCTCCGTCATGCAGATGCTGGACACGATCGACACGCCGAGGCCGCGCGCGACGTAGCGCTTGATGACCTCCCAGCCGCCCGCCTCGATCTTCACCTTGTACTCGACCCGGTGCTGCTGAAAGACGATGTCGACGATGCGCCAGGTGCTCAGGTGCCGAGGCGGCAGGATGAGCCCGTAGGGAGCGATGTCTTCGAGGGTGACCTCCGGCAGGGCGGTCAGGGGGTGATCGTGCGGCGTGATGAGCACGGTGGGGTAGGTGAAGATCGGCTGGTAGACGATGTCGGCGGGGGTGTCGAACATCGCCCCCACCGCGAAGTCGACGCTGTCGGCACGCAACCGCTCGAGCCCTTCGCGGCCGGTGACGTTGTGGAGCCGGATCTCGATTCCCGGACAGGCCGCCGCGAACCGTTCCACGAAGCCCGGCAGCAGGTAGAGGATCGTCGACTCGCCCGCCGCGATGTGGATCTCGCCGGTGTCGAGGTTTCCGCAACGCTCGGCGAACGCGTCGGGCAGGTTGTCGATGCCATCGACCAGCGGAGACGCGAGCTCGTACAGCGCGCGTCCCTCGGGTGTCAGCGCGATCTTCGGCCCCCGCCGCTCGAACAGCACCGTGCCCATCTCCTGCTCCAGGGCCTTGATCTGAAGCGAGACCGAAGGCTGGCTCAGGTGCACGCGCTCTGCCGCCTTGGAGATGCTCTGCGTGCGCACAGCGTGACAGAACGCCCGGAGCTGCTTGAGCCGGTTCTGCTTGTAGTAGAAGCGGCGTGTCGTCACTCGATCCCGCCTCGCTGGGCTCCGCCGTCGGTTCCGTCCCGGCTGGAACATTGACGGTTTCAATGATCGGCGGGCCTATCGTCGTATCGCATGCCGATCAATGCAACCGCACCGAAGGACGTCGGCGCCGCGCCATGCGGGCGGGTCATCCAGTATCATCGCGCGCTTTCAGCGAGCCTGCGGGGAACGACCATGCCGGAGCGGCAGACACGGAAGACCAGGGAGCTGACGCAGTCAGCGCGGACTGCGGAGCTGGTGACCACGGGGCAGCGCCGGTACGTGCCCAACTACGCGCCGAAGGAGATGATTCTCGACCGTGGCGCCGGCGCCCGCATGTGGGACATCGACGGGAACGAGTACGTCGACCTGGGAGCCGGGATCAGCGTGACGTCGCTCGGCCATGGCGACCCGGAGCTCGCCGAGGCGCTCGCCGCGCAGGCGGGCCGGCTCTGGCACGTCAGCAATCTCTACTTCGCCGAGCCGGTGGTGCGTCTCGCCGACGAGCTGTGCGAGGCGTCGTTTGCCGACCGTGTCTTCTTCTGCAACTCCGGGGCGGAGGCGAACGAGGCGGCGATCAAGCTCGCGCGCAAGCACGCGAGCGTGCACCACGGCGCGGACAAGAACGAGATCGTGACCTTCCACGGCGGGTTTCACGGCCGCACCATCGCCACGGTGACCGCGACCGCGCAGCCGAAGTACCACGAGGGCTTCGGGCCGATGCCGGGAGGCTTCCGGTACTGCGACTACAACGACGTCGCGGCGCTCGACGGGGCGGTCGGGGAGCGCACCTGCGCGGTGCTGGTGGAGCCGATCCAGGGTGAGGGGGGTGTGGTGCCAGCCGAGGACGGCTTCCTCGCCGCGATCGCCGAGCGCTGCCGGGCGCACGACGCGCTGCTGATGTTCGACGAGATCCAGAGCGGGCTCGCGAGGACCGGCCGGTTGTTCGCCTACCAGTGGGAGGAGGGGGTCGTCCCCGACGTCGTGACCATCGCGAAGGCGCTCGGCGGCGGCCTGCCGATCGGCGCGATGCTGGTCGGCGCGAAGGCGGCGGAGACCCTCCAGCCGGGGAGCCACGGCTCGACCTTCGGCGGGAACCCGGTCGCGGCCGCGGTGGCGCGGGTGGTGCTGCGCAAGCTGCGCTCCGCGGAGTTGCTCGCCAACGTCGAGCGCCAGGGCGAGAGGCTGCGCAAGCGTCTCGTCGCGCTCCACAACGAGATCGGGTTCATCTCCGAGGTGCGCGGCAAGGGGCTGATGCTCGGCGCGGTGCTGCGAGACGAATGGGCGGGCCGCGCCGGCGAGCTCGGCGAGGTCTGCCGCCGGCACGGCGTGCTCGTGCTCCAGGCGGGCGCCGACGTGGTGCGGTTTCTGCCGCCGCTCAACATCACCGACACCGAGCTCGACGACGGGATGGACCGGTTCGAGGCCGCGATGCGCGAGGCGGCAGGGGGCGCATCGGAGTAAGACCACGGCGCCGGCCCGAAGCGGCGTTCCCGGAGTCAGCCGTTTGCGTAACAGTCGACTCCGGGGCGGAGCTTGAAATGGAGGTAGAAGTCCACTGACGCGACGTTCGTTTACTCTGTCAGCAATCCACCGACGACCCGCTCGTACATCTCGCTCAGACGGTCCAGATCGGCGGTGAGGACACGTTCGTCGATGCTGTGGATGGTCGCGTTGACGGGGCCGAGTTCCACCACCTCGCAGCCGTGCGGAGCGATGAACCGGCCGTCGGAAGTGCCGCCCGAAGTGGAGAGCCGGCACTCGACACCCAGTTCATCGCGGACGGCCTTCTGCACCACAGTGGTGAGCCGTCCCGGCGGGGTGAGAAAGGGTTCGCCGCTAAACTGCCAGGAAAGGGTGGCATCGACCCCGTGTTCCGCCAGCAAGCCCTCCACGATGGACTTGAGGCCCGCCGCCGTCTGCTCGTTGGAGTAGCGGAAGTTGAAGTCCAGGGTAAGTTCCGCGGGGATCACGTTGGCTGCGCCGGCGCCGGCAGCGATGTTGGAGACCTGCACGCGCGTTGGCGGGTAGTGCGCGTTGCCCCGGTCGAATTCGCGCTCGAGCAGCGCGGACAGGAAGGGCGTGACCCGGTGGATGGGGTTGACCGCCAGGTCCGGGTAGGCGACGTGGCCCTGCACGCCATGCACGGTCAGGTTGCCGTTCAGCGAGCCCCGCCGGCCGTTGCGGATGGTGTCGCCGAGCACGGCGGTCGAAGAAGGCTCGCCGACGATGCACAGGCCGGGCATCCGGCCCTCGTGCTGCAGGCA
>MKWU01007332.1_pt1 | contig 10637 bp, 11 predicted proteins | sample 809101 | NCBI WGS metagenome assembly MKWU01 (sample SAMN05860141, study PRJNA318959) | sponge metagenome | host: Aplysina aerophoba | place: Slovenia: Piran, Adriatic Sea, Gulf of Piran | collected 2013-05-07
CCAATAATGAAAGGTGAAATGTTTATGTGGTCTTATGAGTTAGGAGGAATGGCTACAGTACAACACTTAGCAATATGGAAATAATGTAGGGAGAGGTGCTGCTGGACATGCAACAGTGGAGTGGTAGATTGGCTCCTCTTTGCTGGTGTAAAGGAGAGAACTGATGAGATGTACTATGCATGACGGCTAGCAGGGAGACACTGCAAGGCACCTGGGTTTGATCCAAGGATAGGTAGCTAGTTCTATCATGTATAGCTATGTATAACTATAGTTATAAGCGATTGAGGAGACACAGAGGATTGGGACACAAGGAAAGAGAAGTGAGAAAGACAGGAACTGCACTGCAGATGTGACTGTAGACTTTGATTATTTGGTTACGTGTACATTGTGAGTACACGAAATCCAGTAAACTGTGATGGTCCATAAAAATCCAGTAAACATACTATGGCAATTTTTTATATATAGGATGTATGTGCTTGCTTAATGCCTGTTGTCATGCCAACTAATCATAATTATAGCACTTGGAATGCATGTATTATTTGCCAATGTGCATACAATTATACCATAAGGTCTTGCGGTGACCAGCATGGTGAATATGGGGGTAACATACTGCAAGAGAATTAGAATGCCAATCTCCAAAGAAATATATAGGATAAGTCAAAGCCCTGATTTGACACCACGTGCGCCTTCACTTTCTGGGACTTTCCTAACTTTCTAGAATTTATTTAATTTATTTCACTAGTAATGTTATTGCCACCTCTGCTCTCATGTACAACTCATTATAATTATATGCATGCAAGATGGTTTGCTTAGGCATGTTTTCTGTTTGGTTTGTCAACATACATCAAGCTGTTGTTGACCTCTCCACCCACACAGGGTTTCCACTACATATTATAGCTAAATGGAATTGACTGCATGCATGAGAAGCCATAATCACACACACACATAAGCAGGCCAATTTAGGCATCAAAGTGAAGCTGAAATTGTGCCTAAAACAAGGCCAGTAACTGATCATGACTGACAAAGCACCTAGCTCTCCTGACCAATCAATGTGGCCAGAGCATATACCCCACTCCATGCACGCAGCTCTATGTGTGCATCCAGAATTTAATCCTTGCCCACAGCCCATGTAGGACAAGTTACAAAGTTCTAAAGTAGCCTGTGTCCCCAAGGTCAGGACAGGACCATTCATGCATATAGACAAGAACATTACTATAGTTACATATATGCATAGAAATAAATTAAATCAAACCTATACAGTTGCTGATTTATAAGGCCATGTCATCATGTATACATAGTGTGTGTATGGTTCAATTGATACCACTTTCAACCTATACAGGGAACTGAGTGAGTTTGAATTAGCTATCAGTCGCTCATAAAGTCTAAACTCATTACATTCAGCTTCCGTCATTTTCTGACAACACAGCAATATAGCTCTTTAGAGTAAGATGTTAAAGGTAATTTGATCTCAAACTCTTCCAGGTGCAAGCCAGCATCTGCTATTGCCTCCCTCACCTCCTTGTCTGTGATGCAGTATGCTTCGTATCGCTCTTCGCGGTCTTGAGCGATCTTGTACGCATTCAACTGGCCAGAAATCAATGCACAAAGGTAACCACCCTGCTTCATCACGCCACGAACGTTCGTGAGAGCTTTCACAAGTTCTTCCTGCGTTTTAACAGCAGGAGTCAGGCAAGCGCAAGCAAGGATCACATCAAACCCGCCATCAGGTATGACCGCTGGATCCAAACCAACGTCATCCTTGTTCAGATCACAATGAATGACAGCCGATATCTTTCTCCGAAGTTCCTCCTCTCTTTCTGTCACAGCATGCGAGTCCACCTCGCTCTCTGTCGCATTCTCGCAATGCTTCATTGCGTATTCTGCAACTGGCGTCCAGTTGAAAGCATCCGGAGACCTGTCTACCCACAGCTGGACTTCCCGGTTGCAGCTGTCCTCGAAGTCACTGTGAATAATGCTCGCAACAAAAGGGGCTGCGGTGATGGCAATTTGCAAGGATGGTCCGGCCCCCAACTCTAGGAGGGCCGCCTTGGATGGATCCCAGTTGACGTGGTACCTGTTGAAGAAGCTGAAACAGTACCTGAGCGGCGAGGCCCTTTGTTCAGGAAATTGGTAGCGTTCCATTAGGTAGCGCCTAGCATCAAATCGAGACTCCATGCTTAGTATCCCCTCACATTTATGCCATTATCGGTACACGGAGTACTCTTTTCACTGTAGTGAGTCCTCGTTTGGAAAATGGCGGATGGAGGGCACGTCACATGACATTGACCTGACCTGACTGAAACGTGGGCGTTATCTTTGGAGACTAGTAAGATACCTAGCTATGGAAAATCTGTGGCTCTGGATATCTCTGTTGTCTATTCTTGAGAGACATAGGATGACTTCACTCCTATGGTTGAATGTCTCTACTTTCTAGCTTGCTAATAACTGACATAGCTATATAGCTAGCTAGCTGGCTGGCTAGCTCCTCTCCTGCCACAGCAAGGTAACCTTCCAATTTGTCTACCATCGCTGCTACGTAGCTAGGTTACAGCTCAACCTATTAGTTAAGGCTATTCCATCAATAGCTACATGACAGAATGGATTATGATGTCCTAGAGGCTCATTGCTAGCTACTTTGTTGATATCGGGCGAACTGATTGTGAGCAAATACGTAGCAGAATCAATAGCAATGCGTACAAAACGTTTTGGGAATGGATTATCTGGCATCTGGCTCGCTACTAAGAGGGAGTGTGAGCCCTCCACCTAGCATTAGCAGATTGTGCTTACCATAGAAAGCTACGATCTTTCGTAGTCTGACACCATGGGTCAGAGTAGCTCTGAGACTGAATTAGCTAGCTACTATAGTAAGTGGAATTCTCAATAGCTGTATGCAGAACCTACAAGCAGAGCTACGTACGTGCTCGTAGCGCAAGTAAGACGCTTTGTCACCAGGATCACAGGTCAATCAACTCAACTCAAACTGAAACTACAGGGCACATATATAGCACATGTGAGGTGGTACACACTGCAACAAAAGGGGTGTACATGATGTGTAAGACAATGGTGACAATGGAGGCCAGGTGCAGCCCGTTCAGCGGCCATTACCTGATGACAGTCTGAGTGAGGTACTGTAAAGAATGTGTTAATTGGGTGCTAGGTACGGGAGACTCACTACACTACCATGACAATCAGTAGGCTATGAGCTCAGGCACCGGTGGTTCGCACACAGTTCTGGTTCGGAGCACAGTGCTGGTACAAGCTGCCTATAAAGGTAGATGGAGGAAGGTAGATCGTTAAATAGCGTCGGGGAGGCTAAGAAGTCAAGAGTAATAGCCAGACGACTTGGGTCACGGTGTGCAGGAATGTTGAAGGCGCAACGCATAGATCTCCTTCAGCAGCGTCTTTCGGGAGCATTCACAGATGAAAGTCGCTTAAAAGGCCAAGACTTCCAGCCACGATCCACCGACGTCTTCGTGGCAGGTAGCCCTAGGAGCGGCACGACATGGTTACAACAGATCGTTCACCAGTTGCGCACAGGCGGAGATGCGGATTTTGGCGAAATTGGTGAGGTCGTTCCATTATTGGAATTCGCTCATGACCTTAAGCAGGATCTTGAAGCGGAACAAAGCGCCTTCCCACGCTGTTTCAAGACCCACTACTGCTACCCCCGCTGTCCAAAGGGCGCCAGGTACATCTGGTGCGTGCGTGAACCGTGTGCTGTTGCGTACAGCTTCTTCAAACTGTTAGAGGGTTGGATCTTTCAGCCTGAAGAAGTCTCAGTGGAAGATTTTGTAGGTGGGTTATGGCTGCCTGTGACTGTGGGGTCACCAAAATTGGCACACAATTTATATGCTTCCTACTTTTATCATCTCGCAAGCTGGTGGCCTCACAGGAATGACCCAAACGTTATGCTGTTGTTTTTTGAAGATCTCAAAGAGTGCTATGAGAGTTCTGTTCAGTCTGTTGCTGAATTCATGGGCATCACTGATGAGGGTCACATCCAGGTTGCATTGGAGAGAAGCACGTTTGAGTTTATGAAACAGCACTCTGACAGATTTGGCGTGAAGAACATTAAAAAATACCGCAACTCATCCTTTGGCATTTCAGAGACTGCTGGATTGGGAAAGAGCAAAGTTCGTACTGGATCAGCTACTGAGGGACAGAAAATGTTGTCTGCTGAGTTATGCAGTGAAATCCAAAAGACATGGGAATCAATTGTCACTCCTGTGACAGGCTGTGCAACTTACCCAGAGTTACGAGTAGCATGGAAGAAGGAGAAAAAGGCATTACTCAGCACAGCTAAATAACACAGTATATAGAGATCACTCAGTGCACCCCTCATTCAAAGCAATCTTGAAATTAATGATTTCATTATTCATTTGACTTAATTATTATAATCATTGCTCCATTTCTTTCTCTGCACTTTAAATGCACACCATATTATACTGTGTGGCAATGCTTCTTTATCCACTCATGCATGCATGCATGCTACATAGCGCTCCTGATTTATAGACTATATAATGATTTCCAGCGATGACGTACATTTGCTTGCCTTTAAAGGGGAGCACTGCCGTTGATGAGTGCTAACGAACACGCATCATTTACAAGCTATAGTGTCTCGGAGACTCTGATAATTTCTGACCCTACATAAGGAGCTAGAGAAATTATGGGTGCAAGTATCTATGTATAATTATCTTCGAGAAGAAAGTGAGTCATGGTGCCAGAAGTAGCTTGTTTGCTCATTCTAGAAGAGTGGCATGAGCAATATCTCAATTGGAATCTCTCGAATGAAACATAATTATTGCCAGACATGGATGGTGGCCTGGTTTAGATACTGACTGCTATTCTACGTGATCCGAAGTAGGATAATTTCTGGAAGTTTATTTGCAATTTTTATGCAGGGGTGTAAATACTAACCTTACTAATGACTGCAACCACAAGGTTTGCAGCACAGAAGTAAGACAGATGTCTCTTGATGTGCTCCCCTGTCTGTAATGTACTGTCGGCTTTCAGGAATGTTAGCGAACAGCCATCTTTTGCGAATGTTGTTATAGTACTGGTGTCCATGGGTGCTGACTCTGCACACAGCATGGCACTGCGCCAGTAGTCCCTGAAAAGTCCAGGCAGTCCTCCTGTTAAAGAGGATTATTGTATGCATTAATCAGATATATGTATGCTGTTAGTAATGGCATGAGATGATCTGTATTTTATACTCTATAGCATAATATAATGTTATACCTTTAAAGGAGAGGTTGGCAAACGTCTTTAATCTGTTTTTGCAAAATGTTGTTTCACATCCAGGCCTAGTAGAGCTGGACACCTGCAGTGAATGTAGTGAGGAAGGTGACAACGGTGACAGCGATATATTATACGCTACAGTGGAGCTGGACACATGCAGTGACAGTAGTGAGATGGACGTTAGTGGTGCAGAAGCAACTATGGATACTATCAGAGACAGCATTACTGGATGTAACTGCTGCTCACAATGCTGCTCATCCACATTTAACCAACTTGAGATAGAGAGCATACAATCAGTTTTTAGCCTAAAAGCACCAGTGGAACAAAGGCAATTCATCCTGGATCAGCTTATTCTATCTCCATCAGTGGACAGCACCTTTGCCCAAGTGATTCACCTGAAGTTCAATGGAAAAATGTGTGCAAGCAAGCATTTGCAAGAATTCTTGGCAGTTCCTATGCACGGGTGAAAGACACCTATGAATCTTGGAAGGCTGGAGTGAGACAAGGCTATATGAATTACTGACATCATGCATCTATCCTTCCCTCAGGTTTTGTACCTTCAGTTGGATAACTGCTATAAAGAAAACAAAAACAGATACATGCTGGCTTTCTGTGCTCTACTGGTAGAGCTAAGGATATTCCGAAAGGTGGGTGTAGTGTATGACTCCAATCCCACCGTATCAATTAATACCCTATCATCTAGCGTAAGCGTTATAACATACGGCATTACTTTACGCCCTAGGTTAAACTGAACTTTTTGCCTGTTGGACACACCCATGAAGATATCGACCAGTTTTTTCCCGAATATCACGTCAACTAGACAAGACAGGCGCAGAAACCCTTACAGGTAGTTCAATTAATTTTACAAATGTACATTTATACCACACACACACACACATGCGCGTGCGCGCATACACACACACACACACCACACACACAGCACACACACATGCACACACACACGCATGTACACACACACACACATGCACACACATACGCATGTACACACACACACATGCACACACACACACGCATGTACACACACACACATGCGCATACACACGCATGTACACACACACACATGCACATATGTGAGCAATTTCAGAAGCCTGACATTGACAAGATATAGTGGTCTGAAGCATTATGGGTTGCCCAGCAGCAATTTGTGTATATACCTGTGCTGAATGCAATAGCCAGTCAGCTGCCTTTGCTATACACACCAACACCATCTCTGCAGTGCTGGTGACAATGTGCTGGATCTTATGCTGGAGGAACCAAGAGCAATAATTATTAAGTAAGTTTGCTTGTATAGAATATTCTCATCCGCTTTAAAGCATGTAGGTATATAGATGCATACAGTCATTCCTGTATAGTATGTATAGTCTATCCTATGTAATTATTGCTATTTTGGATTGGATTGGGCAATAATGTAGAAAAGCTTTAAGGTTTGTAAGTGTTTTTATATATTATGTTATATATAATTATGTTTGAATTTGAGTGCAAGCCTAATGCAACTCTGGATAAGGTTTTTAATAACTCTACTAACCAACAGTAACTATAGAACCAGTCACTTTATGCTATTTCCCTTGAATGCCCAGTGAGCAGTAACTGCTCAGTTTAATATAGTCAAATTAAATGATATGCGTATATTCTTGAATTAGGACGATACAGAAGAGAGGTTCTGTCAGCTTAATGATCATTTATGATTATAAATATGACCTGACTATATAGGCTTTAATACATTGCCTTCAGTTTCAGTGCTATTAAATATATACATGTTTTCACCAGGCTAGTCCCCCTTCTACAGTATGGTATATATATATATATATATATATATATATATATACTATGGTGATTGTGCAACCATAGGAACTTAAGTATTGCGAAGTGGTCGCATATATCCGATATACTTTTTGGGCAAAATGAAACATTTTCAGGCAAAAGGTTCGTCTGTTGCGCACTCACCATAGTAAATAGTATATATAATTTCCTGTACTTCCAGATATGTATAGCATAGTGTGGAATGCTATGGCATGGCATGGCATGGCAGGCATAGAGTGGCGCCATGATGTGCCATGCTGTGCTATCCTCTGTTGTGCCGTGCCTGACATACACAACATGGCCAAGCAGAGCATACCACAACATGGCACACAGCGCAACACAGTACACAACAGCACAGCAGACTCAGCAATTCACGTATGTAACACATACTTAGCAAAGCAGGGCGTAGCACAACGCACAGCAGTATACACAGCACAGCAGGATATAGCATAGCATAGCGTAGCATAGCATAACATAGCGTATCAGCCACTGTTTGTGAAACCACAAGATTTAACATGATACAGCAGATGGTGTTAACTATAAGTATAGCGTAGTTCAGCATGGCATAGGGTGACGCCATGAAATGCCATGCTGGGTGATATGCTCTGTTGTGACGTGCCTGCCATACACAACATGGCCAAGCAGAGCATACCACAACATGGCACACAGCACAACACAGCACAGCAGACTCAGCAATTCACGTATGTAATACATGACAGAGCATAGCATATAGCATAGCATATCTTACTGCATGCATACCTAGCATGATGTACATTAGGGTTGATTATAAAAGGGTATTTATAATAAACACTTTGTTTCTGTATACTTAGCTGCAGTGGACATATCAATGGCTCAGAGTGTTATTCTTGAACTGAAGGTAGCTGGAATAAAGTGCCTGCAACATGCAGAGTTTGTGCGCCTACTGGGAGACAGCCCTTCCACCAAGGAAGAGAGGTAAACTGATTGCTTTCACAACTGTACAGCTATTATTCATTAATTCATTACATTATAATACATATCTAGATCAGAGCAGCATGCACTTTCAACATGCAGTCAATTGGTGTAGACATGCAGGCTTCGACATGCGGGCCTCCATGCAAGCCCGCTGACCCCGCTTCCATGGCTACAAGTGTAACTGCGCATGATGCGCGCATGACTCAGAGAAATGCTTTGCCATTAATGCATGCATTAATGCGGTATTTGCTACAGCAGTCACGAAGGGAAGTGTTCCTGTTTGCACTGAAACAGCAGAGCGTTGCTTCACGCTGTGCATATTAGAGAGACCACATGCTAATGCACTCTGTGATATCTTTACTATGCATCAAAATTTGTTCTTGTGGTCATATATACAATTCCTCTTCCCTTACATATAAATATGCACAATTCACATTCTGTAGATTGGCTTTATTCTTCTCAATCAAAGATGAGGTACCAGATTATGCAAAGGTATGTTGCATTTCACATCTGATGCTATTCAAAATTAATACAACCTTTGATGTATTAAACAGCATCATGAGACCTCACTGTATATATTTGCCACTGCATACACAACTAAATTCTATCTGAATCTCTGCCTTCATATATAGATCCATGTGCCTAAGTAATTGGTGCATATTTAATTTATTATTTATGTCAACAACATGCTTACATGTGTATAATACAGTGCAAATCATAAAACAATATAAGTAAACAGCACCCTTTATATATGTAGATCCTCAAGTCAATTGAAAATCGACCAACATTAGTCCACCTTTGCCTCATTATTTTGTTCCCCAATGCAAACCTGTACATTCCTAATTTCATTATATACCGTACAGAAAGTCTGGGTGAGCCATACCAATCTCACAAGCAGTGACCCAGGACTGTCTTTGAATGGAAAGATTGATAATACCTTCTTGGCATGCAAGTGGACTCACATTGTTGGTGATGCATCAGTGGAAGATTTCTTTACTACATCCTCCCTGGAAGAGCAGCAGAAGGTCTTTGATGGCTGGCCCACTAATAAGCTGAAGAAACAACATGGGTGTTGCTTCATACACATGTCTTCTGCACAACTATGTAAACAATTATAGACTATATATTTGTATATTATAGACTACGGCTCACTCATTACGGTATTTTACAAAAAGGGCATTCATACCTCTGCATTGTATATTTACAGTGCAAGCAATTTGTTGTATATATGTGCATATTTTTCATTTACAATAATATCATACATTTAGTCACAACTTTTACTACAAGTAGAATATTAATAGATTACACAGTGGTCCACACTTTAGTAGTCAGAGTCATCCTTGATGTGTGTCATTTCATAAGTCCATGGTCCCTATAAAAGGTCACATTTACTCACACAGCTGATATATTATAATTAGTAGGCACACATGCGCACTGCCTGAGATAACAAAAACAATACTAACTAGAAAGACATTAGCAACATGCTATTGGGTACACAGCTGACTGCTGCTGGATCTGTCAATACAGTGCAAATGATATAAGTATCATAAATTATGTGCCATGCACTGGTTGAAACCTCTGAATGTGCCATGCACTGGTTGAAACCTCTGAAGTTACACTGTATATAGTTGCAACTGCCACAACTGACAGTTGTAGCAGCAGATAAATTTGCCATGTCTTTGCCAAGCATGGAGTCGTTACATTTCAGCAAGGTTTGGGAGGACTGCCGAATGCTGACCAAGGGGCTTCAGATCCAACATCAAGACCATGTTCTCTCCATCACCGGGTATGACCAGTATAACAATGAAACCAGCACTAGTGTTCTATATACAAAGTGGAAACTGGGCAAATAGAACCAGGAGAAAGTGCGAACTATACAGATGATATCAGTTCTTCCATGCAAAAATCCACCAGCGCATAGAAAATGTCCATGACATTTTCTGCATTTCATATTTTTTCTCTGCTTTTTCCAACGCTGTAGTTCACGAACTCTGAGGAGTATAGCTAGAAATGATTTAATCACAGAACTGCGCGGCTTTCGATCCACTGTCAGAGGTTAGCGCGATGCAACGAGGAGAAAGTCTGCAATCTCAAACACTTAGCTAGGCAGTAGTTGACATGTAAGACGTTTTGACCACGAAGGTCTTCGTCAGTTACAAAGCAGTTTTGTAACTGACGACGACCTTCGTGGTCAAAACGTCTTACATGTCAATTACTGCCTAGCTACGTGTTCGCTCGAGAATTAATTGCTCCTCTGTGGAGCTCTATGTTTGTTGCATGCTCTGATAATAATGTAACCTGTATACAGAAGCTTCAAATGCTTGCCTAACCTCATTCACATCTCTCAGTGATGTATAGTGACTTAGCTAAAATGTTGCCAGATGTAGCGATGGTGAATTCGAAGTACATATCCAGTGTGCCTTGACCCTGATGAATGTTACCTGTGTTGTAGAATGTCATGGTATATCCCTCCTTGTTCCTCTACTTTCTCAACTGGTTGGTTTTTCCATACAGCTTATATATTGCAACATGTACTGTGTGTATATATGACTGTATATAGTGACAAAGCAAGACTACATGAAATTAATGTGCTGTGCTGAATTGAAGAATTTACAATAATGTGG
>MKWU01007333.1_pt1 | contig 10636 bp, 4 predicted proteins | sample 809101 | NCBI WGS metagenome assembly MKWU01 (sample SAMN05860141, study PRJNA318959) | sponge metagenome | host: Aplysina aerophoba | place: Slovenia: Piran, Adriatic Sea, Gulf of Piran | collected 2013-05-07
ACATAAAATCATTTTCCCAGCCCCCTACCTTGAGTAGACAAACTACTACATATTGTGCATTCACTATTGCACAGAGTGGTGTGCAAACAGGCTGGATACAAGCAGTAACGATGCAAGTTCTAAGTATACACATTCTGAGTGGAGAGAAGTCACAAGTTGCATTCGTACATATACATGTACATAATTTTTTGCTGTGCTTGGTAGTATGCTGTGTACGTATGTACAAGTTAAGCTGTACATGACCCCCTCAAACTCCTCTGCAAGTCATGCAGTAGACCAGATGAAAAGAGTCTGATCATACATATGGAATAACACCTGCTCTCTCACCCCTATACTGTGGTACACTTCACCCGATTCCAGTGTAAATACGTACCTTGCAGATGAGATCCCTGGCACCATCAGACACATGTGGTGGAAAGCGCAAGTCGCACTATAAAAGAAAGAAAAATTTGCATTCAGAACCTACGTACATAACATGACATGCTGGTGGTAATGGAGACAACTACACACATTATGGTACAATCATTTGTACATATATTTGTGAGTGAAGAACAGCAAAACTACATACGCATGTTATTGAGGTTCGTTCACACTAGCCAAAGGATTCACAAATTTACAGACGTTAACCTTAACAATTCTGGCATATGTATCCTTTGTTGACTCTGCTTCAAAGGGTGGCTTTCCAACTAGAAATTCATAACACAGAATACCCAGACACCAGAGGTCAACCTAAAGTGAGTAGGAGTGAGTTAAGCACATGCATTGCAAAAGGTGCACATTTATAAATTCCTTTAGTGATTGACTGCATATGTACCTTCTCATCATGAGTTTTATGTTCCACCATCTCTGGTGGAAGGTAGTCTAGAGTCCCACACATTGTTGTTCTCCTACAAGGAAGCAGAGATTGGCATATTGGACTTTCACACATGGTACGTACATACACACATACATGGTGCACTAGCTTTGTATGTGCATCAGAGTTAATGCTTTCACTAGTGCTTACTTTGAGGAAGGGGCATGAACTGACCATCCAAAATCAGCGATCTTCAGATCACCCTATAATGCAATTAGTTAAAAAGATATGTACTACATATGCATCTACGTATGTAAGCAACGGTATGCACAATGAACTCTCCTCACATGCATTGCTTGGCATAGCATGTACTTCCCTGACTTAGTGCATGTAATGCTGATGTGGTAGCTCTGTTATTTCTCAGCATATGTACATATGTACGTACTTTAGCGTTCACTAGTAGATTCTCTGGCTTTATGTCTCGGTGAATAACTTTCTTTGAATGACAATATCTGAGAGCCTCTGCCAATTGTCGGATATACTGCAATAGAGAATAATGTGTATATATTTTTCATGTATGACTTTAACCGAAGACACAGTGACATGGAAGCAACCTCTAATGCTACAGGGTTTTGCCAAATGGTTGTCATAAATGTCATTCAACTCACGACTCACCTTTAAACTTCAACCTTACCTTTAAGCTATAGGTTGTACTGTGTCACTAACCGCAAAAGTGGGTTCAAAGTTCAGAGATGAGTCATGAGTGAATGACATTTGCAACAACCATTTTGCAAAACTCTGTACTTAGCTGATTATGCTCCCATGCACACGGAAAATGTGTAAACATTATAAGATAATTGCCAATGACCTGTGCAGCACTCTTAATCACCTTATTGTAACACAAGCCACACAACAATACTAACTCACTTTTGCTGTTGTTTTCTCATCAAAGTGCTTGCATTTCCGCAGTTCCTTGTAGAGTTCACCTCTGGGAGCATACTCCAGAATTAGATACACACGTGTTGCATCATAAAAATAGCCATACAGCCTCAGAATATTCTGATGTCTGCAGTTGGACAAGCAGTGAGATACTTGAAGGGAAGGGACAGCATGCATCTAGCAAATAGATCGTGATGAGCAAATACATAGCAGAATCAATCCATCAATCAATGACAACTGATTGCAGGCAGGGGTGGGCGGTATACCGGTATGTAGTGGTATCGCGGTATTGAATTGATACCGTTCCGGTATATATTTGTACGTCTGTCATACCGGAAACCGGATACCGATTATACCGTGACATAACTATTTAGCTCAGTAATATTTGGAGCTGTAACTCGCAAGCAAGATCTTAATTAGACTCCTAAGCAACATTATCCTTCTTGAAAATCTCTGTGAACAACTTTCGCTCGTTGGGCAGGCGGCAAAATGGTACCAAAGACGATTTTTAACCGATGAACAGAAGCTTCCGGGGCGGCCATTTTGTTTTGTAGATTGTGTCTGCACCGGTCGTAAAATATCGTTACCGGCACTAAAGGAACGAATCGGTCGCGTAGCGTGTAGCGTACGAACGAAACGGCACAAAATGGAAGAAGCTCAGACACAGTAACTTGATATCGTAGAGGCTCATTGCTATGGCTTCAGATGATCAACAGTGCTATGTGAATGCTCATTATCACTGTTGATCACACAGTAACTTATTTTATTGTTAAAGGCTCTCTTTCTACATGTACGTACAGTTGAGAAACTGTATAATTTTATCATTAAAAGGTCTTATGAACTTTGCAGCATGTTATTGAGAGGAGCTTGCAAATCAGCTACTCCAATAGTAGGTATGTAGTTATACCGCAATATTTTTTTCAAGAAATACTGAGGTACTATATTTATCAGTACCGCCCACCCCTGATTGCAGGACAGTTCAGCCAGGTAGAGTCAACTGCACCTCTTTGGGGTGCTTAGATACGTGAACATATGTATGTACACTGGACACACAAATGTGTTCAAAACACACATTTCATAAAATCAATATATAGGATCAATGTTGGAGAGTCCAACCCCTCAGAGACCACACACTAACATACATACATACATACATTATTCTAAATAGCATCTGACAAGGCTCAAAGTGGGGTAGAGAGACAAATTATTGATGGCTCTTACGAATAGATTGCCTCTCCTATGTTACGAATTAATCACAGTTTTGATTAATAATCATGATTTTTGTGCAGTGCTCATGACTTTTGCCCCAACTTTCTGAAAGCCATCACTTGCTACACAAACACTCACTCCCATTTACACTTTCGTTTGTGTTTGCTATCATTCCTCAGTGTCTACACAACTTTTGCTATTCCAGCTCAGAGATTCATGTGCTGTACTACTTTGTATGCAGCAATTGAGTGTTGGCTGATAAACATTGAAGTATCTTCTTGCTATGCACAACATCACTATCCATATCCGTGGGTGTTAGCTAAAGGTTACCATAACACCTATGGCCACTCAATGACAGTTGATGAGTGACATTGAGGGATATATACATGTACAAACATATGTATGCAATAACCTGAGGGACTGTACACCTGTGGACTCTAGAACATTACACAAGACATTGTATACAGATAAGGTCAGTGCATTAGCACGTATGTAAACACGTACATACAATAGGAATAGCATACGGTGTTGTTGACCATGGTATGCATCGGTGAGTTTTGTCCAGTACATACCGTTACACTGTATTACTACTGACAGTGACTTTGGATGTAATTGGGCTGCTTAGCATTTACCTTGTGGACCAGTATGAAACGTGTGCCATACACATATGTCTTCCTGGCCTGAGCATCCTTTCTCGGCTCACTCTTACCTAAGATGTGACTGGATTTCAATTTCTCGGCGCAACTGGTGTTCTACATTAGACTTCATGAGCTGAGACTTGAACAGAACCTAGCCGTGACCAAACAATCAACATAACACTCAAGCATTCAATGAACAATATAATAGCTGCTTTGATTTACTGGATGGACACACAAACTTTAGATGGATACATAAACTTACCTTTAGAGCAACAATGAATTTGCTTTTCTTCTCGCGAGCCAAGTACACACTGCCAAACTTGCCCTTTCCCAAAGGTTTCCCAATGTCGAAATCGGCCAAACCCCAAGTTTGCTTCTGTGCTGGCTTTCCATTCTGTGCTGAAGACACAGCAGCAGACACCTCCTTGTTGCTGGACAGGGGAACGGCTGCCAGGTTGTATGGCTAAGACGAAAATACGGATAAAATAAACGTATCGGATGTGACATTCAACTACCAACGTGAACCTAAATGCTAGATAATCCATATGGTCTATGCCTAAACCAAGGACACGCGTCACTTTGTCACAGGTTTCAAGTAAAGTTCCGTTAAACTAATTGGCACGATCTCATACCTTCCAAAGTGTTACATAGATTTACAACTATAGACCTATGGTACCATCAAAACTAACATGATCTGATTTAACAGATTCGCAGCACTGATTTTCCTTCTCGTAGGTAGCCATTCGTCCTGTTGATCGATTGTGCGCCATAAAATTTCGAAGACGCAGATTTGATTGGTTGATGAGGTTGTCGTAGCAATGCCTATGGATTGCGCAACCATCCACGTGATATAAAATGGCAGACGAGACCAATGAGACTCCTGACGTTGAGAGCGGATTACTCGATCCCCAACTGTCGCTCAGTGACGAACTTCTTTTGGACCAGGACGATCTAGGAGAAGATCAAGCATCTAATAAAAAATCTAGTGAAGAAATTCCGAACATTGAAGATGATGACCCAGTAAGATATTATGGGGCGGATTTCCCCTTGTCGATGCTAAGTGGCTGTCAAAATGTGCTGTTCTAGGCAATATTCAGCAAACACGGACGTGGTGGCCTGATTGTTTTTCTTCTTTTTGTGCTGTACTGTCATTGTGATGCTGTAGTCCAAGTGTCAACATCCTATAGAACTCGTATATGCACGTAATAGGGCGAGAGTATGATATTTAGTGGGCATTTTGTCATGTCAGACATGGGTAACATAATGCTACACTAGCTATACCATAACAGACCTGGTGAATGTGTTTTGTTGACTGCAATGTGTGTAATTAGGAGCTGGAGGCTATTCGAGCTAAAGTAAAGGAGATGGAGGAGGAGCAGAAGAAGCTGCTAGAGATGCAGGGAGAGGTGGACAAGGAATTGCAAAGTTCCAATCAAACTGTCAAGTCTTCTGGCTCTGGTCAATCATTTCCAACTGCTGAAGAAAAGCAAGAAATTGACTCCAGATCAATCTATGTTGGCAATGTACGTATGTAGGTTCATTGTTATCTTACCAGCCTGCAGAGTTGTGTTTGAAGTTTGAAGCTGCCAATACTGCCACACAACCGCTTAGGAGTATATACTACCTAACCACTGATGTATGTACGTACGTAATACACTGATAAGCAATTAATTTGTAAGCCACAGTGTGAATCTTCAGGGGATCTAGCCTCATCAACATTGGCAATGGACTGGAGCTATAGTTAAATTCCTTATTGTCTATGTACTTAGCAAACTATTTGCTTTTGTAGCAAGTGATCCAGTCACATCACATGTTTTAGGAAATCTCTGCCTGTGGTAGAGGACTGCTGGGTAGCTGGTACTGTATGTTCCATAATTTGCTGTTATTGACATGACTTGCTACTCTACTTGTATGTGGCATGCCCACTCGACGGAGCACTGGTGTGCCATATGTATTTCTGCAACCCTATGTTGCGTTAAACCATTGAAGGTTGCTAACACTGCTGTGAGTTGACTGTTGTCTATTACTGCAGGTGGACTATAGTGCCACTGCAGAAGAGCTCGGGAAGCACTTTGAAGGGTGTGGTCCTGTAAACCGAGTCACCATTATGTGTGACAAGTACTCAGGACAACCAAAAGGGTAAGTATGTACTCAGCAATTTTTTACTATTAGCATTTTGCATTACTGGGGCTGCAATAAGAAGTGTTAGTGAGTGCAGATATGCAACTAGAACAACTAATATACATACGCAGGTGTGAGAGTCGCCAGTAGAAATTGCATCATAGCGCATATTCCCCGTTTCGAGAAAATGGCTGATGAAGTTAGCGCCGAACAAAATCGTCTTTACTGGTTTACCTGAGGGCTATCAGACATCCTTTTGGGTGGCAGAGTTGGAATATTCATTATTAGTTCCATTTCCGTCAAAAAGGACGAACCAAAATGCCCTCTTCTACCGATTTTGTCAAGCACTTTGGAGAAATCTCTCAGCCCTGTAGCACCCTCTACTGGTACTACCAGGTGAGCGCAAGTTGATTCCCAGCCCTCTGACGGCACTTTTCAACAAGTTCCGTCTTTGCCGTCTCCATTTTTTATGATCGTACCCAAATTGTTATACTGAATATAGTATTCTATTCGCGAATCACTACTTACCATACGTTTGCTTTAGCTACTATTTCTTCGTCACAGAAGTACCCAGAGCTGCCAAACTTTGTAGAATAGTGCAGAAGGTGTGTACGGTACATGTCACAAGAAACTTTACGAAATCATTATGACGATTCCACGGTATCATTTGACGCGATTCCGCAGATGCCTTTGACTATTCTGACTGCACTGATGCCCCTTTACAAATCGGCAGATACCCTTTGATGACGATTCCGCGGACACCCTTTGACGAATCCGCAGATATCCTCGATGATACTGCAAATATACTGCGGATTACCCACACGCTGAATCAGCGGATTTTGTAAAGTTTCTTGTGTCATGTACCGTTAGTATACGCTGATAGCAAAAAGTTCATTTCGCTTAATTAAGTGTGCCTAAGGTGCGATTTGTACTGGCAACTCTCACAGATATAATTGTAGCTTGTTTCCCCTGACTTTTCTTTTTGTCACTTAGAGTTGCGTATCTATTATCAGCCACTCGATCATCTGCACCCCCAAACGAATCACCTCAAGTTTAGCACGAATTTGTAGTAGGGACAATTCTAAGACAAATTGTAGCAAAACAAGAACAATCCGCTTCTGCCTTGCCTGGTGAATGGGCTTAAACTGCGCATTTTGAAAATATCTATTATCAGCCAAAATATCTATTAACAAACACAGACTCCTACTCCGGCTACGAGAAGCGAATACGAACATAACTTCTGTTTTTCAGAGAGACACCATTCCTTATCACACTCACCACAAATTGTGGCCTGGAGTCCAAGGGTTGAGATAGTAGAGTTCCTTTAATAGTACCACATCGACTGATCAATTATCAGCCACCGTTTTCAGCATTTCCACATTCCAAGAGCAGCAGAATATTATTCTCTCTGGGTAAGCCTCTTCATACTGGTGTCAATACAAACTGTGGGCAGGGTGTAGTCTGTGCCTCTATGGAGGATGCCACACAATGGCCAAAGTGTTATCTGTGGTACCATTTGTGTGCCCAGCTGCTGCGGAGATGCAGAAAGCTAAAAGAATTATCTCTGCCCTTTAACACCACTGTTTAGCAGTCCAAAGTACAGGGCTGGCCCCATACTTCACAAGCTATTGTAACAATTCGGATGGAAATGCTGAAAATTGTGGCTGATGATTGGTCGATGCGGTAGTATTAAGGGAACTCCAGTACCTCAGCCATACGATTTCAGGATGCGACTCATGGTGAGTGTGATAAGGAGTAGTGCCTCTTAAATGCAGCCATGGCCGTATTTGCTTCTCGTAGCCAGAGTAGGAGTCCAAGCTCATTAATACATAGATATTTTTGGCCAATAAAAATATTTTAGCCCTCCCACTGAAGTAGGCAGAAGCGGATTTTTCTTGTTTTGCTATATAATCTGTCTTAGTGTTGTCCGTACTACAAAATCATACTACGCTTGAGCAGATTCGTTTGGTGGTCAAGAAGATTGACTGTCCGCTAATACATTGTGGCTGATAATAGATACGTTACTGTACATTCTGTGTACATAACTTTCTGCATCGATGATTGATGCTACCACAAAATTTCTGCATAGTAGAATTTAAACAGTTTACACAATATTACCATGACTGCAGGTTCGCTTACATTGAGTTTACAGAGAAAGATGGTGTGGACAACTCCCTGAAGCTCAATGAGTCTCTCTTCAAGGGGCGACAGTTGAAGGTACAAATGACCCCAAGCATGTGCCACCCATGTAAATGTTGTTGTGCATGAGCTGCTTGCAGACAGGGCAACCAAGGTAATCTTTCCAATGACACTCAGACTTTTTACTTGTGCGAATGTACATTTTCTTAGACATTAGTAAAATAGTAATTTTTTGTGTATGCAAGCTCAGCATGGCACTATAGCATCTTCTAGAGAATGAAGCTTAAAAAATAATTTCAGTGAACGAAAACACTTATGTTGCAGAGCCCTTGAGTAGATTTTGTTGCCTGAGAGCTGATCTAATCTTTTGTAGGGCAATAATATGCATGAACAACATTCTACAACATATAATATGGCGATTTTGTGTTTAGTTGCTATGTATATATTTGGCAGGTGAACCCCAAGCGTACCAATAGGCCCGGTCTAAGTGCAACTATGAGAGGCCGGGGGCGTGGCAGAGGCAGAGGAATGTTCTACCCTCGTGGTGGAGGTGGCTTCTTCTTTCCCATGTTCATGCCCATGAGGGGACGAGGAAGACCCATGAGGTATGGTCTAAAGTCTGTAGTTGTCACATGTAATCTCTACAAACTGCTTTTTTTGGACTGCTATAGTCTAACTGTATGCTCCTCTCTATGTACTTGTGAATTTATGCTTCATGTTTGTTTGAGCATGATTCTAGCAAAGTACTTTCTCTTTTGCTTACAGGCGTTCACGTTCTAACTGGTTTGCACCGTACTAAGGGATGCCTACAGAGACATGTGTAACTGTGTGTTCTGAAGAGCTTACTTGCTCCATGTATTCTGATATGCCACATTCTTATGATTTTGACGTGACTGTGTCTCAGAGCTACCCATGCTGTGTGACCATTGCCAGATAAAAAGAGAAAAGAACGACATGTTATAGAAATGAGTGTCTGGCAAAACAAGAAAGACCAGGAATAAAATGAAATGTGAATGAGGCTGTTTGTCAGCCCAGAAGAGTAATTGGGTCACACAAAAGAAGTCACCTAAAATAAGAAGTGGGTGCTATGAGACCTGAGTACAGTATATGTATTGTACAGCAGTACTCGTATATATACTTCTTTTTCTGTTGTGTTGCGTTGTAGTTGCATGTGATATTTTGCAAGTATATGACGTCACAATTGCGTACTGCGTTTGGCGCGTTGTCGAGAATATGGCTGAACTGGATGGTGCACAACTGGTGAGACGTCTCAAGCGGCTCTACTCGTCGTGGAAGGTATAGTTTGCCGAGTACTTCGCACAAAAGTCGTTTTCTATTATTTCGATCTGTGATTTAGCCGTGCCTTAGCTTTCATAGGACGTATTGTCAGAGCGGATTCTTATATCTCTGGCTCACAATGTACGGCTAAGGTTTGCAGCGTGTAAGTGTTCCGAAAGAGAAGCTACCTTGTTCTTAGGTAATGTGAAGTCGCCTTAAATTGCTTGTATATGCTTGATTTGTGTACAGTAAGTAGATGCATGTGTGTTTATTACCAGTGACACACAAGTATAGAAAATACCGAACCATCCGAAATCAGGCAGTCTTACCTGCACTGCTCAATGCTTTTGCTATGACAAACTCTGCACAGCACACTCTACATGTATGTGGGGCTGGCTGCAGTGCTGGCTTGCCCATGGAAACAACACTATTACTATGGGGAATGAGGTTTGTGTAAGTGATGTGCCACACTTAGAGTATACCAGGGGAATTTGAGACATAATTTTAAATAATACAAATATGGTAACTCTAATGTTCCACGAAAGCTGTAAGACGAAGGAAGGCAGTTTTCTTGAAGAAGTAAGATGAGACGGTACTCTTCCAGTTAATGCACCAATTATCTCCACCTGGCTGTGATGCAGAGAATAGAGTGTCATCAAATAGTTGTGGATAACAGCCAAAAAATGCTGACAGGGTAATTAGACAGATTCAACAGTGCTCCACGATTTCAAAGCTGTATCCGGTCTCTCACAGCAAGTCTGACTGAATGGGCCATGCCAGGACATCACCAGAGCTGTGGTTTCATGAAGATAAAATGTTAGAGCCCAAAATAATGCTATATGTGACTGTAAACGCTATGTTACCTTCACAGTGCACTAGATTTCCACATGGGTTGTAATATGCAGAGGTCTGCCACACACCGTATTTCAAACATATTTCAAATTACCCCGCTCTACCCAGACAAACCCGTACATACTCAGACAAAATGTGGTGAATGGTTGAAGCCCTGATTGGCTTCTAACTCACAGATGTACTTATGCATGCATGCAGTGTCTATGTCCAAGTGTGGTAACCTCCATACCTGGGGAATAGGTGTAAGCTCGAGACAGCAGTATTATGTCTTTCTTGTGACAGGAAGCCAAATCAGAAGAATCCTGGGAGAACATTGATGCTATTGCTGTCATTTACGGCAAAGATGAAGTCATGTATTCCAAGTCAACATCCTTCCAAGTAAGTCAGCTTACTTTAACAGCAAGTAGTCTTGTCCAGTTCTTGTAGATCAGACCCCATCACAGAGCCTGTAATCAGTGTAGCTCACCAATGAACTGTGTGCTAGTTGTAATGATAGAGTAAAAGGTGTCGGTGAACCAGCTGGAATTTAACAGCTGACATACACTTTGAGGTTGAAGTATCCAGCTTTGATTTGTCTATTCGTTTCATTTTACTTACCTAACCTTCTATCAGGTAGGTATACATGTCCATAGATAGAGCGTTGCATTGATTAACCGGATCTCCATGT
>MKWU01007335.1_pt1 | contig 10633 bp, 10 predicted proteins | sample 809101 | NCBI WGS metagenome assembly MKWU01 (sample SAMN05860141, study PRJNA318959) | sponge metagenome | host: Aplysina aerophoba | place: Slovenia: Piran, Adriatic Sea, Gulf of Piran | collected 2013-05-07
ACACTCCTGCGCGACGAGATCCGGGAGCTGAAGAAACTTCCGAAGCGACCCCGGATGAAGCCGAGCGGCATGGCGTCGTCAAAGGACGAGGACACGGACAATTCGGCATCGGGCTCTTCCGGGTCGGGCCGGTCCGGGGAGGCCGGCAAGGGTCGCAGGAAAGGGCGCGGTCCGCGGCGTCGGCTACCGCACCGGCACCGTCGCGACGTGAAAGTGTGTCTTGACGATGCGCCGGAGGGAGCGGTGCACAAGGGTTATGTCGACCACACGGTCCGCGAAATCGTGTTCCATGCCGAGGAAGTCACCTACAGATGCGAGGTCTGGAAGTTCCCGGGCGGCAGCCGGCATGTGGCGCCGTTGCCGCCGGAGGTGGCGACGGGACGCGAACAGTACGGTCCCGGGGTCAAGGCTTTGGTCATCATGCTGTATTACCGGTGCCAGTCGATGATCGGACGGATTGTGTCGATGCTGAACGACGTGGGCCTGGACATCTTCGCGCGGCAGGTGAGGCGGTTCCTAACCACGGATGCCGGGGGCATCGGGGCGGAACAGCAGGGGGTGCCGGGGGCCGGCATGGAAACCGCTTCGTGGATCAACGTCGACGATACCGGTGCCCGCCACAAGGCCGAGAACGGTTATTGCACGGCGATCGGCAACGACCTCTAGGTGCGGGCGAGGAGGCCTGCACGGTCAATGAGGCTGCACTCGACTACATGGGCAAACGGAAACTGCCGGGGACGGTGATCGAGCGTCTCGCCTCCCATGGGCAGCGGCGCTTCAGTAGCGGCGATGAGTGGCGGGCCCATCTGGAAGCGCTCGGCATTGCCGGGATGAAGAACCCGGTGAAGGTCGCCACGGAGGGCGCACTCTTGGGGACGATCTGCGATGGCGGGCGCATTGCCGGAACCGTGATCCTGAGCGACGACGCCGGACAGTTCAATGTCGGCGACCTCCATGCCCTGTGCTGGATTCACGCCGAGCGCAATGCCGGCAAGCTGGACGGAAACACCGCGTATCAGCATGAACAGGTCGCTCCGGCTCTCGACAGGATGTGGAAGCTCTACCGCAGCCTTGCCCGCTACCGTAAACGCCCCACCCCGCGGCGCAAGCGTGTCATGGAGACACGGTTCGACCAGATCTTCGGCATGCGTACCGGTTATGCCAGCCTCGACCGGTTGCTCGAACGGTTGAAGGCGAACAAGGACGAGCTGTTGCTCGTGCTCGACCATCCGGAGACACCGCTCCACACAAACGGGATTGAAAACGACATCCGGGACTATGTCACCCGGCGCAAGATCTCGTTCGGGACCCGGAGCGAGGCCGGGCGGGCCGCACGCGATGCCTATGCCGGAGAGAGAAAAACCTGCAAGAAGCTCGGCCTGCCATTCCGGGACTACCTGAGGAACCGACTCGGAGTTGCCGGTGCTCCCGACGTGCCGAGGCTTGCAGACCTCATCAGGCTGCGCGCAACAACCTGACATTTGACAACCGGAAAAGACCTTTCAGGCCAGATCCAATTCCCGGAAAGCTGCTCCTATTACATATCAAGACGCGGTATCGGCGATTATTTTGCTACGGGCCTTCCGCGATACTTCCGCCGACGTGCCGCGCCGCTACCAGCCACTGGAAATCTCGGCCAGCATCTTCGACACGATCCACGAAGCGCCTCTGGCCCTTTTTCACTCCGACACCCCGGCGATTGAGTGCCAGGCCAACGGCAAGTTCGCAGCGATGGTCGCGGTAGACCGTTCGGACGCCAAGATCACCGTCCGCCGAATTCAACTTTTGGCCTGCACCGTCCATGCCGATTGGAGACGAACATGAGCAAGCCAAAGGACCGCCCGACAGTGCGGGTCAAGCCGCACAGCTATCAGCCGTCAAAGGCGGAACTCAATGAGTCGATTGTGATCCGGAAGCGTGACGGCTCGGTGCCGTCGCCGGAGGAGCTAGTGAGAACCGCGCTCCGGCCGATGAAGGTGGTCGAAGATCCCGACGCGTGAGCGGGGCAAATGGGAATTTCGTATATAATTCCCCAAAATTTCAGGGTTTTCAGGCCGGCTGTTTTGGCTAAGGACTGCGCTTTCCGGTCATGTTTATCCGCCGGGACGGAGTTGAAGATCTTGTTCTAGTTGCGTGCGCTGCCGTGTCGCGGACCGCGCTTGCGCGCGAATTGCGCCGACTAGAGAACTGACGCTGCGCCATCGCAATGCCTTGACCTAGCGGCCTGTTCGGCCCAAAAGCTTGAATCAGGACACCACATATTGAAGCCTTGGGCAAGATTATCCTCCGGCTAGTCAATATATGGACCGTTTATCGATTTTCAAAGCAATCCTAAAGAGTTCTGACTACTTCAACGGAGATTGCCGATCAGCCTCGGCGCCGCTCCCCGCAAGTGCGGCCAACTCGTCCTCGAACATTTATTCCGTATCTTCAAGATATTGTTCTATCAGAACATCTCGAAGCTCCATAACTAGAACTTCCATAACGGCTTCAATCTCTACACCGTTCATATAGGCGCACCTTCTCCAATTGCGAGTTTCCTCCTTTTCCGGTTCGTATTCCTTGCGAACGTAGGCTCTGGCGATATCAAGCATCTCGAAATATTCAGTTTTGTCCAGTACTTGAGGACCCAATCTTTCCGCTTGCCTCTTCGCCCAGTTCTTTCCGCTAATTTCCTCCGAAACCTTTTGTCCTAGATCCGAAAGACTTAGCGGGCTCGCTCTGGAAGTTATTGGCATTGACGCCAGCTGAGAATCTACATTGTCCAACCTTTCGTTTACTTTATCCAACCTTTCGTTCACTTTATCGAATCTTTCGTTTACTTTATCGAATCTTCCCTCAAACTTCCGTTCTAATTCCGCAAACTTCTGTTCGAACTTTTCGTTGAATTTTTCAAGCTTTCCCTCAAACTTCTGTTCCAGTTTCTCGAACTTCTGTTCCAGTTTCTCGAACTTCTGTTCGAAACTCTCAAATCTTTTTTCGAAGCTAGCCTTGAATTCGCTAAGACTATCGCCGTCCTTGTTTACCCTCGAAAACCAGCCGCCGCCCCTGAATGCGAGCAAGAAGATACCCCCGATAATTCCCGTCCACATTGCGTAGGGCGCGGAATTTTGAATCAATTCATTTAGAGACAACGTTTTTCACTTTCTCCTTAAGAACCCAGTAAAAGTCGTGGCGTTTGGATGCGCAACTTGGTTTCGGCCTTTTTGGGATCCGGCTCCATCAAATTTCCAGAATCCCAGAATCCATCGTGGCCAATTTATCAATCTCTGACCAATCAATTTCTGCAACTGTTCCTGTAGGTGTTCGGCTTCGAAATCAGATTTTATTAGTGCGCCGGTCTTTTTCCGATTAATGCAACGCTACTATTTCTTTCGAGATTAGTCCATGCCAATCAGAAGTGGCATGCACAAAAGGTGCGAGGCGGTGCGTCCACGCAACCATGAGCATTCTCTTCGGTCAAGTCGCAGCAAATGGATAACGGGTGGCAGGTGGATGCAGGCGATTGCAGCTCGACTTTAGAATCGCAGTTCCGGAAATCCGTTGTTGCCGGCAAAATCGCCCTCCCAGCTGCGCCTCTCAATCAATTCCTAGGTGACGTTAATCGATCGCTCTGCTGATCTTATACCGCAATATCCAAGCTTCGAGCTATTCGGCCTCTTCATCCTCCTCCCAGTTCGAAGCGCCTCCGATTCTGGACGGACCTACCGAGTATCCTTAGAACTCGTCGTCTTGTGCGAATCGATTGCGTAGAATTGACAAGCAGTCCCGGGTCACTTTGCCGTGTTTGCACTGCATTGCCTAGTGGAACATCTACCCGGCCCGGACGGGTCGCTCCTCCGCGTGCTCAATGTGAAAGATCAGGTCATGGATATCCTTCCGCTCGAAGCGCTGGTCGAAGGTGAACGCAATCAAGCAAGTGAAGCTCACAAGATCGGCAGGCTTCGCCATTTCAACGACTTTTCCCCGCCGCCAAGGCTCTCTGCCTGATTCCCCCGGCACCTGGTGCAATTTAACGACGATGGACGAATGCGGGATGATGAGCGCGTAAATATTCCCTTCCGCGGGCAGCGGATCTACCCTGCTACCAAAAAGGTCCGGCGCGTCGGCGAGTAGCTCCACCATCAGCGCACCGTTTTCAGCGCGAGTTTGCCGCCGCCGTGAACGACTCCGGCCTCTTTCGTTCGTCGACCGCTGGCGCGTCGGGTCGGTTCTTGCGGCTCGGCAGCCTGCATGAAGCGCCTGCGAACTGAAATCAACCGGGCGACAGAGGAGCTGGCCCCGGTCCGAGAAGAGCCAGCCCGGGCCACGCTTAAAGGCAGGCGCTGGCCGAATCCCGTCGATGTCTCGCCGAGGGAACGCGCCGAGAGGCTGGCCAATGCCGTCCTGCCCGGGGCTTAACGGGTTGCTACTCCTCGCCATGCCGGTTGTTGTTCCGACGATGTTCGTCGCTTTGCCCTGATTGCTTTCAAGCGATCTTGGCCCAAGACGTGGCAGCCTCGGCTTGATGCAATAATTCGATTGCGGCCGCCGTGGCTTGAGGCCGAGCCCGGCTCTCGGAGCAAGTCTTCAAAAACTTTTCTGAAAATGTTCAGCAGTCAAATCGAGGACGCTATGCAACCGACATGGATTTGCACGGCGTCGCCGCGCCGCGCTTCGGTCTCTTTCGAAAGACATCCTCATGTCCGAACCAATGGCGACCAGGCCGCCTCCATGCGAACGAGGGTAAAGTTGCGGGTTGAGTTCAGGCCGATGCCAAGGCACGATCGCAGCGAGTGCCGATTAATCCCGCGAAGCGCTGAATGCGTTAAGGTTCGATATTCCCGTTTTCCGTCATTCATAATCCTTTCTTTGCAACTTTCCATTTTCGTTTTTCCCGTCGTGGAAATAAAAGGCTGCGTGAAATGCATGCCTGCTGGATCGCGCGAACAAGGTCGGGGCGCGGCGTGGCGGGCTTCGCAGGCGTCGGATCCAGCGAAACCTGATTGGGAAGGAAGCGGTAGTTGGCAAGAAAACGGAAAAAACCCGTGCGGCATCGCAAGCCGGCGGCTAATCCGCCCCGGCAGTCAGCGTCCGATGCGAAGGTTCCGTTCTGGGCGAGGCGCATTGATATCCTCGAGCAGTTCCTGCCCGAAGAGTCCGCCGCCGAGAAACCCTATTGGCGCGGGGTTTGGTGGGCGCTGGCGGCAGGCCTGCTGCTGCGAGCGGCAATCGCGCTCTGGGGCGATTTTTCGATCCATCCTGACGAAATCTTCCAATACCTGGAACCGGCGCACGGCTTGGTTTTCGGCAACTCGATCGAATACTGGGAATTCTTCTACGGAGGCAGATCCTGGCTCGTTCCGGGTGCCGTCGCGTCCGTGCTTTGGATCTGCGGCGCGCTTGGTCTCGACGACCCGGCAGTCTACATAGCCGCGGTCAAGCTGGTTTTTTGCCTGGCTTCGCTTGCCATTCCCCTTTCGATGTATGCGATCGGCAGGAGATTGTTCGGGGAGCATTCGGGAAGGCTTGCGCTGATCCTGGGAACGTTCTGGTTTGAGTTGGTAGGGTACGCGCACAAGCCGATGACGGAATTCCTGGCGACGCCGCTTCTGCTATTATTGATTATTCTAGCAATCGGCCCGATGTCTCTTGCCCGAGCCGCCGCGATCGGAGCTGTCGCCGTTCTGGTCGTCGCCGTTCGATTTCAATACGGCGTTCCCGTCGCCGCTCTCGGTCTTTTGGGATTGCTGCGCAGTTCGGGAAGCGAGCGCGTCGCGATGGTTGTCGTCGGACTCGCATCCCTTGCCGCCGTCGGGCTATTCGAACTCCTGGTCTGGGGCGAATGGTTCCATTCCTATTGGCTGAACTACAATCTGAATCTCATCTGGAACGTATCTCGAGAGGGCGAATCCGAATGGTACCAGTATTTGATCTGGATTTCGCTCGCGAGCACGGGAGCAGTTGTTGTTGCCGTCTTTGCATCCGGATGGGATCTGAAGCGTCGCTGGCTGCTATTGGCGCTTTCAGTTCTAATCCTGCTTACCCACATGATACAGCCGCACAAGGAGTACCGGTTCATATTTGCCGTGATTCCCCTTTGGCTATTGCTGTTTGCAGACGCGGTCGCCGCCGGTTTCAGCGGCGGGTCCGAGCGCTCCAGCGGCGGATTGCTGAATTCGCCATGGAAGATCGTCGGCGTTTCATGGGCGGCGGTCGTTTCGATTCTCGGCCTGATGAACGCGATTCCCTTTCAGCAGCACCTGTCGGTTGCCTACTCGAACGAAACCGGCAAGATAAACTATCTTCGCGATCAGGATCCCATATTCAAGGCCTACAGGACTGCGAACCGCGACCCCGCTCTGCAGGGGCTATTGGATCTTTCGCGAGCCTATTTCAATACGGGCGGCTACTACTACATCCATCGCGAAGTTCCCTTCTATCAACTCTCCGCGATTCGGACCATCGAAGGCATGGCCGAGGGAGACCTTCGGCGCTACGTTACGCATATCGTCGCTACGGGACCAAACGAAGTCGGTCTATTGGGCGAGCTTAGCGACGAAGAAAAAACGCCGGTGCTGCAGATAGACGGCGAATTCAGGTTGTTGCCGATGATTGTCCACCGAGCCGAAACCGGCACGCTGGTCCTTGTCGACAGAAACGGCGGTTCGAAAACTCTCGACGGTTTCGAATTGATAGAGGATTACGGCGACTTGACCCTGTGGGCTTCGGTCGATCGCGAGTCGCCCGTGCGCAAGTGGCGGCAGTACAGGCTTTTCCCCGACAACGAATACAGGCAGGATACGATCAGGAAAATCCTGGGAGACCGAACGCCGCCTCCCGTCCCGGACCAGGGACTGCAGTTCGCTGAATAATGGCGCGTCGCAAGAATTCCGGCGAGAAGCCCTCGCAAGAGCGTTCCAACGGAAGCCCCGATCGCGCGGCGGCGCTCGCGAACCGGATTCTAGAGCCGTTCTCGAAGTGGAGCGCACTGTCCGCAGCGGCTTTATGCGCGATGGTGGCCGTGAGCTTTTTCCCCGTCGCCTACGCAGGATTGGTTTGGGACGACAATCTTTTCATTGCCGGCCCGGTGCTGGAATGGAGCGGGATCCTGGATATCTGGCTCAATCCGTTCGAATTGAAGGAAAAGCACTACTGGCCGCTTACGTATACGACGTTCTGGCTGGAGCATAAGATTTGGGGCATGGATCCCGTCGGGTTCCACGTCGTCAACGTTCTGCTTCATTTGGCGAACACGCTGCTGGTATTCCGCATCATGCTGAAGCTAGGCGTTCCGGGCTCATGGTTCATCGCGGCGTTTTTCGCCGTCCATCCGCTTCACGTCGAATCGGTCGCCTGGGTCATACAGCGCAAGGATGTTCTGTCCGGCCTGCTGTACTTGCTTTCAGTATCGGCTTGGATCGACTTTACGGACTCGGGCCGCGTCGGGCGCTATCGGCTTTCGCTCCTGTGCTTCGGACTGGGCCTGCTTGCCAAATCCGTCGTCGTAACGCTTCCCGCCTCGCTTCTCATTTTGCAATGGTGGCGCAATGGCCGCGTCGAAAGCGCGCATGCGGCGAGATTAATTCCGTTTTTCGTATTGGCGGCCGCTCTCGTCGGCTTGGACCAGGCACTGTACCATGCGCGTTCAAACGCGGATTTCGACTTGTCGATGCTGGACCGCCTGCTCATCGCTTCGCAGTCGGTCTGGTTCTATCTCGGCAAGATCGCTTTTCCCGTAAATCTGGCGGTTGTCTATCCCAAGATGGATTTCGGCCTGGATAATCCGATCGCGTGGCTGGCTCTCTTCGGAGGACTCGCCCTGCTGTTCGCCCTTTGGCATTTTCGAAGCAGGATCGGACGGGGGCCTTTGGCGGGAGTTCTGTTTTTCACGGTTACTCTGTCGCCGACGCTCGGCTTTATCGACTACGGCTTTATGAAGTATTCCTTCGTTGCGGATAGATTCCAGTATCTGGCAGGAATCGGAATCATGGCCGCATCCGTCGGCGCTGCGGCTGTCTGGCTTTCAAATCTTCCATTGTACGAAAAGCTCGCGAATATTGCGGCGGCATTGGCCATTTGCGTCGTCATGGGAACGCTGACCTGGCAGAAGATCGGGATTTACCGCGACAATATCGCATTCTACGGCTCCATTCTCGTGAACGCACCCGACCTCGAAGCAATCAATTTCAACTATGCCAACGCCTTGGCGCGGACATCGCGGTTCGACGAGGCCATCGCATGGTACAACCGAACATTGGAGCTAAATCCGACAAATTCCGACGCGATGAACAACCTTGGCGTCGTGCTCATGGAATCGGAGAGATACGACGATGCGGTCGCGCACTTCCGCAAGTCTTTGGAAGCATACCCGGGCAAAATCGGATTCTTGAACAATCTCGGCATAGCGCACCTGTCGCTGGGAGAAGTCGTAGCTGCCGAGCAGGTGCTTGAATTCGCCCTGGCAATCGATCCGGATAGTCAAATTCTGCGCACTAGGCTGCTCCCCATGATATCGGAAGCGAAATCGCAGGAATAATCCCGGATCGCCGCCTGACGACCCGAGCCGATTGCTCCGGCAGCGGCGAAATTGAATCCGGAAAAAATCAATCTCGGCATTTTGAATTCGCGCCGCATGTACAATGAGTGGCTCGGGATGCGATGCCAGGCGGCCTCGGTTCCGAGTTCAAGAAAACTTCCCGCCTCTCGTCCGCGCGCTTCGCCGATCGGTCGGGCATGCCCTCGAGGTCTTGTTCGCAGGGGAAGTCCCGCTCCCGGATCGTCCGGACGTTCTAGATCCGGATCGAAAGCAGACGACGGTTCCTGGACTACTTTGCTTCAAGCTCAGCCCGCCGATGCGCGTCCCGCTCGCCCGCGGAACAAGGGAGACTAATCGGAGCTTTCGCTGTTCTTTGAAGTGAACCGGCATTCCGGAGATTGTCGCCGCCAAATGCGACGGCCCGACCATGAATCCGGACGGCTAGGCGGAAATCGAAAGCGGAAAAGCAGACTTGGAAATTCGATTCAGTTAGTTTATACGCTCTACAAGTCGATCCTTAGGACATGGGTTTGGCACCGCCTAGTCTGAATCGGGATTGACATGAAGATTCCCAAATTGTCGGATCGCAGATATTTCTGGTATGTCTATGCGTGCCTGTGTGTTTTAGCATTGGCATCCACGGCAATGCAGCAGTTTGTACTGGAGTTTGCCAATTCGGCCTCCATTTTTCAATTCATGCTTTTTTCGGGTACAGTACTTGGTCTATTTCCAATTTCCAAAGCGTCGACCGCATTTCTCACGCGTACGCAAGCAATTTCAGTTGTCGTGACTTCAGCAGCGATCAACATTACCTGTTTCGCTGTCCTGCATGTTTCGATTGGCCTAATCGATACCACCGAATACGGCTCCGAAATTTCATTCCGGGACGGTCTCTACTTCAGCACCGTGACCTTCTCTACGCTCGGATACGGCGACTTTCAGCCAACGCCGGACGGACGCCTCCTTGCCGCATCACAGGCGTTGTGCGGCTACTTGTACATGGGGCTTGTCATTGGCCTGGCCGTGAATGGCTTCATGCCGCTAAGGCATGCGACTAGTGGTCAAAACAATAGCAAGTAAAAGAAGTGTACAATAACTATGACTGTTACGGCCATGCAAACGTAAACAAATTTTGTTAAAATGCGTCTTGAATCCGGCCCGAGATCCTCGTCCCAATATTCTTTATCGAGCAGGCCCGGCTCACGCTTGAATTCCTGCTGCGACATGATTGAAGATTCCCATTGGCTAATTCCAAAATATATAGAGTCCTCCCCAGTAAATTGCAAATTACTTTCCGAAGAGCCAAAGAGCAGCTTCCGGCTGTTGGTAGACAATCAATCCGGTATCCATTGTTTCAATAGTAAAAGTCGAATTGGCCGCGCTTGCCAAATTCTCTTAATTGCAACCAGTTAAATTGGAAGTCTTCTGCATTGACCAGGAACCGGCGCATGCAATACCGTTTTGTTTAAAATCGGAGGATAATCCGCGATGCTTGATTCCAACCTTTTGCTCAATTTTGCGCCAGTAACCCTATCAGGGAGAAAGACGCTGAAAGTAGGTTGCCGCCCCTTTAAGAAACAAACGTTGAGTGAATTGCGCAAGAATTAGTACTAGGGGCAAATTGCCGGGATACTGCGAGGATTGGATCACCGATTTCCCGGGCGGAAGCGTCGGACAGCGGCGCGAGTCCCGATCAAGTCGGCAAGCCTCGGCGCAACCGGCGTTCCGGCGACGGCGAGGCGGCTGGCGAGATAGTCCCGGAACGGGATTCCGAGCTTGGCGCAGGTGTTCATAGTGCCGGGACGAGTGTCCATTCGTCCGACTGCCGTCGCGGATTCGACGACTCCGTCGTCCGCCGCCGGCGGGCGGAGATCGCGGACGAGAGGCGGGAAATTTAATCGCGTCTAATTCAGGACGGTAGGAATTCGCCGATCAGGTGGTCTACGACCTTCGCCTGCGCCGTTGGCTTGTCCGCTCCCGACTGCAATTCGCGAATGTACAGCTCGCGCTGCCGCTCGGCGGAATTGCCCTCTTTAACGATTCTGCGGATGCCCTTGACGAACTCCAGGCATCCCAGCTCGTCGGCGTCTTCCGAGATCAAGTCGATCAGCTCCT
>MKWU01007336.1_pt1 | contig 10630 bp, 12 predicted proteins | sample 809101 | NCBI WGS metagenome assembly MKWU01 (sample SAMN05860141, study PRJNA318959) | sponge metagenome | host: Aplysina aerophoba | place: Slovenia: Piran, Adriatic Sea, Gulf of Piran | collected 2013-05-07
TCGAAATATAAAAGACACACGCGATAAAAATACAAACACATACCTGTTTTTTCATTGGCAACATTGGTGTTTCCTATCCCCGTCCTTTATCCCCGTACCGCGGTGGGAGAGGGATAGAAACGGAATGAACTCCGATTCGTGGTAGTGCCACCCAAAGACAGCCTTGATCTTACTCGCAACGAGCTTGGGCTTGGCTGTTGTGCGGGTTTCAACGTTATTAGCCACTTTCGTCTCCTTATCAAATTTTGGATGTGAAATAGCAATTTACCCCGTGCTTTCGGGACACTTCGTAAGCAGACAACGATGCCCAGTCATAATATTAAAAATCAATGCTCAACAAGGTTTCCCTTGGTAACCCGGCATGCAACCCGTTTCACGAGGTTGGATAGGACTCGACACAAGGGTGTGCCGAGATGGAACTCCTATCCGCCAAGTTATATAGAGTCTATCACAAAGACAAACGAATTACAAATTATTCTTGTCATCTACATCCTTACTTCCTTTCACTGTCAGTACAGTAGGGCGCGGACAAATGATGTTCTTTATCCGCCTACCACGGTCGGAGGGACAGAAGTCGAATGTAGTACGTTTCGTGGCAGGGCTACCCAAAACTGGTATGAACTCCTTTGTGAAGAATCAAGGTTTTTCAACCTCGCCATCAAACGTATCCCCACACGTTGACTGCTCAGGGATGCCCCTCTCGTCTCGCTCGCTGGGACTTCAAGGCATAGGAACCCCACAAACGCGCAAGTCAGTGCCTTGAACGTAGCACCTTGATTATAAAGACTGCAGTTTTGAGTGGATTTCGTGCAAAATCTGAAAAAATATGGAAATCCGTGAATTGTGTCCCCTGATAAGTGGGATTTAGGGGACAGACACACTCAGTGCAGCCCGTAAAAATTGTGCCGATTGGCACGATAAGGTCCTCCGCGCTTTTGATGAGAATTTGAGTCCCACCTTCGGCAATACCCACACACCTGTTCATATCTCTGCCTTCAAAGCCTTCCAAAAACTCGTCAAGAAACAGATCGGTTTCGATTTCGATGCACGCCACGAGGCAAACACGACCGATCAACTCGCGGAGGTTCAGGAGATGTTCAAACACATCTATTCGGATATTCAGAACGGGGTTTCCGATTGGGTGTTGATGTTCAAAAAGGAGTTTTCGGATAAAGCCCGACAGGACCGCAAGGCACTGGAACAGACATGGGCAGAGACACGTCAGGAGACGAAAGGTTTTTTACACGATTTCTGCACCTTTTCCTTCTAAAATTGTGTCCTTAAGTTATAAAGAGGCACCCGCCACACCGAACGGTATACGCAGCACGATGTGTTGCTCCAGAAGTGTCGGCTGTGTCTCGGCACAGGAACACCCAACTATCAGCAGGTGTTGTGACTGTCTTTCCGATCAGATCCCTAAAGCCGATGACTTCACGCATATCACGGAGGTGCGAAAAATTGTGAGAAAAATATTGACCGCTCAATTTGAATTCGTCCAAGGCATATTGGGCGGTGCTTTCAGAATGGCTTGGTACCCACCGCCCGCCATCGCGAAGAGAGGCGAAGCGGCTATCAGACAGTACTTCGAGATCAAGCATAATGCGGCACCCGGAACCTATCGGTTCCTTGAACAGTGCCGGGCGTTGAAGGTCGAGGTGGGGATCCGATGGGTGGAAGGGATCAGTGGGACTTCAGATCAAACGGAAATCTTGCTCCCAGAAGACGCGCCTGACGCACTCAAACGCAGTTTGTACGACATCACACGCGCACAAGACCTCAATAGCAGAACGGCAGACGCTTACTGGCAGGAAGACCCGTGGGAGCAGGAAGACGAGTACTAAAGCCACCGGAAACCGATGGGAACACCGAACTGGACACCCGTGAGAACGCCGCACCCAATGAGAAGGAGACACAGAATTTCGCAGGCGAAACTCGGTCAACGCGTTCAACCCGGAGCGAAACCTCTCCGCATCGAAGTCAAGTTCAAAAATTACTTGACAAAAATAAAAACACCTGATATAATTAACACTGTAAAGTTAAATAACTCTGTGAACTAATGGGTAGAAATATGAAATTAATAATCGCTGCTGTGTCAGGGGTCGCATTGTTGTGGGTTTTCTTCAGACCGCCCTTCGGAGAGAATATTGTTCACCTGAACACACATCAACGGATCGTCGCGCTCACCTTTGATGATGGACCGAGTCCGCCTTATACCGATCAGTTGCTGGATGTTCTCGCCAAACATGATGTCAAAGCCACGTTCTTCATGATCGGGAATCGGGTTGAACAGCATCCTGAAACGGTACGCCGCGTTATCGCTGAAGGACACCAAGTCGGTAATCATTCCTATAGCCATCCTGTACTGGGTTTGCTGCCCCCATCCTCTGTCCGGCGGGAAATTGAACGCACGGATGCACTGCTTCGCCACAACGGTGTAAAGGGTGAGATTGTGTTTCGGGCACCCATTTTAACAAGGTTTCTGTCGGTGGCGTGGGTGCTCGCGAAGCGGGACCGCGCCCATGTGAGCGGTAATGTATGGAGTTGGGATTGGACAACACAGAACCCGGACAAAATTACCAAAACGGTGTTACGGAAGGTAAAGCCGGGTTCCATTATCATCTTCCACGATGGAAAAGGCGTCTATGGGAACGCTACCCGTCTGGGAACCATAGCGGCAACAGATAGGATCATTACTGCGCTTAAACGAGACGGATACACGTTTGTGCGGTTATCGGACCTCAGCCATTAAAAGGGATTCGGTGTGCATAGCCGAGCTGATACGCAGGATGTCCTTATGTATCATCCATCCGTCCCACATCGGGTAACACTGCTGATTGTCCGGATCCGTCTTTCCGGTCAACCAAGCTGCGGTTTTTTCGTTTTCGTTTCGCCATCGGATGTTCCTTTCAAGTAGATTGTATTATATCATACTCTTGGTTTAGGGGGTGGATCTAATTTCCGATGGCAGTACACTATTCTCCTTTCAATCTAACAGTTTATCAGCAGTGAGAGTATCGCCAACTATAGCTAGCAATGCCAAAGCAATTCCAGAATAAATTTGACCCATGCGATCAAATGCTGTTTAAGTGATTTCAGGGGGTTTTTGTTTTTCATGCCAGTCACCTAACAGAGATTTTCGCTTAATGCGTGTGCATCGGCTCGTAAGATTTGGGTTTCTCTTGCTTCAGAGCGTCCAACTGTTCTTGGCTCTGGACGTTTCTTGCCTGCAATTCCTCAAGCTGTCGCTGTAGGGTCTCTTTTTCTGCATCGTTCATCTGGCGTATCCGCTCAGTAAAAATGGAGCCGTCAGTGCCGAAGATACTCTCAATTTCAGCACTTATTTTTTTATTTTCTGCTGAATGCCTCCTTAAACGCATCATGTAGGCTCTATCTGCCTCTGCCCATTCCACATAGCGTTTGGCATCTTTGAGAACAGCCTCATATTCTTTGCAGTCAGGGTGTTCCTTGAAATGCCTTGTGACATAATTCTTGAGGATACGCTGAGGATCGGTATCTTCTGGCAGTGCGGCGATCCGCTTGGCAATAGCCGAATCTATAATAAAAGCATCCGGCGGGGGCTTCGGTGGATTGGAAATTGGCGGAGGGGCGTGTTCGGCGAGGTCTGCGGGCAGCGTGGAAGCCCCTTGTTGAACTTCAACAGGTTCCGTTGGGGGTTGCGCATAATGCTTGTACCCCAAATACAGAATCACGATGAGACCGACTATCAGGATAAGAAATATCTCCGTTTTCGTCCCTTTGAGGTCATAGTGTCCAACATCAAATTGCTCAGGGGACATAGGCTTATATATCTTTCGTTTCTTATCCATCTGCCTATACTCCTTTTAACAGGCAATCAATCGTCCCACTCCTTGAACACAACGCCATATCTTGGGCATTGTATAGCAAGTTTTTGATGCGCTTTAAGCCCTTGAAAACACCATCGATGAAATGATTCACCAACCACTCGCCGATACAAAGAAACAAACCCAGGATAACCGAGCCAATCAGCAGTGCGATGAGAGCAGGGACGATCGGCTGGAATCCGTCGTCAAAAATCTCTATCACGATCAGCGTCAGAAACGCCGTTAGAAGATGCCATTTGAATTTATGTTTGAACACGCTTTTCCTCTGAACATAGATGACTTTCGACAATTAGAGCTGGGGAGACCCTAAACAGTTCCTTATAAGTTTCCAGTTAAGTCGTTAACATTTTAACAACTAACACGAAATCCATAAGAGATGCGATGCCCATAGACAATAAAATCCACCACTTAAGTATCGGGTGCGTCGAGAAAAAATTGAGGGTTTTGTTTGTCTTATCGGCGATGATGAGTGCAGCAAATATCAGAAACAGTCCGTTGAATTCTGTGAAAAGCATGAGTGCTATAGATGCGAAACACAGAGAAACCCCTATCCACTCTAATAACGCGAATTTAAGGGACATTTGCTTCTTCTTTTTTAACTCCATGTTAACTAATTGAGTGATTTGTCAGAAAAATCGACAATTTTGTGTATCAAAAGTGCGATGAGCGTAGTGGTTATGGGGGTTGAATTTCTGAATAATACGCTTTCATTAAAAGGCATTTTGATTTTCATCGTTTGTATCGTTGTCAAATAAATCCGAGTCGATGAGAGGGGCGTTGAACGTTCCGTTGTGAGCTCCTTCGCCTCTTTTCCTCTTTAGTGCATGTGACTCGGTTCAGGCTTAAGGGGTTTTTCACGTCTAAAGGCTTCCCTTTTCTTGCTATGTGCGGCTATCTTTGCCATGTTTACTTTAAATTCTTGAAGATCCTGTTGCTTTTCCACTAAGCTGAGTGTTTTCAACTCGGTAGGGGAACGATTGTATTTTTCGATCAATCTCTCAAATTCCGCCATCAATCTCTCAAATTCTGCCGTGAATTGTCTCTCCTTGTCCCTGTATTCTCTCTCCGCCAAATACCACGCCGTATCACGCTTGGCATCTTCAAAGACTGCCTCGTGTTCCGTGCAGTTGGGGTATTCCTTCCTATGCTTTTCAACGTAAGCGTCTACGCGAAGTTCAGGGACACCTTTTGCGGGCAAAACGACGAAATGATCCGTCTCCGTGGCAAGTTCTATATCAAAAAGATCATAGACTTTCGTGAGGGGTTTCGGGACCTGCTGTTTCCAGATGGTTGCTCCCAGCAAGATGCCTATTCCTACAAAAAAAATCGGCATCAAAATCTTCTTTAACATTGTTATCTCCTTTCCAGTTTACCTGTCGGAGGGATGTTGAACTTAACGTTTGTCTCCTGATGCCAGATTGCCTCCTGTCACGTCAATCTGTTTCAAATTCAAACACATCTATAATCATTGAAGGCTTCCCTTGGCAACTCAGCATGCAACCTGTTTCACGAGATTGGATAGGACTCGACGCGGAAGCGCGCCGAGGTGATACTCCTATCCGCCAAGTTATAGAGAGTCTATCAGAAAATAAAAAAAATACAAATTATTCTTGTCCTCTACGCCCTTGCTTCGTACAGTCGGGCGCGGACACATGTCGTACGTTTCGTGGGAGTGCTCCCCAAAACTGGTACGAAACTCCCTTGTGAAGGATCAAGATTTCTCAACCTCGCCATCAAACGTGTTCCCACACGTTGACTGTCCAAGGATGCACCTCTCGTCTCGTTGGAACTTCCGCGCATAGGAACCCACGAACGCGCAAGTCAGTGCCTTGAACGTAGCACCTTGATTATAAAGGCTGCAGTTTTGAGTGGATTTCGTGCAAAATGTGAAAAAATTCTGAAAAAATCAGGACATCTGAGGTTTCATCAAAAAATTAGCTATCTTTGGGGCTTTCAGGGCGGGTCAGGAGAGGGAAAAGGGACACTGCTCACCAATTCCCTTGGCGATCTGTGATTCACGGTGATCTCGGCAGGTATTGCGAGTTGATAAGGCATCCATGTTTCGGGATTAAACGGGTTGGGATAGTTTGCGAGGAGTTCTGTTTTTTGTGGCAGACTGACGGTGAGTGCGGGTGCCGCGGGTGCATCGTCTACTTCAAAAAAGTTTTCTCCATGTCTATAGCCCTGTCAAGTTTGTTAAGAATAGGAGTAACCTTTGTTTCTGGTAGTAAAAAATCCGTTTTTCAGTGTTTGTCGCGACCGAAGACTTCAATAACACGGAGAATGCAGATTGTCAAAGCACTCCCAAATGATAAGAGTCCGAGACCGAAAAGGACACCCGCACCGATGGCTCGCAGGAATTCCATTTCTATCCCCAATATGTATAGACTGAGACTCATCAGGCTAAAGGCGATGAATGTCAGGCAGAGAATGTAGCCGAGTTTCTTCATGTTGCTAACACCTTCCTACGTACTACCTGATATAACGTGAGTTTGATAAATATAGTAGATTTTGGCATTACTTATACAGTTTTTTGTTACTGTCCAAACTGGTTTGCTACAGCCACCAAATCCAAAACATTGACAACGCTATCCCCATTCACATCTGGGGCATTTTTCCCAAATCCATTGGCGACTGCCACCAAATCCAGAATGTTCACAACACCATCTTCATTGACATCGTGTCTGTCGGTTGTCCTTTTCAGATAGATTTCGCCATCTAAGTCAGGTAGGATGTGAAGCGTATTTTTCAAACCGCTCTCTACACCCGTTGCCTGTTCTGGTAGTTGAATCGCTTGGGGAACACCACTACGGTTATAGACTGCCCAGCCGTTGGTGAACTCGCGGATAAAGAGTCCTTGTCGGTTTCCATAGTGTTCTGCGATCTCGCCGACGGGGGTACCGAGATCGACATCCCAAAAATCGAACCAATAATGTTGCTGCGGTTCGCCGATCGGTTGCCCCCCATCAGCATCCCAAAAACCATACCGATAGGTTCGCGCATTGGGGGCAGCGTACAAATAGCCTCCATAAAAATGGACATACCCATTGGAATGCGTGAGGCTTAATGTTGTAAAGAGGCGCATCCACTGCTGATTTATGGGTGTGTCAGGTCGGGTGTCAACGAGGCGCGTCGCCCAGTAATCCAAAGTAGGATCCGGGGTTAGGGTTGCAATGCTCCACCCTTCGAGGCAAACCAACTGTGGTTCTCTGAGCGTGTTTTCTGCCCAAAGCATCGTGCTTTCAATCTCTCTGAGCCCTTGATATGTGTACCCCGTAGCAGAATCCCGCACGGTTTCCATGAAAAGCCCGTTGATGTAAGGAGCCGCCCGGTGAGGCTTCGTCCGATTCGCATTCACTAAGATAAGGAAATTTTCACCGACCGCCTCACGGATCCGCCGGATAATCACATCACGGGCGCGTTGTTCGGCGGCATTGCTCCTATATCCGTCAAGCACAAGATGGTCTTCCCGCCACCAATCCAAGAAGATGCCATCAAACACCCCACATCGCGAGACCGCCCGCGCTTGAGAAACGATAATATCTTGCACCGCGGGATGCGTAAAATCGAGTAAGAACGTCCCAGGCCAGCCTGCGACAGGCGTTCCTGTTGTGTCCCTAATCCAATACGGAGAATCTTTGGGAAAGAGTTTATTGACGTACGAATCCCGTATATGGACACTACCGTTAACGAAAATCAGGTTCGGGTTCACGGCAAGCAATTCATCTCGTTGTTGAAGTGCTTGCTCTACCCCTCCCATCAGAACGCCCCCCTGATCGGTGTCTTGAAAATATATTTCAACACCCCAAGCACCACTGGTCATTTTACGACCCCAAGCCCCAGTAATCAACAGATCATGAGCAGCGATGCGTTCTTGAGGCGACAGAGACGGACGATTGGCTATATCATTCCACGGCTGGAAAAAAGAAGGATAACGTCTGTTATTAACGCTATCTTTTGCAGGCAATCCGTCTAATTCACAGACATCATCATAGAAAAACTCCGATACCGTCAGATGTTCGAGGGGGCTAATATCAACACCTGGATTGTCCTGTATATTTAGCGTTTCTAATAAAACTAAATTCGCAAGTGGACTGTAATCTGTAATGCGATTGTAATGCAGCCGTAATTCAGTGAGGTTTGTCAGATTCGCAAGCGGCGTGATGTCTTCAATGCGATTGCCAGCAAGAATGAGATATTCTAAGTTCCTCAAGTTTGCAAGGGGTCGGATGTCTGAAATCTCGCATCCGGCTAAGTTGAGTTGTTTTAACTTTGTCAGATTCGCCAGCAGCGTAATGTCTTGAATCGGATTGGTATAAATCCACAGACCTTCTAAATGAACTAATGCAGCCAAAGGTGAAATATCGCGTATCTCATTTTCACCCAGATTTGTCCACCGCAGATATGTCGCATATTCCAATCCGCTGAGATTTCTGATGCCCTTCTTACGCCCATGCAGCCCGGTCAGTAGTTTCATATCGGTCTTCAGCAGCGTTTCATCGGCAGACAGTTCAAGTTGATCCCGGACGGCTTGTCGTAAATCCGCGTCTGGCATCCACTCTTCTTGTGCGGATGCGATGCCGCACACAAAACTTAACACAATCACGATCAGTGTCCAAATCTTTTTCTGTAACATGTTCAAACTTCTCGTAAGCCCCCATTTTCTTGTTATCTATTTTCTCTCACTTGAATCTCCGGTAAGTTTATGCAATGTTTGTAGTTGTCTCTGGTTGGCTATTACTAACAAGGCATCACCGGCGGCAATTTTCTTATCTTCAGGAGGGTTATAGAGGAACGTCCCGTCGTTATCATGGATTGCGACGACAACTAAACCGGTTTGTTCTTTAATACTGGCGGCTTTGAGGGATATCCCGTCCAGAGGGGCACCTTCCCGGATAATGGATTCAGTGAACTGGGCACCGTCTTGGTTTTGGGTGATATTTTCCAAAAACCCTGCGAGTTGTGGTTGGAGGATGCCGGATGCGAGGCGGAGTCCACCGATGTGATCCGGTAGGACGACCTCATCTGCTCCCGCAGTAATGAGTTTTCCGGGGGAATTATCTTCAACGGCTTTAGAGGCTATCCTTAATCGTGGATTGATTTTTCTCGCGGAGATCACGACAAACAGGTTATCTTGATCGCGACTCAGACATGTGACAAGCCCTTTGGCACGCTCGATCCCCGCCCGCAGGAGCAATTCGTCATCGGTTGCGTCGCCATGGAGGTATAGAAAATTTCGTGTGTCAGAGAGATGGATGAGTCGTTCTTCCTCGAATTCAATACCGACGAAATTTACTTCTGCCTTTAGCATCTCGTCAAGTACATGTACGCCGGTATCACCGAGTCCACAGATAATATAGTGATTTGATAATTTATCGACAGTTCGAACCATTTTTTGTAGTCGGAAAAAACTTTGTAGTTGTCCTTCAATCAGGAATGCGGTAGCGACCGTGACGCTGTAGGTGAACACGCCGAACCCACCAATGAGCAGAAACAGGGTAAACACTCGTCCAGCGTCGCTCATTCCCATATTGCTATAACCAACGGTTGTTAGGGTGATGACAGTCATGTAGATTGCATCAAGAAACTGCCATTCTCCTTCGGGATTATCCCTTTCGAGAAATAGATAGCCGACCGTCCCCGTCCCGAGCAAGCCGATGAGCAGTGCCATGGCAAAGAGGATCTTGCGTTGATAATTCATTCTCGCTTTTCAGTGGAAGTCTCTTCTTCGATTTCCTCAGTTGGTTTTTCTTCCTGCTCGGCTGTTTCCTGTCTACTGATGGCACGGACGTAGCCCATTCTGAGTTCATAAAGGGTATTTGCCAAGAAGTTGGCTTCTGGAGCAGTGAGATTTCCCTTCGTCTTTTCCTCAAGCATCTCAATCGTATCAATAATATGTTTCACGAGGGGGAGGTTTATAACTACCTCGTTCGTTTCGGGGTTAGGGATTCCCTCTAAGTAGAGCCGTCCTGTTTCTACAAGGTTGGTAAGATAACTAATAAAATCGACAGGCGGAATTTGTTGTGCTTCCTCCTGAGTTGTGTTCTCTTCCATATATCGCTCCTGATTCGCCCGATATAGGCAGTGGTATTTATACGAATGTCCTATTCGTCATCAAAGATGATGATTTGTGCGAGCAAACTTCCTGCTTGGTTATTATTGTTTGGACTTTCGTTCATTGCGAGGAAAATAACACCGTCAGCGGGTGCCGGATTATCATAACGTGAGCCAGCAGCGAAGACGACATTTCCGATTTTAGCGATAAGTGCGCCGATGTTTGTGCCGGGAAGTAGGTAATCGTTGGAGCCCGGTGTCTTAGGAACACCGTCGGCACCGCACCATCCGATCCGATTTTGCAAATCCGGTGACCATGCCCCTTCCGCATCAATAATGAGTCGTTGTCCTTTTTCCACACGCACGTAACTTTCCTGCCAAACCGGACTTGGACGAGCTGTGCGGATAACTGTTAATGCCATACATGCCTCCTTGTTATTAAACGTCAAGTGTTCCTTTAAAGATCACACTGGTGGAAAGTTGGAAGGCGTTGGTTGGAAAGGCGGAAGGATGGAAGGATGGGTACCCCAATCTTCCAATCTTCCGATCTTCCAATCTTCCAATCTTTTACTCAGCGGGCATTCCCTTGTCTCGGATGGTGATGTTCGTAATTACATCGTCGACGACGATGCTGTCAACCACGTCCATTCCACTGATAACGTTTCCAAAAATGGTGTAATCACTGTCAAGGATGGTGTCACCCCGGCAGATAA
>MKWU01007337.1_pt1 | contig 10630 bp, 9 predicted proteins | sample 809101 | NCBI WGS metagenome assembly MKWU01 (sample SAMN05860141, study PRJNA318959) | sponge metagenome | host: Aplysina aerophoba | place: Slovenia: Piran, Adriatic Sea, Gulf of Piran | collected 2013-05-07
TCGTCCGCTCGGCTGGAGAGGCGACGCTGTGGACGCAGGATGGGGAGCTTGAGGGGTTGGAGGGGGTGGAGTACCGGGCGCGTGCCTGATTGGAGTGAGCAACCCCGTGTTCTTCGCGAGCGTCGCATTGGTGGGGTGAACCGAATACGATCAGAGGGCGAACACACCTGGACGCGGAGAGGAATACGATGGGCAGGAGCGCAAGGCGGGCGATGATTCGGACGAATGGTTGTCGGGCCCTGACACTGCTTGCCGTTGCGGCTGTCCCTGGTGCGCCTGCCGCGGCTGCCCAGCAGGTGCTCGAAATCGACACCACGGTCGGGCGGATCATCATCGACGACGAGTGGCGAGCCATACGCACCATCGGAGACATGCCCCTGGACCGGACCAGGGCCATCCTCTACGCCAACGACGACGAGGAGCCCGAGGCGGTAATGGCCTTTTCCCTCGAGACGGGCGAGTGGATCCGGACCATTCCAACTCCGGAGGGAGGCGGTCCGCGAGAACTCGAGCGCGGCATGTCCGGCATGACACTCGGCCGCGACGGGAGGCTCTACGTTGCCGGCTACGTGCGGGTGCTCGAGTTCGACCCGCTCGGCCAGTACGTGAGCAACTGGCGTCCGCAGGCAGAGACGGTATGGGGAGTGTGCGAGTTCGACGGCCAACCGGCCATCGTGGCCAGCGGCGGCGTCATCCGACGTGGGCGCGAGGGCACGGATGAGGTCTTTGGCCCCGGTATTGTGGACCGCCGTGTATCAACCACCGAGGAGACACGAGATGGTCGTGTCACACGCACATCCGGTTCCCTTCCTCGTATTGCCTGCACGGCGGATGCGGCCTATGTCGTGAGGAGTTCCGTGGAGGGTCCGGATTCGGTTATGGTGTACTACCGCAACGGCGAGATGGAGAGGTGGGCGGTCCCGACCGAGCTCTCCGAGGTGTTGGACGACGATTGCAAGCTGTCGGTCAATCAGTCTGGAACCTCCTTCGAGTTGCCCTGTACGGTCTGGCCCCGATCTCGAAAACCGTTTCTGGACGGCCAGGGCAACCTGGTTCTGATCGGCCATGACGTGGAGATCCCGGGAGCCATCATCGATCCCGAAACCGGCTGCTATGCGGTGGTGCGCAAGCCGGAAAAGTCCTTTGACTATGGTGCATTGCATGTTTACCAGGACAGCGCCCTCGTGTTCCGCAACATTGCCTGGGGAGACGATCAAGGCAGGTTCACACTGTCCAGCGCCGCCAACCGGGTTTCCCTCCACCCGCTCCGCCGGGTCAGCGGCGAGCCGTGTCCCGGGATGCTGCCGTCGGTGGAGGATGGCAGGTAGGGTGGACGCCGCCTGACGCCAGCCGCACGCCCGAACGCGCCGCAGGTCCGAGGAGTCCGCGACGCCCATCGCCAGCAACTCCGTTGTTCGCTGGGCAGCTTCCAGCCAGGGATGATGCGGACGTCGTGAAACAAGCCATTGGCCGGGGGCGTAGGGTAGGCCCATGAACGCAATCAGGAGGATGAACGGCTACCGGGCCACGACACTGCTTGCCCTTGCGGCGACCCTCGGTGCCCCGGCGGCCCATGCCCAGCAGGTGCTCGCGATCGACACGGTAGCCGGCCGGATCATCATCGATGACCAATGGCGCGCCATGGAGACCATTCAGGACCTGGTCCTGGACCGGAACCGGGCAATCATCTACGTCAACGACGCCGAGGAACCGGAGGGGGTGATGGCCTTTTCCCTCGAGACGGGTGAGTGGCTTCGGACAATTCGGACTCCGACGGGTGACGGCCCATTCGAACTCTCGCGGGGCAAGAGGAGCATGGCGCTTGCTGGTGACGGGGGTCTCTACGTCTCGGGCTATGTGAGGGTCCTCGAATTCGACTCGCTCGGTGCGCCTGTCAGCAACTGGAGCCCTCGGGCGGAGGTGCCCACCGGGGTGTGTGAGCTTGACGGTCAGCCGGCGATTCCCGTCCAGGGCGGGGTAGTTCGGCGCGGATCGGATGGCGAGGATGAAGTGATAGGCCCAAGAGAGAGGGAACAGGCCGCCGCGGCGACCAGCGGAAGAAGGTTCACTGCACGGATTGTCTGCGGGCGGGACAGGGCATACGTCGTGTCCAGTAACACGGAAGGTCCGGATTCCGTGTTCGCATACCGCCGCACCGGCGAAATGGTGCGGTTGGCGGTTCCGGACGAAGTCGCCGAGGGGTTGGAGGGCTGTACAGTAGCAACAACTGTGGGACCCGGTGTGCCCGTGGAGTTGCCCTGCATCAACGTGACCCGACAACTGAAACCGTCGTTGGACTCCCAGGGCAACTTAGTTTTGCTCGGCCGTAACGCTGTGCTTCCGGGCGCGATCATCGACCCCGAAACCGGTTGCTACGCGGTAGTGCGCAAACAGGCACCGTCATTTGCCTATGACGCCTTGCTCGTCCACCAGGACAGCGCCCTCGTGTTCTGGTACGACAAGGGGACGACGGTGCAGGGGAATAGAACCACGTTCACCACCTACTCGGCCGCCAACCGGGTGTCCCTCCACCCGCTCCGCCGGGTCAGCGGTGAGCCGTGTCCGGGGATGCTGCCGTCGGTGGAGGATGTCGGGTAGGGTGCAAGCCACGTGCAACGCGAATCCCTCGTTCGCGTTGGCAGGTTGTTCGCTCTCGGCCGCGGAAAGGAAATAGTTCAGCGCCACCGCGCCGTCGGGCAGCATGGCCATGTCAACGCCGTTGCAGTCAAGGCATCGCACCGGAAGAGTGCCAACCACCTCAAGGTCCGAGTCCAGCACGGTGATGCTCCTTCGCTTCCAGTCGAAGACGTGGAGCAGGCCCGCGTGCTCCCTGACCCGGAACACGAATCTGTATTCGCCGGGCCCTTCACCCTCGCGTCCCACCCGCTGGAACTCCGACCCGTCGGCCGAGAAGATTGTGAATTCGTAGATCACGTCCTGAAAGGCCATCGCGGGTGTGGCGAACTTGGAGAAGCTCGGTTGCGGCTGCGTCATGATGTTCCTCCGGCGTGCGGCGGCTCGGTGGGTCTGCCGTTTGGGCAGCGTTGCGGCCAGTCGTGCATGGAAGACACGGTGAGCGGGCCGGATGGTTGTCACGGGTTCGGGCGCGCCGACCCGGAGCAACCATCGGTCCCGATCAAGTGTCGGAGACAAGAGGCGACATGAATTGACTTGATGTGGTTGCGGGGCCGCGAGTCCGGCTCTGCCCTGCAAGGGGAACAGCCGTGAGGTCCAGCATTCGCACAGGGATTGTCGTTGCGACCTTCCCTCTATCGGCCACCGCGCTCGCTGGACAGGCGATCACCCGCTTGTCACCATGCACCACCTGCGAGTTGCGGGTCACGCACATGGCGTCTCTCGGGTCCGCGGCAGAGCCGGACAGTCCGGCCGATGAGCGTCACAGGGATGTGGTACATGACGCACGCGGTCGCTACTTCGTAAGGGCGGGGTGGCCCGTGAACCGGATCCTGGTATATGACACCGGCGGCAACCTGGAGACCGTGTGGGGTCGCGGGGGCGAGGGACCGGGGGAGTACCGGAGCATCATGCAACTCCTGATGCTGCGGGGCGACTCGCTGGGGGCTTTCGATCGGGTGAATGCGCGCTTGACCGTATTGAACGCCGACGGTACCGTGGCGCGGACGCAAGTGTTGCGGATCAACCCGTATCCACACCAGGTGGCGCAGCTCGCCGACGGCTCGATCGTCGTTGCGGGCGGCGAGCACACCGCGGCCGCGACCGGATACCTGATGCATGTGGTCAGGCCCGGCGGATCGGTCAGCCCCTCGGTACCGGACGAGACGGTTGATCAGTTCAGGCCATCAGCCGCTCAGCGACGTTTGGCTGCCGAGGGGATGACCGTCTGGGCGGCGCGCCCCGACCGATATGAGATCACGGAGTATGCCGCAGAGGGGACTCCCTTGAGGATGCTGAAACGCGTCGTCGACTGGTTCCCCGATCGCGAGGTCGAAGGCCCGGTGGACTTTGCCAAAGACCCTCCAGCACCGTACTTGACGGATGTTCACGTTGACGATGAGGGCTTCATCTGGACGATGGTCCGTCTCGCGGACGCGGATTGGGCTCCAGTCGATGAGGTGGGTTCGCTCTCGGGTGAGCGGCGTTACGATTCGATCGTCGAGGTGATGGATCCTGATCGCGGAGTAGTCCTGCGGAGCCAGCGATTCCCATGGAACGGACAGGGGTTCACGAACGACGGCCTGATCGTTTCCCGGCGAGTGGACGCGCTGGGTGTGGTGATCGTCGATGTTTGGGGGCCGGCGTGGTAGCCGGGGGTCGATGCCGCTTTCCCGCGGCCGCAGCTGCGCCGCTGGTCGTGTTGGCTCTCGTGTGGGCGCGGGACGACCACGACGTGGAGTACGTGCAGTTGTGGCCGCTGGATCGGGGGGGTTGGGCGCCGAGGATGGTCAGTCAAGGCAACACCCGGAAAGGGAGTCACCGATGAAAACCCTCCGCACAGTCGCGGGAATCGTCACACTGCTCGCGGTCACGGCGGCGCATAGCGACAGCCAGGTCATTGCCGGGCCTGACGGACCGGTCGAATTCGTCGGGTTGCAGCGCTGGGATGCCCAGGAGCTGTTCGATGCCATTTAGAATCTCGCCCCCGACCTCCCCTTCCATGCGTGTGCAACTGTCATGAGGCAGAACCTCGGATTCGCCGATGCGGCCGCAATGCGCTGGAGGATGGATCAATCCGATGAGTGGTACACGGTCGTGGTTGGCCTGGAAGACAGCGCCCGGGTCCGGTACCGTCAGACAGGAAGCGAAACGGTCGATCTGCCGCAGACGTGGGAGCAACTGCAGGCAGCCATCGGCGACGACCTGTATACGCTGAGCGTAGTCGCGCGGGCTTTTCCCGCGAGCGGTTACTTGACCAACCCCGACAGCCCGCGGCGGATTGCCGAACAGATGGGCGCCGATCCGGAATCTGTCGAACGGGTGTGGGAGCTGGCCGCCCAGGCAGACGGCGAGGAGGATCGCCGCCGTGCCCACGAAGTGCTTGCCAGGGACTCATCGTCGTCGGCACGGCTCGTCGCAACCCTCGTGCTCGGCAACTTCATGGATGACGACAGGGCGTGGCACGCCCTGGTGAGTTCCCTGATTGATCCCCATCCCTATCGCGCAGTCAACAACGTGGCCCGAAGCATGCTCGAAGGCATGTTCGCGGGCATGGTGGAGGGCCGGATCACGCGGAAGAGGAACCCAATCGACTGGTCGGGAGCCCGCTCGCCGCTGTCGGCGATCTTCGAGGGCACCAATCTGTCCGCGTTCGACTCGATCCTGCAGGTCCTGGTCGTCACGGACATCGACCCGGAGTTTGCGCAGCAATTGGCTCGGGAGAACCCCGACCTGCTGCTCGCGTACGCTGGAGCCGAGCATGGACCGACTCGGATCCCGGCCCTGAACTTCCTGAGAGCCATCAGCGGCGAGGATTTCGGAACGGATGTAGACGCCTGGAGGGCATGGATCCGTCGGTAGGCCGGTCCCGGATCCCTGCCGAAGCGGCCTGCGCTGGTTGTGCGTCGGGGCGACTGCTTCCGGCCCAACCCGGGGGGCGATTCTCGGCGGGGCGCGATCTTGCGGACATCCAGCCGCTGGGGTAGGGTCCACGTCCCCGCCGGAACCCGTTTCGACCCGCGAGAGCCCGCCATGCTGAGATTCGCCGAAGAGATCATGCTCCTGCTCCTCGAAAGCGAGGGAGAGAGGTTCCTGCGGGTGCCCGACCTGTCGCTCCGCTACGCGCTCGCTGGCGGGGTGCTGATGGATCTCGCGATGGAAGACCGGATCGACACCGACCTGGAAGAGCTGATCCTGGTGGACTCGACCCCGCTTGGGGACGACATCCTCGACCCCGTGCTGGCCGATATCGCCAACGCCGGGGAGACGCGCGACGCGCGCTTTTGGGTGGAGCGGGCGGCCGAGCGCGCCTACGAGACGCGGGAGGCCGCCATTGAGCAGCTGATCGCGCGCGGGATTCTGGAGCGCCGCGAGGACCGGTTCCTGTGGGTGTTGAAGGCGCGGCGCTACCCCCGGGTCGACGGCACGGCCGAGGTCGAGGTGAAGCTGCGCATCCTGGAGGTCCTCTTCGAAGAGGTGATCCCCACCCCCCGTGATGTCGTGATCATCTGTCTGGCCGACGCCTGCGGCCTGTTCACCGAGCTGCTTCCCGGTGAGAAGTACCGGCAGGCGCTACCGCGCATCGAGCTGGTCCGCAAGATGGACCTGATCGGCCGCGAGGTCATGGCAGCCATCTCGGACATCTGGCGAGTCGGGCGCACGCTGCCCCCTACGTAATCGGCCCCCCTCTGCGATGCTTCTCGAACCACCCCCTCAGGTAGATCTGCGTCCGCAGGAAGTTCGACGGCGTCGAACTCGTTCCGTGCCACTCGTTCCTGAAGCGGATCATCGCGGTCGGGACCTTGAGGACGCGCAGCGCCTGGTAGTACTCCTCGGTCTGCGGCATCGGGGTGCGGAGGTCGCCCTCGCCGGTCATGAGCATTGTCGGGGTGGTGACGTTGCCGACGTACATCAGCGGGGAGCGGCGCAGGTGCTCCGACGGATCGTCCCAGGGGAAGTGCTCGAAGTTGCGGTACCAGCTGGCGCCGTCGGTCGTGCCGACGAAGGAGAGCCAGTTCGTCACGGGGCAGTTGGCCGACGCGGCCGCGAAGCGGTCCGTGTGTCCCACCACCCACGAGGTCAGCACGCCGCCCCCGGAACACCCGTACACGAACATGTTCTGCTCGTCGATGTAGCCGCGGTCGATCACCAGGTCGACGCCGGCCATGAGATCGTCGAAGTCCTTGCCGGGGTACGCGTTCTTGATCGCGTTGCCGAAGGCGCTGCCGTACCCGGATGAGCCGCGGGGGTTCGTGTACAGCACCACGTACCCGTTTGCGGCGTGGTTCTGCCAGCCGAAGTTGAAGCCGACGTTGTACATCCCGTGCGGCCCGCCGTGGATGGCCAGGATCAGCGGATACTTCTTCGACGGGTCGAAATCGGGCGGCTTGATGATCCACCCCTGGATGTCGTAGTCCTCGACCGACTTGTACCAGACCTCCTCGACCTCGCCGAGCGCGACGCCGTGCAGCACGTCCGCGTTCACTTCGGTGAGCTGGGTGATCCGGCCGGGGTCGCTCAGCGGGAAGGAGATCAGATCGCCGGGACGGTGGTAGTCCGTCCGCGTCCCCACCGCCACGCCCGAACCGATCGTCGAGACGCTCAGCATGTGGTTGCCCTCGGTGACCTGCCGCACGCCCCCGCGCACCGACGCGAAGTAGAGGTTGCCGGTCCCCTCGGTGCGCACCGTCATGTAGAAGCCGCTGCCGTCCTCCGCCCAGATCATCCCGCCGCCCCTGCGGTCGAAGCCGTCGCTGATCATGCGGATGTTCGAGCCGTCGCGGTTCATCACGTAGAGCCTGGGCGTGATGTACGTGTCGGTGGTGAGGTCGTTGCCGGTAAAGGCGATGAGCTGGCCGTCGGGGGATGGCAGCGGGGAGCCGTCGGGGCCGGAGCGGTCGGTAAGCCGGGTGATGGCGCCGCTTCCCACGTTCACCGAGTAGATGTCCGACTGGCGCCACTCGTGTTCGGCATCCTCGACACGCAGCGACGTGAACAGGATTTCCGCCCCGTCGGGCGTCCACGCAACGCCGTTGTGGTTCCAGTCGCCGTCGGTGAGCTGGCGCGCGGTGCCACCGTCCGCCGGGACGACGAAGAGGTGGGTGTAGCCACCGTCGATGTAGCCGCGGCGGTCGCGCCTGTAGACGAGGCGGTCCACCACCTTCGGCCCTTCCGTCCAATTCGCCCCCTCCGGCCGCCCCGGCAGGCTGATCGGCCACGGGTTGTCGGAGTCGACCGACATGGTGAAGGCGATCTCCGTTCCGTCCGGCGACCACTCCACGTTGCCGGGGCTGTTTTCCAGGTGGGTGATCTGCGTGGCCGCGCCTTCGTCGTCCATCCAGCGCACGAAGATCTCGGTGCCCTCGGACTCGGTGCTCGCCGTATACAGGATCCGGTCCCCGCTCGGCGACCATTTCGGCGACGATCCGTCCTCCACGAGCACGCGCATGCGGCTGCCGTCGACGTTCATGATGTAGATCGACGAACTGCGGCGGTCGTTGATCTTGTCCACCCAGCCCTTCGTGAAGATGATCTCGCTGCCGTCCGGCGAGATCTGCGGGTTCGACACCGTCTCCCAGTCCAGGTAGGTGGCCAGCTTGAGGGTGCCGTCGGGCTCGTTCTGGGCGGCGAGGGCCGCGGGGAAGAGCAGCAGGGGAAGGAGAAGAGCGAGGTTTGTGCGCGGTCGGGCCATCGGTGCCTCCGGTGTGAGCGGTTCGGCTCGCCGCGGCGGCCCGGGTTCAACGGTTCGCCCTCGTGCAGCAGGCCGGTTCAAACTTGTCCGGCCCGGCGCTTTGGGCCAGCTTTGAACGGCAACGTAGGGTGCCCGGGGACGGTGGGAAAGGTGAGAGGACCGGGCCCGAGCGGAGTAGTGTAAAGAAAACACGACATTATGTAATGTCCGTGTTACTTTCTCAGTGACCAGATGCTGACTGAAACCAGTCGGTCGACCCTGCGTAGAGAGATTCGTGCTTCCGCGAGGATTTATTTGCCCCCCGGGCGCTCGCAACGCCCCGGGCATCTGCCACGTCCAATGTGTATGACATGTTCTGCTCCGACCTGAAAGGAATCCCGATGAATCGAGCCGAAACGCTGCTTCCCGGTGCGCTCTGCATCCTGCTGCTCGCGTGCGGCGATGGTCCAGCGGCCGACCCGGGCGCCGACATCCCGCTCACCCCCACGATCGAAGACGTCTACTCGGTTGGCGAGTACTCGGGCGAGGATTGGGAGAACTTCACGAGAGTCGACAAGATCGCCTTCGACGCGTCCGGCAACCTCCACATCTTCGACCCCCAGGCCATGCGGATCGTGGTGGTCGACCGGGAGGGGAGCTTCGTGCGCGAGATCGGCGGCGAGGGAGAGGGGCCCGGTGAGCTCGGCTTCCCGTACGGGTTCGAGATCCTCCGGGACGGCAGGATCGTCATCTACGACTTCCCCCGGACCTGGCAGCTGTACGATCCGCAGGGCGCGTTTCTGGAGGAGGTCACCTTCGACATGTTTGCGGGGGCTCCGGGAAGCCTGCTGATGGCGCGGTCCGATGGCCGAATCGTGTCGAGGGGCGGAATGCGAATGGCGCGGTCCGAACAGGAGGAAGAGGAGGACTCGCACCTGCGCGACATCGAACTCTTTACCCTCGGGGAAACGGGCAAGGAAGTGCTCTACCGGGCCTGGAATCTGGAGCCCACGGAGTTGGACGAAGAGCTGACGACCGAGAATGAACGCGGACAGACGGAGATGAGCATCGAGATGACCCGGCTGCGCGCCTTCGAGCCCGGGCTGCACCTCGGGATGCTCTCCGACGGGCGCCTCGCGGTCGTCGACTCGATGGCGTATCGGGTCAAGCTGATCGGTCTGGACGGGAGCGTTGTGGGTGCCGTCGAACGGCCGATTGCGCCGGAACCGGTGACCGGCGCGGTGATGGCGGCGGAGCGGGAGCGGCGCAGGGAGGCGCTCTCCGAAGCTGCCGCGGCAACCACGGACGCAACCGGGTTCCTGGAAGCGGATCTCATTGAACAGATGCGGGCCAACCAGCTGGCTCAGGTCGACGACATGGTCTTCACTGACGTGATCCCCGCGATCGCAGGCATGGCCGTGGATGCGGGGGACCTGATCTGGGTCGAGCGGACGGGGCCGGGGGGCCACGGACCGGGCCCGATCGACATCCTGACCGCTGATGGGGAGTATGTCGGAACGCTGCCGGCGGATGGCCCCCGGATCCCGGACGCGTTCGGTCCGGACGGGCTGATGGCCTACATCGAGGTCGGCGAATTCGATGTGCCGATCGTGCGGGTGATCCGGCTGGTGACGATGGAGACTAACTGACCGTCGTTGCCCGGGACCCGCCGAACGCCTCCCGGAAGTCTGCTCTCAACGCGGCCAGGTCGGTTCGGTTATCGGTTCGCAAGCCCGTGATCTCGACCCGCAGCGCAGCAAGATCCTCTCTGCATTCGCTGCGCAGCACGGCAACTTCCCTGCGAACACCGGCGGTGTCCTCCCGTGACTCCGTCCGGTGCAGGCCAAGGTCGTGTTTGAACTCCGACCGAAGCCACTCGACCTTCGCGTTCATCTCGGTCTGGAGCGATTCCATCCCCTCCTTCATCTCGGTCCGGAGGGACGCGATGTTTTCGGCGATTTCGGATCTGAGGAATGCGGTGTTGTCGGCGATCTCGGTCCGGAGCGATTCCATCCCCTCCTTCATCTCGGATCTGAGGGATGCGGTGTTTTCGGCGATTTCGGATCTGAGGAATGCGGTGTTGTCGGCGATCTCGGTCCGGAGCGAATCCATCCCCTCCTTCATCTCGGTCCGGAGGGACGCGGTGTTGTCGGCGATTTCGGATCTGAGGGAAGCGGTGTTCTCGGCGATTTCGGTCCGGAGCGATTCCATCCCCTCCTTCATCTCGGTCCGGAGGGACGCGGTGTTGTCGGCGATTTCGGATCTGAGGAATGCGGTGTTGTCGGCGATCTCGGTCCGGAGCGATTCCATCCCCTCCTTCATCTC